>OMLO01001319.1_pt1 | contig 18855 bp, 8 predicted proteins | sample 1674811 | NCBI WGS metagenome assembly OMLO01 (sample SAMN06265003, study PRJEB25207) | coral metagenome | isolation source: Coral host | place: Mexico:La Bocana,Puerto Morelos, Mexico | collected 2008-11-13 | reverse complement strand
ATTTCTATTTTCTTTTCCAAAACAAAGTTAATTTACCTGGATAAAATTTTGGGTGGCCGTTAATAGCATTTCCCTTACAATTATTTCGGATTTATAATGAAGTGGCCGTTTTTAATAGAGGTTCGACTGTAGTGGCAAAATATTGTGTATCTTCGTCACGAAAAACAATTTGAGCGGCGCACACCAGTACGAAGAATACATTTCAAACTGTTTTTTTTTCTGGCAAAAGAAAATGGTCCGTTACCAAATGCAGCTGATGCAGCCCTACAAGCAATGTCTCGCAGTGGTTCTTTCCAATAGCATTGCGTGACGATTATCTTCTGGCAAAGAACGCTTATTGCGCTCCTTTTGTTTGGAGGGAGAGCACACTCCATTCATAAGAGCACCCACCTTCCGTGTGAGGGTTGATGTGTCCCGGGGTAGGTATTGCCTTGCTTATTTTAGTCTTTCCCTTCATGCCAATCATCACTCATCGCCACATTAAAGAATTTTCCCCTGACCCTCCCTATCTGGAGTGGATTTGAAACGAACAGGGTAGGCCACACAACAAAAATCGACAATCGCAGTTTTTCTATTTCACTCTTTATTGACGTTATTGCAGAAAGTACAAACGAACATATTGAGCTACTCACTCAAATTCTTAAGGACGAAGTTGACGTACAAGGCAAGAGAGGATTTCACATCGAGCCTTGAAATCTGGTGAAAAGAAACCACTACAGCTGTGGATAAACAAGTCCCGTTTTTTGGCCTCAGACCACGTACGCAGGTTCCTTTTCTCTGTTGATTAAAAAAAGATCAGGAAAATTTAACAATTACCCGTTACACTATAGATGTTTTTCGTTTTACACGACAGACGCATTATCCGTCTGAGAAACATAAAACATGTAGTTCATCGGATTAGACGTCTCTAGTATGAAGACGGGCACATTATGCGTCAAGACCAACTATCCATACATCTTGAAGGACGCATCACGAGAGATAGTTCGCCTGGAGGCACAGTGCGTCTCCTACCCATTTTAAAACCAGCTACTCATTACCACACCGACTACAAATGTCTGCCTAAGGATGATGCGTCTTTTCTGTATAAGAACGGCCAACATGATCAACAGACGTTCAACTCGAACACAGCAAACTCATCTACGATAGAGCAAAACAATGTTGTGGCGAGGAAATCTCAGCTGCCCGCTCTTCCATCCTTTTACTGCGGCTGCCCTTTTCTCAGGTAAAATTTGAGGGTCCTGAAGGGGTAAAATGAAAACTGGGATTTAGGCAAATTTTCACTGGGAAAGCGGGATTTGGGTTACTGGGACTGGGATTTGGTCACTGGGAATGGGAATCACAGACAGAAAAACAAAAGAACTGGGACTGGGATTTTTTAAATTTAGAAAAACAATAGGCTGGGAAAATGGGATTTGTGCAAATTTTGGGCTGGGAAAATGGGATTTATACCCCCCCTCCCCCTTTAGGACCCTCAAATTTCCTCTGTGCTAATTTATGTTTCTTTTCGTTTCCGCCCTCCCTTCCTTTTAGTTTCTTCTCCACGACCATCGGAGAGTGAATTTGCTGGCCCTAACTTTGACCCCACGTTATCTATCTCGCCACTCGCATACAATGCAAAATGAATCGGACCTTTCTCCCGTGCAGTAACAATAAATTAAGCCAAACTTTTCCACGTCAACATCCTTTAGAAAGAATATCGAATTTTTTGCATGAAATGTCACGCTACGACAAATTATATTGGTGTACTTGTACTTGGGTAACGCGGAGTAAAACTTTTAAGGTGCCATTAAAATCAAATTCTCGATATTCATTTTCTTACATTTTCGTGTGCATTGATTCTTTCCTAAAAATATTGTCAAATTTCAATCTATTACGAACCCACGTTTTTTGGACCCTCCTAGAATTTACGGCCGCCATTAATTTTCCTTTTCCCGTATATGACATCATTTTCTCAAAAATACCACAAGGGTTGAAAGTACTTAAAACACTTAAGCTTCGTGCAATTTTCTACCCTAATTGTGATTATAATTTCAACCCGTGTGGTATTAATCAAATTCTTAACGAAGACAGTCTACGTACAACGTACGTACGAAAAAATTCGTGGCACACCCGTCTGCACCGCAGGCTCTCATAAGGAAGTTACCTCGCTAAATATCGTGTAAATGCAATGCACCGTTTTCAAGTATCTCCAATCAATGCTGTAGTTCCATTCATCTTCACCGTTTGAAGACCAATTTTTCCATAACCTGACAACAAAAACTCAGTAAGAAGCTCATTCATAACGCTGTCGTGTCACCAAGTTAATTTTAAGCGACATTACAACGGTCCAGGGTACTTAATGTACTAGTAACTGCAAACCGTGTCCTTGTGCGCATGTATTGAGCTTATAGAGTTCCTCGCACAGTTAAGATTTAAGATTTAAGGCGAATTCTCTGGGTTGGCCCTATGTGGAAGTTTTATTCGAAAGATCAACCATCAGATACATTCAACCTGCCTTAAAAATAATCGGTAAATTTTCAACACAGCTGGCAATATGTCCGTTTGGATTATCAACGGATCAAGGGACCAATCGGCATATGTCCTGCACAAAATACCAATAAATCGCACGCACGCACATGTAATTTTCCGTCCCATGCATTGCACTGCCTGTGCAAATACCAATTTAAGAGAATTGTCATTACAATGACCTCATTGCTGTCAGCTTTTATCGTGCCCAAAGAAAACACTTAAAAAACAAAAAGGACCTATAATGTTCTTAAACAAAGTTCACTAATCTCAAGTTGTTCTTTTCAATTTGGAGCAAAGCTCTTATAATTTGTTATTGGCAGCATCATGTGATCAACAAATACAAAACATTCATGCTGAGCACTCAATGTCAAGAAACAGTGAAGCCTATTCAAACCTGGTCCATTACCTTATTGGATACATTCATGTTTCACCCCAGTAGGGCAGCGCATAGCTAGTGTGTCCTGGGGTGCCCACGACCCCCATTGTAAACCTCAAAAACATGGAAATCTGGCAAGTACCCTCACTTTGACAGTGTGACCCCCCCTTTGAAAAATCATAGCCACGTCCCTGTAGTGGTAGGTTAGTGTTGCGCACCAGCCCTTGAAGGCCTCTTAGAATCTCAGATCTAAGTGCCTCCTAGGTTTGCATAGCAATCAAAAAATATTTTAAGTTGCCATGGTAACAACATAGTTAGTAAGACGTACAAGATATGTTTTGAATTGTAGTCTTAAAATAGTCACAGTGTGGCTAAACTAGGCTTTGATAAAAAGCTGAGGGCCAATTAAAAGAGTTGGCTTGTTTGCTTTTCACAGCATCTCCATGAAATCTGTTTTGGGCAGTAACAGTGCAACCCAATTTAAACAGAGTAGGGTATTATCAAGATATTTTCTGAAAATAGACACTTGTAATGAAATAAGTTGGAATCTACATAGAGGAAAAATAACAAAATATAAAATAAATAAGAGACTGCCATGGCCTCGATACTTACCTCCACCATTCCGCAAATAAATGCTTCTTCACTTCTCTTGTAATTTAGGGATTTTACATTTTCTTGATTTTGGGTGAATTTTATGGGAAACATTTTGCACACTGAGCAACCAGACACAAGTTCAAAGTTGGATTTTAGCCAGCACTTTCTTGCTGGGCAATTTTGAGTATTTTATTAGCAGTTTTAGTTCTGCAAGTTGATTTGATTCAACTGACTTTGCAAGCCAAAATTGCTTGGTCGTCTTTTGATACCAAACCACATTTAAATGTATAGTAACTGCCAAAATGACATTTCTAGCCTACACTAGTTATTTGTTTCATTTAATTTAAAAACTAACCGCCATGAAGTTTTCTGAGCTATAAAAAGCTGGAACTCATATTTAGTACAATCAGTCCAGATTGTCTAAAAGTAACTGAATGCAAATATGGAAGTTGCTATTGACAATAAACTAAAAGCACTTTAAAACTCCTAAAAGACATTCATGTCCAATCACGTAAACTTGAATATAAAAAATCTCTCAGATTGGCGTCACACTAGACAAATCATTGGAGTCTTCCAAACCGAATCAGCAACTTAACAAGTCGACAGCTTGCAAATAGCTTGAAACATATCAAGACCAAATTAAGTCACCTCAAAACTTATAGCCAAAACATACAAAAGGCCGTACAATGAGTTGCCAAATCAAAATAAACTTCAAGCCAAAATTTCTCTTCATGAAGATTACCACTGCTGCCAATTGCCATCACTGTACCACTCTTGGTTAGATCCTTGATTGCTGTAACCTCCACTGTCGTACAACGGCTGCTGAGCGATTGGTTGGCTTCCCCAACCACTTGACTGGTTCTGCCCCATGAACCTACGCTTTGGCTCGGGGTACTCCACAGGTGCCTGCTGGGAGTCTGCACCATACTTCCTTTTTGCTGGAGCGACACCGCCGCCTCTGGGTCCACCACGGGATGGAGGGCCACCTCTTCCACCACGGGGAGGGGGGCCACCACGTGGACCTGATCCTCTTCCTCCTCGATCACCACCTCTTCCTGGGAAACTACCACCACGACCACCTCGACTGGGTGCACCACGCCCGCCACGGGGAGGACCACCCCTTGGAGCTTCGCTATAACGATCATAGCCATATCCACCACTGCCACCACCACCATAATAGTCATCATAATAGTTGTCACCATAACCTCTCTCACTGTAATTGTCTCTGGGGCCATATCCTCCACCATAACCTTCATATTGGTCACCATAGCCTCGATCATAGCCATCATATCCATATCGATCACCTCCACCATATCCACCACGGCCACGGCCAGGCGGACCACCACGTGGGGGGCCACCTCGTGATCCCCGACCTGAATTCATGGCACCAAATCCAGACTGCCCAGTACGTCTTTTGTCCTTGTTTGCTGGCTGAGGCTTAGCCAAGGACACTTCGATTGCAAGACCATCAAGTTCAACACTGTTCATTCCTTCCATAGCCTTTACAGCATCATCGCGCTCAACAAAATGGATGAAGGCATAATCTTTTAATTTCTTGACTCGTTCAACAGTGCCGTATACTGAAAACTTTTCTTTCAACTGATCCTCGGTGATATTGGGAGAAACATTCCTCACATAAAGGACTTTCACCTACAAACAACAATAAACACTTGCGAGTGAGAACATGGCTAAACAAGGTATGGCAGAAAAGAAAAACCATCTTTCAGAGACCATGATAATATATGTTTAATCCCTGAAGAGCTTGTGATCTACAGTTGCACAAAAGGTGCAGTAGTAAGAGGGGGAGGCAGAGCTTTAAATTTTGTCATGTTACAGTATCATGCTACAAGGAAGAGGACTTGAAGAGGAGGAATATTTAACATTTAGACCCCGTAGCCCACAAGGGCTACAGGTCAACAGCCCATTCAGCGTCGCCTCATGAGCTATTGACCTGTGGCCCTTGAAGGCGAAGGGTCTAATTGTTTTAGTATCACCCAACTAGTTGGACAGAAAAGGCAATAATACAGTTAGCAAATTTTAGTTGAAGAAAGATTTATTTGAGAATCAAACGAAAGAATTTTGCTACTCAATGACTATTACTAACAGTCCTCTAGTAGTGTAGCCAATCAAAAGGCAGGATTTGCATTAGTCCATTAGTTGGGTACTGGGAGGCGCGTTGGCCTCATGGTTAGTGCGCTCGAATCCAGATCAAGCGGTCTGGGTTCGAGCCCTGGCTGTGTTGTGTTCTTGGGCAAGACACTTTACTGTCACAGTGCCTCTCTCCACCCAGGTGTATAAATGGGTACCGGCAAAATTTAATGCTGGTGGTAACCCTGTGATGGACTAGCATCCCATCCGGGGGGAGTAGCTATATTACTAGTCGCAAAATGCTACGGAGACCGGGAGAAGCTCTAGCCTGATGGGTACTTAAGCTCGTTTACAGACTTTACCTTTACCTTTACTACTTGGGTAATACTAAATGGTGTTATCAAATCATTCCTCCAGATACTCTACAAAGATTTAATGGGAATTTAATTGCATAATGATTCCTACTTCTCCTACTCTTACAACACTCCTGTGAAATTACCAAGAGCTTGCAACAACCCAGATTTTCACTAAATATTTCACCATCTCCTTAATAATTAATAGTTGTCACACATGTTAAGCAAAAAAATTAAACTCACTATCTGATAGTTATAAAATTAATCTCTACACATGAAGAAATCCGACTTTATCTAACCACACAAACACTGCAACAGCAATTACCCAGTACATTCATTCTGAAATTATGGTCTGGCAAAGAATAAAATAACAAATAAAAAGAACACTGCATGTGACCAAAACTGAGAAGCATTTGAAGAGATGGTTTCAAAAGCCACCTGTGGAATTGGTTGATGTTGAGAGACTTTATTTTGAAACTGTAATACATTAATCATTTACCTTTGACATGACATCTGCGTCAGGTTCTTCTTGTGGATCTGCCCAATCAACAGTTACTACGATATTACCCCAGACTTTCACTCTTCCACTAGCCAGCCTACGACGGGCTAAAGACGCTGCTTGGTGACTTTCGTACTCCAGGAAGGCAAAGCCCCTGTTCCTTGTTTTGTTTTCAGCTGACATGTACACAATCACATCAGTCAGCCCAGCAGTTACTTTTGTAAACTCTTCAAAGATCTCTTGTTTATTCTTTGTCTTGGGGATGGAGCCAACAAACAACCGGTTATTTGCAACAGATAAGCAAACCCCAAGCCTTCTGCCAGGTCTGATTTCTTTGGTGTCAAGCTTCTTCATGGCATCTTGTGCCTCCTCCTTGGCAGAGTATGTGCAGAACCCATATCCCCGGTTTTGACCTGTTAGTGGGTCCACCATGAGTCGAAAGTCATAGATTCTTCCAGATTCCTCCAACACCGGTACAAGCTCATCTTCAAAGCAATCCCTAGGAATCTTGCCAACAAAAACCTGGCAGCACACTTTCTGCATAAAAAAAATACACAGAGGTTACTAAAATAACTATATTGATATATGGCCAATGTTAGGCAAAGTTCAAAGCTTGTGGAGCCATGTACATAAACAATAGTTTCCAAATCATAATTTATCAAGATTTGGACACCATTAAGTGATTTGTCAACCACTTATATGATTACAGACCAACTGGGATTCCACTTGGTCCTATTATCATAAGTTTGTCCCTCTTTCAAATTAACTTATAAATGTATTAACCCAAGTTGGAGGGCTATTGAATAAGCTTGGTTAATACAGGAAACAAAAAAAAAACATTTCAAAAAGGCAGAACTGGAAGACATTTGTAAACTTATAGCTTGGAATTCAATGCCAGGCTTTAACCAATGTTCAGTTTTTAAAGTGCAACTAACCCCCAAATCAAATCAAAATCTATTCTTTTTTCCAATTACTTCAGCGAAAAACTTATTGAGATTGATAAAATCACTGCTTTTCTACAGGCATAGAAAAACAACCTGTCTCCCATGACCAAGCATAGAGGGAACTGGGTAGGGCTTCCTGTGACATCATCAAAGGACATGGCTAAAAAACTCCAGAGCTGTTTGACTGGGTTTCAAATGCTGAGAAAATATATTAGGGTATTTGTGCTTCATATTTTAAGAAAAATGGACAAGACTTTCAAATGAGAGAACCCAAACTTGCATTTTTCAAACTACTAATTAACAATCCTTTACCAAGATCTTGACTGAAGGTTAGTTTAAACAGTTTACTGTCCTTTTGTTTCAAAAGTCTTTTTGTGTACACTAATAATCTGAATGTTGCATTCTATTCCGAAAAGCAAACTCATTTTTCTTTAGCTTCCTTTCAGTGCTACTATCACCATCGGGTCGAATCTAAATGCTTTGTTTTACTTTCCTCATACTCGTCATGCTTGATCAACACACTTCTTTCATCTTTTCCTTGCTTTGGGATGAGAGTCATTGAGATAGCGGTATTGAACGAAAAGGATTGCTCTCTCCTAAGCATGTTGTACTGCGAATCCTTCTAAAAACAGATTTACCTTGTGTTCTGCAACGATTTTGAATGACACTATCACATGTTCGCATACATTCTTCTTAGAAGCAAAAAACAAATCTTAGCATTCAATAACATCACAGGCCAACTCAACCCATTCTTTGCTATTACTCAGTTGTGGCCCGGAAAAGGTTAATGTTACGGAGTTCAAAATTCGTAGAAAATAAATGAAAATAGCTAAAATAATAATTTTTTCCTTTGTGTTGATAAGAACAAGAGGAGATTTATATAAGCGAAAAAAAGTTTGGGGAGTTAGATGTTGTTCGACTTGGGACTTTCTTGGCAACTTTTACTTTGTTACTGCTAAGCACATAATAAAACAAATATATTTACACTCAATGCCTCTTTAAACAGGTGCTTCATACTTTACAGGTGAAAGCCGAAGTTGGTGTAAAACATTTTCAAATACGATTGGCCATCGATCAACTAACTCCCTGTATAGAGTGAAACGAACATTAAGCCTAAACGAACAATTCAACTTACACAAAAGGTGAGCTTTTCGTCCTCTGATAATCTGTAAATACATTTCAGACCTTTTTTTATCAAAAAGTCTTTAGACATTGGCATGGCGAACTGACATTAGATGTTGGCGAATCGCTTCGCACGTGGGCGAAACGACCGGTTATCAAATAATCGGTAGACAGCACTTTTGAGTATATTCAAGGCGCCTTACATGTCACGGTTGTGAGCTTTCAAGGTTGTCGACAATTCTGAATTATACCGATGTAAACAAGTTAATTCGAGCTAAAATACCTCGCTGCCTGTTCCTGGTGGAGGACCTTCCCAGTTAGGCGGTGGGCCACCGTACTTTCTCTGTCCCGTCGTAATATCTAAAGTGTAGCCAGTTCTGTCTAACAGTGCTTTAATCTTCTCTTCATCGGGTCCACTCAATGCTTCGGTGCCTGGAGTGTGTCCCTGGGCTTTCTGTCGGTTTTTCTCGCGGTAAGTCTTCATTACTCCACAGAGAAAAGCACTCTTGTTCTGCACGTGGGAAAGATCGCTGCTTCCAAACTGATCCAAGACTTCTAGGGCGCCCTCTTCGTTGAATTCACGTAAAGCGTCTAACGCTCTGTCGTCTAACTCGCTGGGAGCAAGGGAACCTGTAGCAAAGATTGCACCGACTCGTTGAGCGACCTTAACGCTCAGGCCTTCGTTTACAAGTTGCTGTGCCTCTTCGGATAACTCTTGAGTTGATTCCATCGCTAGATTGACAGATAATCCAAACTTTTCACAGCCAAAACTCTGTACAAGTGATCGACGCCAAGACAACGTGGTTTACGAAGTTAGGGGTGGACCAGGGGTGGACTTCAGGTTCTGTAAGTCGATATTTGCTCGATTGTAATCGTTCCCAGTCCTTTCGATCGATTCCTGCCTGTGCGCCTGCGCATCGTTTCTCAATTGTCTCTCTCCCAGGCTCCTTGTGGCTGCGCCACTTACTACGTTTAGTTATTCGTAGTAGGTGGGGAGGGACAGGGGGGCGGGAGCCCGGGAGAATAGGGGGCGGGAAGGGTACGGGAGGCGGAAAGGGCGGGAAGCGGGTGTTCTAAGAGGGCGGGAAGCGGGAGAGAAATGTGAAACGCTATTTTTTTTAAATTAAACAATACGTTAGAACACTTTCAAAAACAAGAACCCAAAATATATTTGGCTTGCATTTAACGTCTCCTCCAAATGAAAGTTTGCGCTTGCAATTGGGCTAAGAAACAGGCTTACTTCCGGTCAAATAGTAAACCCGTTTACAATGGTTACGTCATAGGTTATGAAATGTCAAGCGGCATGTGTGTACATGTGTTGCGTAAGATGTCAAATTGCAAGGTGAGACGAGCAGTATTTTTCGGTGCGACAGTGAAAGGTCCGTGCATGGAAGACCTTCTTGGGAGCTTGCTCCTCACGACCGTGAATCAGAACGAACCAAAGATTTCACCGCGTGGTGTAGAGATGCCTCAACTGAATGCTGCTTTACGAGCGCGCTGGAGAGTGTGGATTGGTTCGTTTTATGTCCCAGTTTTTTGTTTTAGACAAGTCGAAATCGATTCCAATTAGAATAGGCGGACAAACAGCTTGGGAAGCAGTCAGGAACGACTTCATCGAAAACAAAGAGAAGATTGCTTCCCAAGATTATTAATTGCACGTTAGGTCCTGTCTTGTTAACCATTGTTTAATAACTTACCACAACAATCATTGTTAAGCTTAACCTATATTTTGAGTTCAACTCAAAATACAACTCCAAAATCCTTTAAATCTTCCTATACCAGATTTTATCGGTCGAATCTTAAACCTGGGACGTTTGGCTGCAATTCCCTCTAATCCTTCCATGATTTAATTGTCTGATCCCAATAAACGCCGGACTGGTTACTAGAAATGCGTATACTTTATCAGAACACGAGACGATATAGAATTAACTTTTGAGACCGTTGTCACTGAAAACGGATTTCAGAAACAAATCTGAAGAGCCGATGAAAATGGACTGAAATGGTAAAACTGAAGTGGGTCAAACTTCATTGAATTGAAACATATGGCAGTGGTAATTTGAAACAAAGGAAATGCGAAATGCGAAGCTAAATGACTAGGATGTGTTTTGACTATGCCAATTTACAGGGGACGAGAGCAATACGGAAAACACAGAAGAAGAAAGAAGAAAGCGATTTGTACCGGCAGTTCGTGAATCGAGCGAAGAATCTGCTGACTGAGGATAAAACTGCAGATTATAATCCATCAAATACTTTCGCTCGCTCGCGACTGGTCTAATTAAGTGCGCCACGTGACTGAATATTCCTCAGCTAAATCTGCGGAATATCCGAGTGATATTCCCCAATTTTCAAAAACCGCGCGTGTCGCAAAAAATATTTTAAGGATAGCTGTTCCTCAAAGCTGGCCATGCTACATGCTGTCGATCCCGTAACTGAGGCCCCGGTTGATAAATTAAGTTATGTAGAGGCATTTTTGAGATGCCAAAGTTCATCAACCGGGACAACATTTAGACATAGGTCTGGTATAGGGCAGTATATCAGGGTCAAGCCCTCTAAATGGGTAATCAAACTCTTGATGCTAGCATATAGCTCTATGGCTATATTGATGTCTACGTTGGTAAAGGAGTAGGGGTGATGTTAGTGCAAATGGGCTGGGCTACGATGTCGGTATGAGGCTCATACAGCCTTTCCTAAGACAAGGTTACCATTTGCAAGGAATGAGTCAAGGGTAAACCGTGGCAAGGGGTGGTATGCATGGGTACATGGATCCACCGTATGGTTCTGCAGTTAATGGGTAATGAAGTAGTTTCAATAGGAACAACCATAGATAATGCCAATGATGGTATGTAAGTGGTTCGGAAAGCAAAACCTGCAGGTGTGTGGAGCACTCAGGTCGAGCCACGGACCAAAAGTGATAGTAATTTTAATGAGTATGTGTGAACGGAGTCGACCGCTCTGATCAGAATTTAGCTACCACTAGAAAATGTCCAGAAAATGAAGCCCTTCGCTGGATATTTGATTATCCAGACTCAGTTCAGGGCTTAGATTGTTAGACAACTCTGTGCAGCGCTACAACCAAGCTCCTACCAGGCCTCCTCCAGGAGAGTTTGAAATTATGCATATTCCAGTTTCTCTGATGTGGAGGAAGAAACTGGAAAACTGGAAAGCTGAAAAGTGATTCAGGCCCTCACATTTAGAGACCGAAAAAAATTAGACAATACATTTTATTTCAAAATTCTCGGTATAGTTTGATAGCCAGCTCAATAACGTTTTATTTGTATCTACAGTTTAAGCTGGGGCGCACTGCATCGCTTGGACGCGAAACACCTCCAAAGGTTTATGAAACCATACAGATCCATCGATATCTTCTTTGCAATGGGCGTTCAGCGGGGTTGCGGCAAGGCGATAATTTTTTTTTTACCTTAGTTCCCAAAAGGAGGTGACAGGTTTTGTAAGCAATATGAAACAAGAATTGCCCCTCACCATTCCTTACGCGGTCGCCACGAAAAGAAAATGCGCAGTTGTTTATGAAAACCAACAGTTTTGGTAAGTACAAAAACTATTGAAAAATTTTCAAAAGGAGTTTTAAAACGATAATTGACTCCTAAACTCCAGTAATTACGATTATATGCGCGTCCTACAACTATCATCGACTACAGTCAAGTAACGCGAAGTGCCTTAATGGCCCTATTGATACTGGAGACGGATCATCCGACGAGCTTGGGCAAAGAACGGTAGCTCGTCTGATAATCCGTCTGTGTATAAATACGGGCAAGCAGACGGATCATCTATCCACACGAGCTATCGCGATAGTCCGTCTTGTTAGACTAACCATCGTAGATAATTCATAAGACGGATGATCCCTCTGCTTTCCCGTATTACTATTAGACGAGCTACCGTTCTTTGCCCAAGCTTATACCAGACGGATTATCCCGTCTCCAGAATAAATCGGGCCAGTGTCTTCGTCCCTTATCTTGCGTGTGAACTATTTCCTTTGGTCCACTTTCCCGCGTAAAACAAAAGAAATAACATAGCCCCTCTGCATACAACCTAACGTCTCAAACGGGAGTCTCGGAAGTCTTTCAGGACAACTTATTAGAAACGATAAATAACTAGGCAATCTTTGATTTAATTCCTTTATTAACCAAAAGCCATGTGGTTCCTATTTTATTAAACACCAAACTAAAAAAGAACTCAACTCACAGCAGTGGAACGCATCCAGCGAACTCCTGAACTTCAACTTGACATGAACTCAAAACGAAATCTCTCATGATTAAGGAGGCTCCGTTGTTACTTCCTAACAACAGGATAACGTTCAATGGCCTTCAACTCTCTCTTTTCATTCAGACAGTTGCGGGGGGAGGAAGCGCTAGCCACGAAGACACGGGACGGGGCACGCCCACCACGAACTCACTCAATCCACCGGAGACCACAGTCGAGAGGACCCTAGTCTCTCTCTCTCTCTCTCTCTCTCTCTATCTTCTTGGTGACGACATCAGTAACAAGAATCTTCCAAAAAATAAAGCAGGCTAAAAAATGCAAAGCACTTGACTGGCGTTCCCTTACAACACTGCGATTCTCCTATTCATATATATTTTAATCAGACGGGAATATTCGAACGTAAGAAAATCTTAAAAATAAAGAGAAGCAAGTAGTGATAAAATTAATAAAAGCTAATAAGTCATTAAAAAAGAAGGACAGCAAAATATATTTATTTTTTCGAGAAACGATACTGGACACAATAGAAGAGGTTATTCCCATTGCTGTAGATGACCCTTTTCATTAACCCCTGCAGGAAAAAGAGAATCACAAAGTTAAACAAAGTACAACGCAGATAAAAGCACTGACCATTGCATTTTCCAGACCTATTCCGTAAATGGCGCCACATTTAAATCGCTTATTGCACAGCTTAGCTGGTAGAACATCGCATTGCATCGGTAGCCTCGAGGTCACGGGTTTGATTTCCACTAAAGCCCTAAGTTTTTTAGGTTCCGTTGCAATTGTATGCTTACCGCTTCATCGACAATTTAACGAAAAATGTAGTTTTCATATACATAACGCCTTTTTATACGTGGTGACTCGTCCGGCCTAAATGACCGTTGTATACTAGGGGACGCATTATCCGTCTGGACGAACTTGGGCCAACATTTGTAGTTCGTCTGGTTATGCGTATCTAGTATAAAGACGGGCACAAGACGCATTATCCGTCTGGACGAACTATCCTTGGTTATGCGTCTTGAACGACGTACCTCGAAAGATAGTTCGTCTAGACGGATAATATACTAGAGACGCATAACCAGACAAACTACAAATATTGGCCGAAGTTCGTCCAGACGGATAATGCGTCCTCTAGTATACAACGGTCATTTAGGCCAGGCCGGACGAGTCACCACGTTACTCACGCAGCAGAGGATGTAGTGCCTACAGTAGGAACGCGCTACCGGTAACATGTTCTAAACTATAGGAGGTCGGTATATGAAAGCTACTTTTTCCGCTAAATGGTCGATGAAGCGGTAAGCGTTTGCACCCCGGGGCCGATCTTCCCTGCATAATCCTTACGGACTTCCCTTAGAACCTCAGTATCCGTCAATACTTTATTTTTCCCACTATTCTCTAGCTCTTATTCGTTCATTATTCATTCATTATTTATTTGCCAAAGAAATAAAAACAAAGTTTACAACTTAAGATTGAAATAGTGGGATTAAAGAAAGTAATTGGCGAGGAGACCTGAAAGAAATTCGTGGTTTATGAGTCAGGCCTCCTCAACTTAGGATAAACTAGTCTTGATAATATAATTGCAATATGGGTTTATGATGGCTAACTTTGACCTCGTAAGATTTTACACTGCAAAGCTTGCCGTTCTGCGGAGGTCTTATTTACAAACGAAGTCAAAGGTCTGACCAAACTGTGAAAAATATGATTAAGTTAAATAGTGAGCTCGACATCCCCGACGTACCCTGACTACTAAGTGCCTTGGGATATAAGAGATTCAATGTTATTGCCGGCAATCTACTTATTTCCGTGAACTCTGGAAGTACAGGAACACACTCGAAGTTCTAGTTTTCCGCAGTCTTTGCTTCAAGACGATAATCATCAACTAGATGTATCACTAGTCACGTTCTGATCCTGTCTCTAGCTCTACTCTCTCAGAAGATAGAGAGAACGTTGCGTTGCGTGACAGGGGGCCAGAACTGGACTACGTGCATCAGAAAGACCGTCGTGCTACTGCCGTGCCGAACTCAAATGAATTTAGCCCTGAAGTGGCACTATAACAGAACGGCAGAGGTTTTGCGCCGAAGACCAGTAGGAGTTTGCTTTGCTGAAGATGATTTCAAATGAAACGACAGCTTATGAAGCAGGCTATGACTGATTCAATTCGCTACCGCAAGAGCACGCAGTTTGAAGCTAAGTCGTGCTACTGTCGTGCTAACCATGCGAACTGAATTCAGCCAGTCAACTGAGGGACACTGAAAAAAGTTTGAAAGCAACGGTCCTCCGATACTAACGAGCACCGATTTGGCAGCCATAAAAATGATCATAAGGCGAAGAACATTCGGAAGTAACGTTGTGTCGTGAGCGTGGGGCAAAGGAAAACCTGTCCCCCGACGGTGTCTGGCAAGTTGCGCTGATTTAACCACAAAGTTTCAGAGACTCGTGATGAGCTAAGCTGTTAACGAAAGGTTGTGTAACACGTGTGCTGCATACTTGGCAGCAATGGTTCCAAGCCTCTTCATACCCCAAGGTGGGGCAAAAACATTTTTGCAGCTCCGCTATGGTGGGGCTCTAGAAGACGATGGAAGTAAAAATTGTTCACAACTTAATGGATCTTAATTAATACCTGTGACCATGGGTTTTGGAAGCAACGCAACTCCAGACAATTCATTCCTAACTTTAATTACCGGTGATAAGGCAGCTCTGTAACGAGCAAGTGGAATTCGCAAAATCTGACGTCAAATAAGATTCTTAATACAGCAGCCAAACGCTTTCGAATTGAATTTCCGGCCCTGCAAAGCTCACAAGGTTTTCTTCTAATTTATGATTGACCATACATGATCTTTCATATGTTCGTTTGCAAGGTTTCTCCTGCTACCCTCCAACGAGGTTAGTAAACTCTGCTTTTTTATACGTTAACGGTTGAGCATTGAAGGCAATCACGAAATTTAAACACAATTAACGAAAGACGCACTTATTTCAAAAACTGAAAGATAAAATTGCCTAAGACAATGTCCCACTCTAGGAATGAAGCAAGTACCATACTATGGGGCAGAATCTTGGAGGGGGGATGAAGAGGCTTGGGATTGAGAGCCATAAGCAGCACGTGATCACTATACTGTACAAGGAGTCCTAACTACTCTATGAAACTGTTGTGTGCAACTATTAAACTTGATCGAGAAGTAGCTCCGTGTGGTGCTGCTCATTTTGATTATCTCCCATACGGACGCTACGTAAATACCTTGCAGAATTTCAACTTAGTGCCGAATGGGACTTATATTCGGCAAAAAAAGTTCCCTAAACTTTCCCATCTCTTTACAATTTACAATGTAATAAGCAGCAAAGCATTTCCTCTGAAGAAATAACAATAACTTAACCTTTTGTCCCAAAATACAGATGGTTTATACATCTACAGAAAAATCTTTTTTTTAATTTCTGGGGGTCAACTGCTTTGTTCTCTACTTTTAAATTTACTGGAGCCACTGATCTTTGTTGATAACAAGTGCTACTATGACGAAAATCGCATCTTTCCGATCATTCCGAAAAAAACGCGTTTAACAAAGTTGATCTCAAGCATGTATTTTTACCTCAAACTTTTGAAAGGAAGTGTTCAGCGTCATATATGAAGGAAAATTGGTTTCTGATCTTCAGACTTTTTAAAAGACAGTTCAAGACCGGCCATAACTGTCAAAGGATTTCTTCTCCTAATAACCCCCTATAAAGTGTATCTGGGGGTGGGGGTGGGGTAAAAAATAGTCAAGCATTGAAGGCTGGAGTACTTAGGTACTATAGGCACATTTACATAGCAGTCAGTTTCATTTGCGCGTGTATATGCACAGGTAGAAGCTAACAGCTGCACAGAGGAGGGGTACAATAGATGTGTGTTCCAAAAGGAGTGGTGCCATGGGTTTGCGTACATGGGTAGGATTTGTGCTGGTGGGTCTAAGCGTAATGAATTTGTGCGTAGAATTGGCACCTGTCTGTACACTGGGCACTTCATGGAAATAGACTTTGCTAGGGCAAATGCTATATCATGACATGATTTTGTAGATGCAAAAGGGATGCATGCAACGGAGTTTTATGTGGCAGGCGTCTGTCCCTTCTGGAGAGTTTTCCCTGAAAACATTTGCCTAGTACTCCCTTTCCATGTTAATTATCTGGGTGCAAACAAAATCAAAGACAAGGACAGGAGTGGAAGGACCCATTTGATGGTCTGGATGTCCTAATTAAATTATGGTCAGCCATACTGCAGAAAAATAGGGAGAGAGACAAGGTCTATCAAGATCCCTCAGTTCAAGACAAGTACCAACATTAATATTATAGTAGCACACTTACCAGATCACACTGCCATGCTGCTGCAACTAAGCTGGAAAATTTGGAATCATTCAATACTAAATTTCCTTGATGCAATTTCATCATGATTTTCTTCTTTTAATTTCTTGATGTAATTTAATCATGACTTTCTTCAAATTACTTCATGCTTTGCATCGTGATTGCTTTTAATCATTGTGACATTCTCCTTTGAATTCTCAACATAATTTCAGAGTGATTTTCTTCTTCGTTTTGAAGACAGCAAATGACAACATACAATTTCAAGCCAACATTGATTGCTGGCCAATTTTGTAAAAGCAATTTTATTTGACTTTATGATTATATGAATTTAACTTTAACCCACTTAATCAATCAAAGGTTTGCATCTTTAAGATTTCAACTTTTGCTAATCTATTTTGGGAGTATAGTACACATACTTTTAAATAACTAAGCCCAAAATGGAGTAAAATAAAACATAAAAAATGGAATTTGAAATTTGAAAACAAACTTTGGAGCAAACTACAACTGCATAAGAACTGCTACATAATTTGTTTTGGACACTTTAGTTCGAAGATCTGATTGTATCAATTTCTAAAGTATTTCAAGACATTCACATTGCGGGATGCTTTCACTAAAAACAGAGCAATATACAGCATCAAATTATGTGCATTTTCTCAAAGTTTGACCCAGTTTTCCAATCCAATCAAAGATAAAGAAATGATTGGGCTCCAAACAACAAAATTGGATCAATTCATCACAAATCTGGTTGGATAGGTTGAATGGCTGCCAATCTGCATAATCACTACCACTGCTGCTGCGACCAACTGTCCTGGTGCCACTGCTGATCACCCTGGTCACTGTAGCTGTAGTCTTGGCCCCACTGCTGCTGTGACTCCTGCTGGCCGTACTGATGATTGTAATCAACATACTGCCTCTTTGGTTCAGAGTACCCACCGCCACCACCACCTTGATAGCTGTCACCACCATACTTGCGCTTCTGTGGACCAAAGCCCCTTCCTCCACCTTCCCCACCCCTTCCTCTAGGTGGACCACCACGTGAACCCCTACCTCCACGACCAAAGCCGCTGCCGCCACCACCACCACGACTTGGCCCACCTCTGCTTGGCCCACCTTGACCTCCACGGGAGTACGAGCCTCTTGGACCACCTCTTCCCCCACCACGACTAGAGTTACCTCCTCTTCCACCATATCCCTCATTGCCATACCCACTATTGCCATACCCACCATTGCCATACCCACCATTGCCATACCCACTATTGCTATACCCACCACCATAGCTGCTGCCATCATAATAACTATCATAACTACTTCCATCATCATAACCAGCACCATAAGAGTCATATCCACCACTGTTATCATATCCGCCTTGGACATATCCACCTCTACCACGACCTCTACCTCTGGGTCCTCCACCACGAGGTTGGTTGCCCCGAGGACCTGGACCCATACTGGGGCCTCCTCTTCGTCTGTTGTCCTTGTTGGCTGGTTGAGGCTTTGCCAGGGAAACACTAATAGCAATCTCATCCCAATATTGATTGTCAAGGGCTTCGATGGCACTTAAAGCATTCTGGCGCTCAGTGAAGTGGACAAAAGCGTAATCTTTGATCTTTTTCACTCTTTCTACAGTTCCATACTGTCCAAACTCTTCCTGTAATTTCTCCTCTGTGATATTTGGAGAAAGGTTTCGGACGTAGACCACCTTCACCTACAAAAGCAATGTAGTAAATGACATTAGACTTTTTCCAATAAGCCGGTAATGTACACGGATACAACACCAGATATGCATCTAGAAAAAATTTATATATATCAAAAGTGCGAACCAATTCTGGT
>OMLO01001318.1_pt1 | contig 18860 bp, 10 predicted proteins | sample 1674811 | NCBI WGS metagenome assembly OMLO01 (sample SAMN06265003, study PRJEB25207) | coral metagenome | isolation source: Coral host | place: Mexico:La Bocana,Puerto Morelos, Mexico | collected 2008-11-13 | reverse complement strand
ACCTGAAGCCTGAAAAAGGCACCCCTTTCGGGCGGAGCCTCCCCGTATAGGCCATTATAGGGAGTACCCCCCCCCCCGGGTCACAGCTCTACCTACACCATCTATCCTCTTCAAGCTTTCTCTGATTCTGAACCGCTGAACATGTGTGCCCCTACCTTTGAGACTGCCTCTAACATAGGTTTCCCCACTATATGGCGTTAAATTCAGGGTCTGTTGTACCTCTCTGTCTAATTCTTCATCCGTAATATCTGTGAAATTGTTTTCCACTCCAAACTCGATCCTTCGTCTGTGTAGTGTTTGGTCGGAAATTCCAAGGCATGTTGCTATACTTCACCAGTTCATTCCAGTCTCGCGAAGTAGCTCGATCATTTCCTTTGAAATAATGTACGCCGGTCTTCCTCCTGTACTTGCAGAGAATTCCAATGGAGTGTTCTCCCTTGGACGAACGCTGGATGCGTGTAAAATATCTGACGTTTTTTTTCAATAACATAGCTAAAGACATCGAAAAGACACTTCTAACACAACCTACTTTTGTCATGCTTGGCTTGCCATACACGTCTACTCACATTAATAGGAGAAATCAGTTTCTCGGATACTTTACGAGATTTTGCAGATCACATTGGTTGTCACTGGAGAGAAATACCTCATTATCAGTGTAGTTTGTCATGAAAAATATCCATTAGCAATTAAGTGGTTTTTCGCAACAATTAAATGTACGTGACGTCATGTAAGACAACACTAAAGGGTTTTCCTTGTCCTTTCTTGTACTATAGAGAATGAAGAAGAGAAACTCTGGAAACGCCTTTGGGTTCTCACTAATAAACAGCATATACGTACAGTCCAGACACATGTTGATAATGTGAAACTTTTGCATGGAAACTTTCCTAACAAAGGGCGTCACCTTAAAATTCAGCTTAATATTGAGGCCTAGAGGACACTAACAAAAGAAATGAATACAGACGGTCATTCAATTTTCTTTGTTTGCGTCCTCTATGCCTCATTGCGAAACTGAATTTTAATGAATGCAAAAACGAAAATAGAGCGGATTGTACGACATGTACGCCCCACGAACACCGTAGAACCTCCACTGAGGTCCACCTCTAACAACGGTCCTTTTTGTGCCCTCGGGCGGCTCATACATTCACTTTTAATTAAATATCTCTACAGCGACTACCTCTCTACAACGGCAACAGCCACTAAAGCGCGTTCCAACTTACAAAATAACCACAGGCGTACAGACTGGGAGCAGGGGGTCGGCAGTCCCCACCCCCGGAAGAATGACGCGGACGTAAAACTGGGAGAACAGATCGTTGTGCAAACACGTTAGTGTTAAACAAGTAAAGCATACAAAAAATCATTTTAATTATTTTTACTCCTTTTTACTTTCTCAACTTACTTTGAACATGTGAAGTAAATCAATGAATGAGGACCTATATACAACGGGCAATTGTTTCAGTAGTATTAACAGATAAGTTGTCTGGCATTTAATACTAAAAGCTTCATTCAATCTATTGCAAAGTCGTCCGATCATAATTCCCTGTGGTTTCTTCCTCAGGGATCCATTAGCTTGTACCCAATGAGGTCTTTGAAGAATTGAAGAGGGTTTACAACCGGTAACTACGTTATGTTACTAAATTATAAAGCCTAGAATTTAAATACTTCTAAGCTGCATCTTTTAAAACCCTTTAAAAAGAAACTGAATAGCTTTTCGTTTAGACGCATGCAGACAAAAACACACCTACATTCATTAAATTATGGGGCTGACGTATCCCCTTTTATTGTAAAAAATCCTCCCGATATAATATACTTTACTCTGTCTAGAGAAGATTAGGACCTTTTCCCTCATTTCTCTTGTAACTAATTCAGTCTGTTACTCTACTGTAACCATGAATTGGAGCTAAAAATATCGACTCTGTGCATGGCTACTAAAAAGTAAATAAAGACTTAGCAAGTTAACGTCGCGGCGATTAGTACTAGCAAGTAAATGCGACACTCTTAATTATCTTCTAGTAAACTTGATTCCTCTTGACGTATTCTATATATTACCAATCTATAAAACTGTAGAAATTACTCGAATTAGCAAAGGTTCATATGGATTTCTGATCACGGTTCATTCTTGTGTTCTCTTTGCTTGTTGAAGAGTTGGACGTTCACACTTCAACATGATAACAGACGGGATTTTTCCGGGGTTCTATGTAGAGTGCGAGACGCGCGCGGTATAAGTGACCTTCAACTCTCCCGCCAAGGGCCACTAATCATAGCGGTCCGCAATACGTGCACAAAGAAAGGATCGGCGGTAAAAGACAGATTACTTGAAATATACAATGTTAAGTTCTACAAAATCTTGTAACATACAGTGCTATAAACATTACAAAATTTGAACCAAGGCTGTCTTCAGTACACGATAATGAAATGTAGTCTTTTAACTGAATGTTTCTTGAATGTACTTCATGCTAGGTGGGGTGGACATTTTCTGTAGTAAAATGCTAATCGTTGAAGATTCTCCCTCAAGCTTTCATGGTGAGTCAATTCTGTAAATCTGATCACGCGAGAAACAATGCCAGAATCTCCTCGCTTCGTGCGCGACACGCGGTACAAAAGACTGGAATTGTGTAGAGTTACTTCTCAATCTTAGTTGATCCCTGATAAATATCTGTACTTCGGTGAGAAGCCACGGCCAGATAAACACTCTCCCCCATGTTGAAAAACACCATATCTCGTGTTCTTTCTGATGGAATGTCTTGTACTTTAGCGAACTTCTTCGAATAATATCGATCCCACGCGAAGATGCTTGGACTCCGGTCACTACTCACTATCGCCAGGTATGTTTTCTCATGTGACATGAATGGTGACGTAATAGTGATCCAATCACGTGCCTGTGAAAGTAAATACTCACGTAAGCAATATTTGGAAAATGACTGCTATAGCAAATGCTCTGTTTCGACAATTTTCATTCTTTTCTTCCCAAGTACTGTTCGGTGCTGAGTAACCGTTTACTATTGCAAAATGTTTTATTGCTCAACGTTCTACATTTTTTTCTCCAAGTTGCTGCTTTCACTATTACCGAAAGAGTTGCATTGACAGTTTATGAATGAAAAGTTTGCTAATTTGTATCCGTGATTACAGCGAAAAATAAGTTCCTTTATTCATCAATACAAAATTATTCAAGAATCAAATTTCTTTTCAGCTTTCAAGCTTGAAATATAAATTAACAAAACGTATTTTCAAAATATCTCCGAGAATTTGCTTAACCGGAATTTCCTTATTGACTATGTGACAATGTAGGGAGGAGTTTTATGTGTATAGCATCGTGTCTTACCCTTCTGGATGGCACTTCTTGGAATAACTTGAAATGTGTTCCATTCCACCGGAAGATAAGAGAACTCTCTGCCTGCCAGCGGGCCACAGCCAAGAAATGGACGCCGTCAACAGACAGGGCCTTAACTCCATACGCACGCTCACCCGTGGGTAAGCGATGAAACTCTTCAAACCTTGTCCCAGACCACTTATAAATTAACGCGTACGCACCGCGAGAGAAGGGACCTGGGTGAGAGGACAGAATATTAGAATCTCGAGCTTCGCATTATGATTACTTGAATAAGAATATCTATAATTCAGCCATGGTCCATCGTGCTATTTTTTGAAAGTTATTCTTCCCACTTCGCCCGTCCTTATCTGATCGTAACGTCACCTTAATAATTTGTTTCAAGACATTTTGGTATAAAACGGTGTATATATGCCGAGACAATAAATTGGGGATCAAACTGCACTGGGATAAGTCGGTAAAATATCAAGAACGATTCCGCAGAGGGTCTTTGGCAATCAAGTGGTTGACTTCGTTACTTGCAGTAGTTCTCCTTTGAGTGTCGAAAAATAACTGGTTTTGCTTTTCAAACAGCGTTACATGATTGGCATAAAAAACTCGCGCCACTTCTTCAACCAATCAGAGGTAGAACCAAAACCAATCGTGACTCGTTCGCACGCGTTTTCCAGCGCTTTGATTGGTTCACTGTATTGTCCGTGCCCTTTCTGATTGGCTAGAAACTACACAACTCCGTACGAAATACAGAAAGATTCGTACCTGTTATTGCCAGATACGTTGAGTCACTCATTTCAAAGTGCTCTACATCAGATCCCACAGCTGCAATGTCCTGGAACTTAACAAATCTCTCGCCGTCCCATTTATAGATGTGTGAACTACGCCCATAATAAATTGCCACGGCCAGGTAAGTGTCTTCGCCAATTTTAAACGGCTCAATATCAAATGCCTTCACTGTTGGTAAAGTTTGAAACGGAACAAACATATCTCCATTCCACTTGAAGATTGGCGAATCGTGCGAGCGAGAATTACTAGCCACGGCAAAAAAAACGTCTTCTCCAATGACGAAATGTTGCCATTTGCGAGCGAAGGGCACCTTGAGGATTTGGAAACTGCGGAACCTTGAAAGAGGAAGACAGAGAAATAGGATGAACAAGAAGATAGTCAAATTGCCTAAGCAAAATACTCCTAGTGCAGTGCAGCGTTTCCTGACAAGCTATCATTACATTCATTCATGTGTTTTCGTCAGTGACAGAGAAAGTGGGGCCGCAGGGGTACCGAGCCAAAAATGAAAAGAAGCAGCAGATATTCCACTTTTTTTTTACTGAGCAACTTAAGCGATCACAAGCGCGACAACGGCAAAATACAACAGCAGTTTAAGTGCATCGAGTTTGAAGTTTCCAAACGTTTTACAGGTACAAAAGAAAGACATATGAATTAAAGAACTGGCAAAGTTAAAACCGTCTGCAATGCATTAGTTTCTTATCGTTGTATGGTATTACAAATGTTGATTCAGTATGTGTCCACCGAAAAACGCAGAATAAACACGATGCACTTGCACTAGCTGTGTCGTTGTGCGGTTACGTAAAATTAACGCAGTGGTTCTCAACGTACTAATGGCAGGCTAAATAGCAAGCTTTGAAGCTATGCGCTGTTTAACTAAAGATGTCTGTGTTTCTATCCAATGTTTCAAGTAAATCCTTTGACTACCGAAGTCAAAATAAAAAATCTCCTTACTAATCTCCACCCATTTTTTTAGTTGTTTGTGAGATTTTGGTGGTACATAAAGTTTGGTCTTAGGGAACAAATGCGCGGCTGAGAGGAAGGGACTTCAACGTGATCAGGATTTGATTTCTCTTCCAATGACGTATGGAGACTAGTAACGAGATCAGTACGAATGGAGGAGAAAGGAAATCACCTACAGCTGAGCAAGAAATCAGCAAAACCTAGTCTGCCCAGAACACTTCTTTTTTGTCTTGAGTTGCTGGAGATCGCAAACTTAGCAAAATTTTAATCTGGCGCGTGGGATATGAATGAGCCAAAACGTAAGGAGGTAGCGCAGGAACGAAGAAAAATAACCAGGCCAAAAAAAATAAATAACTAAGTAAGCGTCTCTGGACAGACTAGCAAAATCAACAAGTAGACAAATAACCCAATAGGTAAATAAGGAAACATTGAATAAATAAGTAACTATGACTGAATTACTAACAATATAAGGCAACAACTACAGTATGAAATTTCCTTAAGTGGCGCGTCGAAACCGCGGGCACGAAACTTCTGCGATACGATGTTCCGTAAAATCTGTAGTTATTTTTTCTGTATTCATTTCGAATTGGTTTAAGTTGTCAGTAAAGAGACGTGTTATTTTTCTACTTGATTATAACACTGTTAAATTCGCTAACAGAAATAAAGCAAACAAACCGCGACAATAACAAAAAACAAAGCGAAAATTGGTTATTAAATCGACGGTCCACGACAACAAGGCGACGAAGGATTAAGTTAATAGTTCGTTTAGAAATTAATATCTGAACTTGTAACAGTGCAAATGAAGTAAACTCATGTGAAAATGAGAGGTTAATGTTATAGTGTGTGAATATTAACATTAATATGAGGATTATTATGTGAAAGATTCACTCACGGGTTGTAATCTTGTTCCAACGATTTGCCACTAAATATGAAAAGACACCGAGATACGTGATTCACACAGAGAGAAATGGAAAATAAAAATGGACAAAAAACGACAACCTACGTTCTTTTCATACAGTAACAAAACCAGTAAGATATCGATATGGAAAATCTCTTGAATAAGAATGGTTTTCATAAGTACGCTGACTGGGAAGTTAGAACGTCTACCAACGTTTGGCTTTTTAAGCTGCTGTCAATTATAATGACGACAGCAGACATCCAGAAAATGATTGGACTCGTTTGCCCGAGTGACGACGTCACTTGGTGGCACTCGGTTGCCTTGGTAACCATGATTGACAGCACTTTAAAACCCAACTGTTGATCGACGTTTGAACTTACGAGTTTGCGTACTTTTGAAAACACTGTATGTACGTATGAGAAGAGAAAAAAGGCAAAGTGTGTTTGACAACTTTATGTACCTGTGCTCGTTGTCCCATTTGTAAATAACAAAGCTCTTCCCTCCCAGCTGAGATACGCCCAAAAACAGCTGCTCGCCGATGTAAAACGTGCCCAGGTCCCATGCATCCATATATAGCGTTTGAATCATGTATTTCTTCATAAACTGGGTCTGGTTAGGGTATACTAAAAACAACAAAGACGCAAAAATTAGCAACACAACGATTTAAACTATGAACACAGCAATTTGATGAGTACGAAATGGTGACGTCACTTACCCCCTGTAGGAGGCGGAGTAGTAATTGGTGCTGCAAATAGAGAAAGCAAACATTTAATGACGGACAGCAATTTTTTCTCAAGCAATGCACTTTAAAGGTAATCAAGATACAGTGAAATCACTACTTTTCAAACCTCTCGATTGCTCGAATCAAATTGTAGTTCCCTTAACAACAATATAATAATTAAAAAAATTTTCTTCAATTTTTCGAATCCATTTCCGTTTTCTTAAGCGGTTTGAAAAATCAGGATTCGATTATTTCAGCTATAAAAAGACTAACATATGCGTAGTTTAGACCATTCAAAAGTAACGTTCACGTCACCTCTAATTTCCCACGATTTTTGGAATTCATTTCCGTTTTTTTAAGAGGTCTGAAAAATCAGGATTCAACTAATTCAGCTATAAAAAGACATATGCTTAGTTAAGGGTATTCAAAAGTAACGTTCACGTCATCGCTATTTTTTTGTGATCTCCGCCTCATTTCAAGAGAAAAACAAGCAAACAAACAACTGCTGGAGTAATCCATACGAAACGAGAAAAATAAGACCTGCCCCTGCACTTGTGGTTTTAAATCGGGTTAACCGCAAATTTGATCACGAGTTCTCGAATGAATTCGATTTTCTATAGTTGAGTTCTTGTTGCGTTAACTGGAGTGTGAAGCAATTATTTGTTCCTAGAAACTTCAGCAGCAGGTAAAAAATATCCCCAGACGAGCCTTCTTGTTTCGGCTGTGTGTTTGAAGAAGGCGAACTACAACTTTTTTCAAGCAAAACTGTTCGTTCGCAACACTGAGGTGTGTTAATTGATATATTTTTTAAAACGTCCTGAGCAAATAAGAAAATTATCAAGCTTGATGGAGTTTAATTTTCAAATTGTGTGGCATAGAACTTTTTGTATTCCGGCAACAGGAATTTATCACGATGAAAGTACCGCGAAAGATATTATTCTTACTTTTCTCGAACCATTTTCAAGATTTGTCACATAAAACATAAAACTCTGCCATATTAGTAATTATCTCTATTTATAGCGATTACACGGGAAACGCTCTTACTTGAGGACAAAGTGGGCGTTGGTACTTGATGACCTGGAAACAGAAGCAGGAAAAAAGAATTAAAATGGACAAAATTTGCTTCATCACGAGTTGTCAGCGTGAATCCGGATTAAAAGGAAGATATCGCATCATTGGTCATGCAAAACAAACAAAGCACTTCGATACTGAACACTAATGCCTGAAAATAGCAAAAAGATACCCTATAATGGTTATAACTGTTTAATATACCTTCACATTTTGCCACGGCACTGCAAACTCCATCACCTGAAAAAGGTAAAGAATACAGAATGTTCAAGATCAAACAATCGATAAACTTAAGTGCAAAAGACAAAAGAAGCTAAAAGAAGAAATGACTTTTAATCAACGAGACAATTAGCGTCTCTAAGTAAACAAAGAAACCAAAGCCTCTAAACAGAACGGTTATATTGAAAGTGTTGGACTTAAACGAAGGAAAAACTATTGAGTATGCGTCATTCAGCCTTTTATGTACGTCAGGACTGCATTTTATGAACTTATTTCATAAATTTACGTCAAGCTTCCTGGGTGATGCAGGCATTTAAAGAGCAAATATTATGACGGGCGTGTTTCGCAGAACGAAATATAACTTTAAGATTATTTTTATCACCAGAACGAATTTGTAATATTACAAGCCTACGAAACAGCATCGTCACCATTAGAAAGTAGACATGAAGACCAGAACGCATGCAAGTGTTAGATAACCTACCAAATTTAACGCATGTCAGTTGCTTTCCATCTGAAGTTATGTACTCCCCTGGTCCACATTTGGGAAGGACAATCGCCGACCCAGGCTCCCCCTGAAACGAGAGTTGCCAACCAAAATGACACACGTTTTCGTTTGAACAAACTTTTCTTGCCAGGTTAAGTTAAGTTTAAGTTGAACAAAAAATGTAGCAAACATGAACAGCTCGAACCCAACTCACCTTCGGTCCTTCTGGGCCGACAGGGCCGGTCTCTCCACGGGGCCCGGGTAAACCCTGAATTGGAACAGATCCGAATGGATAAACTATGAGCACACAACAAACTGCATTGCAACCGAGTGGCCAGCTACAAGTTTTATTTGCGTGATGCATCAGCATACGTTGCACAGTTTAAAGGAGCACTGTCATCTAGTTTTGCCAAAATATAAACGCTAAACATAGATCTAGATGAAAAGAAAACCAGTAGTGGTGTGCTCTACTGATCTGTAGAGTAGAACAAAACAAACGCCTGGAATGCATTGGAAAAGAAGCATGGCGAGGATGGAAATAGATAACGAAACTGAAAAACACGAATTCAACCCTACGACTTGTTGCAGTCATAAAATTCTTGAAAAAAGTCCTTTCTGTATTCAGTTTTAGAGAACATTTTACTTTGCATTGCAGTCTTTAGAGACAGTGCTCGTTTAATTTTGCTCATCCGTTTTATGCCAGTGTGATTGTGCTGTGAAGTCAAACGTGATGCTATCGCTTTGAAATCGTGAAGTAGGTGCTGGTGAAGGAGCTGAGATGGACACGTTGGATAGGAGTGATTAACAGCTTGGAGTTGTTACTTTTAACTTAAAGGTGTTAGCTTTTATTAAGATTACCCGCTTATTAAAGAGGTCAGCAAAGCGATTGAGCTTTCAGTGCAAATCACTATGGTTACGGGCTAGTGCAGTGGCCAATATGTCTTGTAACGAGCGTTCCCTAAATTCGTCACGCAATCTTTCCTCCATCTCGTCACTAAAAATCCTACTTTTAGCCAAGACTGCGTGACGGATTAACAGAACGCCCGCGTGTTTAGAAAATTAGCAGCTGTAACATGAATATGGTTTAGTACCTGAGGCCCGATAGGTCCCTGAAGTCCCTGATGATGAAAAGCAAACAGAGTGTATGTAAGGAGAATGCATGGACAAGATATTATGAGTCAATTCTGTTGAAGATGGAAGAGACATAAAAGTAACCTTCACCTTGGACTGGATTTGTGGTTAGTAAGCCAGTGATCAATGTGAATGTATGAACGAGGCGTTATCCACGAATGCAACGGTTACAGGTTTCTACGTTAACAGTTTAGAACTTGGAATACAACTTGGATGTAACCATTAGCATACAGAATTGTTCTCAGGCCCTGCTGGCAATCGGAACTCAAACTAGCGGCCGGCAAACCTCTATCCGTGATTCAAACGTGGAGAATATTTTTGAATGGAGTTGGCAAAATATGGAAACACAATTACCCAGCACAAACCACAGGAAAACCAACGATTTAACTTCATGTTGACCTCACCTGTTTTCCTCGGGGCCCGCGAGTTCCTTTGGCGGCATTCTAAAGTGTAAACAGAAGGAATTAATAAAAATAAAACGTTTTTGAATTAAACCCTTAACTTTGTTTCTCACAGCTTAAATCTACTCGCTGATTGCCACACATATCTGCAAACGAAAACCCTGAAAATTTGATTCTCAGCGGTGCAATATTCCCTGTATATTTTTTTCATCCTCATAATAATAACTTTTCTGATTGAAAATGTATTGATATTGAAGTAGAAATTAAACGCAACACTCTTGCGGGTTTCAAAAGAGAAAATAAGCGTACAAAGAAAATGAAGACGGCTGCATTTGTACCTTACAGGGAACAAAGATTATGCATATAAGGTCAAAAAAACACAAAACCAATTTTCATATTCCATTTTGATCAAGTGACTCATGAACGAAACAGAAGTGGCACCACACCTTAAAATTCCAAGTCATTTGACCGCAGTAGAAACATAATGGAAGCAATATACCAGAGATGTAAGCTAATTAGCAATTTCTAATGGCAATATCGCTTCTAGAAAGTAACTGGGATCGAATATAGCCTCGTTAATTGTTTTCGACTTTCTTTACGTTTGCTATTTATAGCGGAAGTACAATAACAGAATAGTGCGCATGACTCTATAGTCGAAGGTAACCGAGAAACCGTGTATTGCCTTGTTAGCCTTGAAAAATAAACAACTTGTATATTGAATCAGCACCTTGGCTGAAGGCACTCACGGCCGTATTCGTTTAATGGTTCAGCGCGGAAATTTTGACAGATCTTTTTTAACCGCGAGATAAATTATCTATTGTTCAAATTTCCTTGTTTTGATTGCTAATAACGTCACGAGGTAGGCGCGAGCTTCACTTTATCTCAAGACGGGAACACACAATACAACTGCGGCCCCCTAGAAAATTTCACACTCACAGGGGGTATAACTTCAGGTATTTCTCGGAAAAGAGCGCGAGATTAAAAGATTGAATGCTGCGTAACAGAAATACGTCTTCAACAAGTTTTCTGTGATTAATTACACGCGCGTGCGAGGGTTTAAAGTATTTAGCATTTTCAAGACGTTTCTTCGCCCAATCTTTCACTTTTTTCGGCCTTGATCATGTTTCCAATTAACACATGACTCACATTTCTAGAAAAACCGCGATCTCTTTCTGGGAAGCGTTCCAACTTCATTAGCAAGTGGGATGTTTTTGTAATGTAATTGAACGAAAATTTTCTTACTTCAATTTGATGGCTTCAGTTGGACGAAGAGCGCATACAGTGCTCGTCACAGTATCCTAGCAGGCGCTCAATCTGATTTCCTTTTGCGTGTCCTTCACTGGATCAGAACTTTGACATTTTCTTATCAGTGCCCTCTGCCTTACAATAGGCTGGCTTGACAATGTTTAATTTTGTGATCTTTACAACCCTGTAATTTGCATTCCATTGCATTCCAGCGAAGCGAACCCATTAAAAATCGTCGTGCGAAATACACCATATGTCAATAGACGGGCGATACACAACTAGTTGAAAAGACATAAATTTTGATGGCTAAGTACGTGGCACGGAAGAAATCACACGACAGCAAACGGCAGGAGGGTTTCACTGATTCTTTCAAAAGCTCTTCCTAGAGCTAACAAGCGAATGAACGCAACAGAGCAGAAATCCTTTGGGGAGGCTGTTAAGTAATTTAAACATCGAAGAACTGTAGTCTCCGTTAGTTACGTAAGGCTATGGGTACCTTGGTGGAGAGATAGGTTAACAAGAAAACACTTGTTTTGAACTATATTGTGATGTTCTTTTAAGTTAACAAGCTTAAACCAGATTCCACACCACGAAAAGAACACTCTCTTGCGTAGCCGTTAAAACCCCGTTAATTTACCATTCTACACTCAACAAAGGCAATGAAAACTCACTCTAATTAAAATAAAATCATTGCGTTGTAAAATTAACGCAATCCAAGATGAAGGCAACAAGTAGGTTTTTACTCACCCGCACTACCCTGCTGAGTTTTCCTTCGATTTCAGTTGAAATATACGTTCTGCAAGCTTTAGGACACTGTCTCTTCGTAACAACGGTCGGAGCCAACGAAATTGTCAAAACAAACATGAGCGGCAAAAAAAGCATAATAAAATGAGCCATGACTTTGATCAGTTTTCAACTGTGAATATCTAGGAGACAGAAAAAGGAATGTACTGTGACCAAACCACGATCGGTGTCGTTTGTGTATACTAAACGATTTGCAAGTTGAGCCTGCTTCTTATAAATGATAAGAGATTAAATCATCGCACCGATTTATCATCAGTCCCTAAGTCACGCGTTCCCACTCCCAAACCGCATTCATTGAGTCAAATGCAAATGAAGTCGCTTGAATCGCAGTGGGGCTTCACTCTCGCCAATGAACGACAAGCATTTACCGACGGGACGCACCCTTAGCCTCAATACGAAGTTTCCCTTTCAATTTCCGGCCGTTCTATCAAAACAAGTGGAAATATTACTTTCCGCGATCTAAAACTTTTCACAGGCGGAAATTGATATCAAAATAAGCCATTCAAACGCTGGCCGGGCCTCGCGCACCGGAAGTGCTAACAAGATGGCGAATGTGTATATCTGAAGAGTCGGTTGAGCCCAACAGATTCCTTACCCCCCTTGGCAGCCCGGCACATTGGCCATTGAAAGAGCGGCAGATTAATAATATTGCGGGAAAATTGTAACATCTTGAAAACCGCTATGTTAAATATGTCACGCGAATATTACAGCTGATCTTGAGTAAAAAGGCTTACGGCCAAAAAGGCTCAAAATCGTGCCGTTGAGTTATCTTGATATGCCCTCAATAGCTAAGCTATCGAATTCCTTTTGTGCAACCATGATAAATCAACCATCCGGTGGTTAAAAATGTCGTTCCTTGGATAACAAGGTGCATACAGATGGCCGGTATGATCACCAGAGAATGCTAACAGCACCTTGTCAATTTGCGCAATATCGAATATTTTTCATAACATAGTAATTTGCGATTTTAAGTATTTCCCCAGGCAGGGGTATAGGGTGGTCTTTCTTATCAATTGCGGCATCTGCAGGCTCAAATGCTTAATGCTTACGCACAAAAAATACGAGATAAGGAGGCTGTCTGCAGACAGCAGTCACAATAGAACTCATTTCAGCTCTGTTTACCCTCTTGAGTGCAAACAAAAGAGTAATTCACGGCTCGCAAGACTAAGCACAAATCGATGCTCAAAATGTTAGCAACACGATGACTTTCTCAAAACAGCTTTCTCTGTTCATCAATTCTTTGTCTTGTAGGAAAGTTCCAGAGCTGGCTACTCGGGCCCGGCAAAAAAAAATTAATGCTCGGGTCCACAAGTAACTTTGACCTTGATAAATCGGACACGTAAAGCAGACTGAGGAGGTCGAATTTATCGCAGCTAGGTATTATCAGTATTACAGACAACTACCAAGGAAGGAAGTCTAAGAACTTTGAGCAAAATGTTTACTACACGAATGAAGCGTTCCAAATCCGCACAAGATAATAGCTCGGCTTATGGGCCTTCATTAACCACGCAATTTGAATCAAACGTATTTTGGATTAATTCTATTATTAATCAGTATTATTTGCAGTCGGTTATAAGTCAGTCAAAATACTAGTAAGTCCATAAAGAATGAGATATCAATCTGGACGACAAAACCTCAGATTTCTTTCTTCGCCGAGACGGTGTGCTGGGGTATAAGAAACTCTGCAAAGACGATGAGGCTTTCACGAGTTTGAACAGGTGGAATAAGCGTTATGTAACAAACCATGAAATTGCCTGCTATTTATAAAATAGCACCCGTGCATAAAATCGTTTATTCTCGTGCACGGTATTACATAACAAACCAATCCATGCAATACAACGATTTATCAAGGACTGTACTAGTCGTGATTTTAATATACCAGGCTCGGATTAATATATTTGGCCATTGAATGAGATAACGACCACTTAACTGAATCCCCAGGATAAATCTCGTTCTAAGCCCCCCCGGGGGCTATAAATTCCTAGAATATTTGTTCCCGACGGCAAGTATTTTTCGAAACAAAAGGAGAGCTTCGTGTGTGGAAAACGCACTCAAAGGGAATGTTTACTGGTGGCTTAGAATATGTCTTATTATAAATTGAATATCCGCCTTTGGGCATTTTTGGCAGATGGGCTATATTTGTTCTCTTTGTTTTAAAACACACGTAGCTGTGCAACGTTTCAGGAAGTTGAAGAAATTTTGCACGTACGGACAAATTGATTTGAATTATTCAAACCTTGTCACATCATAAATTAAAATAAGATAATCTAATTTAGAAAAGTATGCTGGGAACTAAGTTAGAATGGATGAAGGACTTTTTTTCTCCTGCACTGTTTCGCTTCTCTCCAAGATTGCTAAAAATAACAGCGATATCTCGCTGCCTCGCCATATACATCGTTCATCTTCCTCGAAGTGATGAACATCATTATCTGTGCTCATTGCGCCATGTGACACTCTCAGTCCCCAGCTAGCGTGAAAGATCTTGTACCACCTTAACATATTTCGCCCCAGGTCAGGTGAATGGATTTTAAATTCTTTCTCTGCTGCGAACACTACTCATTTAATGAAATCTTTTATTACTTCAAGAATAAAGTTTGTAAAGTGAATGTTGTAAAGTAGCATTGTAAATCTCTTGAGTGTCTTTCCCTGTGATAAGAAAGGATTTATGGTTTGTTAGGAAATGTTATTTCTGCTGTAATCTTAAATTGTGTTCAAATAAATTATTTTATTATTATTATCATTATAAAAAATAAATAATTAAAAAATTATCATTATTATTATTATAATCTCGGTTATTCTTTCTCTTTTTAATGCATATAAATTTAGTAGTTGTGAACACTTAGAACATTTGAAAAAGACCTCTCATAATAGTTTTCAAAAATTAAATATTTCTTAGAATATAATTAAGAAAATTTCTAAATTTGTGTATATAGACTGTTTTATACCTCATTTAGTCTTGTTAAGCCTGCTCGATCTTGCCACTTGAAAGTGTTGTAAATAAGTTCACTGTTTTTTTAGGTATTGGTGTACTTGTAAATAGGAATTTGCGATCAATAAAATTATTATTAAAAAATATTATTATTATTATTATTATTGTTATTATTATTATTATTATTATTATTATTATTATTATTATTATTATTATTATTATTATCAGTAAGCTTTGCAGAAAAGAAAGTCACACCAGAGTGGAGCTAGAGATGTGGCTTCAAAAAGTTAACTCAATAGTGACAGTTTTTTCCCTACCGCAAGTGCTGCGGTATCACTCCTCATGTATACAGAACTTCTCTACCTTGTACCCAACTCTCCTCCACTCTTGGAAAGTATAATCCCCTCTACCTTCGACTCGGCACCAAACATTATCATTGTGAAGTGCTTGTCACAAATATTGTACCTTTATTCTACAATATAGTATAGTATAGTATTCTACAATGTATATAGTATAGTAATATGGCCTGTTGACGATTTCCAGCATCGTGTGCATAATATTAACGAGTGTGGATCACGAGCGACTGAATTCGTCCAACAGAGCACTTATGATTGGTTCTGTAGGAATTTGTCGAGAGAATTTTTGGGACGAAAATGTGCCTATTGCAGACATAAACAACAACTAAGCATTGTGCTGCACACAGAAGAAAAAGTGAAGTAGGAAATAAATGAACTGAGAACGTTCATCAGTAAACAATGACAGTGCCAACTGACCCTTAAAGCCGATTGAACTGTTATACTACGCGCTGCTATAAGAATATTGGTTTTCCGGCCCAGACTGAATATCCCTATTTTTCTGCCAATTTTAGGCTGAAAATATTGTTATGAATATTCTTAAGTTAGATAAAGGAATAAAAAGTGGACTAAGGCAAAACAAAAAATTTCCTATCTTGACTTCTATGGCGTTAAAGTAATTTTGCAACCAGACTACAGGCAATGAGCCTGATTAAACACGTAACATCTTTCAGAAATGTTGTTAGCATCGAAAATACGGCTAGTGTTGAGTTAATTGTTTTTTGCCTTGAGAAATGAAAAATTTAGTTAAAAAGATAATTATATTGTACTGTATCCTCAGTCCAAATTTTCAACACAAAAATCAAAATCCCAGCATCGATTTTATTGTCAATATATTTTTAAAATTCGTAATTTTCAGCCTCGACATTCTTATGAAGAAAGAGTTTAGTGAAAATTCCATATTATACATTTTTAAGACTAAACCGAACAAACAAGAACTGGCGCGTTGGTCCTATTTGCTTTCCGTGTGTATAAGCCTTGTTAACAAAAGCATCTTGTTTTAGCATGTGGTTTGTCTATTTCAATACTACCGGCACATTTCATATCCTGACCGGGTTTTTCAAAACAGGATTAATTTTATCTAGGATTAGCTTCAACTTATATTTCAAGTTTATTCGTTATCGACAATAATTTCTGTATTTTTCAGCACATTTTGAAGCATATAATCCAATATTTAGCACTGCAAGAAAAAAAATGAGCTTTGGTCATTCGCAGGTCAGTGTTGAACGGCTTTAGAACAATGCGTTTTTAGTGTTAAATATCCTGAAAAAAAGCCTGTCAGAACACGTTATCAAAGATCTGTTGAAATTTTATCCCAAGGTTGCCGTATACCTTTTGAGGTGTCTCGCGACAAAGCGATGCAGCGCGTCCGATTTAAACTGTAGATGCCTAAATCTCAACCTCAAAGCTGATAGAGCTGACTATCAAACTCATTCAAATGAAAGATGCAAGTCAAAGCGAATTTTGTTTTTCGCTAAATTAAATTTGTTCCGCAGGCTTCAGACCCAAAGAGCTACAAAAGCGTGCCTGCGTTTTGCCATATTCAGTTATCCCAGCCAAAAGCATCAAAATACAAAATGTGGAGCGATCGTACAAAAAACGTCCTTGGAGAAAAAGAATTGGAAATAAAAAAATCCGTAGACACGAATAATAATACTATTATGTATACGGTAACCATAATGAAAACTTTCATTGAACCGTACCGCAATATCATGTGGTTTTGAGGCCGCTGTATTTGAATGGTCGGTATATCTCCATTTTCATGGAAATGCATGAATATCAAGTTTTGAATACAATATTTGAACAAGCATGCAGCAGAAAATGTCTGTGGGAGAATTCAAAAAAAGTTATTTTGGTTTGTTCGTGTGTTGCTCGCGATTTGAGATTCCGAATATGTTCTTGAAGGAGTTTTAAGTGACAATTTCAGCAAAATGGTGATTTTAACGAAAACTGAACAACATGCAATAAATACTGAGTTACAAACGGGCATTGCTGTTCGTTCGAGCCATGCGAATTGAGCGTACCGGTCTGTGAGGAGTAGAGAGGTATTTTTCTTATAAAGGCCGGAAACAAGACAAAGAGAATATTCAAAACTCTAAGAAAAGCTAAGCCACACCGACAAGTGAGTTACTAGAGTAGTAGTGAATGGTAATACCCACATCTCTCATGCAAAAAGCGGGTAAAACCTCCCGGAAAAATAGCCACAGAAAAGTAGTAAAACTGGGCATCACTGAGCAGTCAGTAAAATTCAGGTAACGGCACGTGATATCTATATTAATGTTCCTTGAATGAATGAAGCTCTATTTGAATATCAAAGGGTTAGCTTTAAAAGAACCAGTTTGGGACAGTATTTATACATTAAAATATACCTTAACTACTTGGTAAGAACAACGTGTTCCGCCGTGACTAACAAAACGTCGGCAACATATTGGCAATAAGCAATTTTAAAAGTACCGTGGCAGCATACTCTGTTTTTCTAGGGGGGGGAGGGGAGGAGTATGTATGTTTTAACATCATGGAAAAATCTCAAACGTTAAAAGTCGCAAAAATTTTAAGCCATACATGCAGTTCAGGAGGATGAGACGAAAATATTTTAATCCGTGTAAACCGTAAAGTGGCGTATGTTCAAAAAGTTAAGCGTTATCCTGAGGACACAAACGATAGACTGGGCACTCGATCAAAGACCGAGTGTTAATGCAACTCAATCAGATTGAAGCTAACTTGTCTCCTCAATAATTGAGAATTCTCAATATGTCTGGGCGTCTTAATCGTTTTTTACACGGCAAACTGAAGTTGGCAAACTTGTATTTGACGTATGAATGATTGGCATACATGTGTTGGTAACTGTCAACCAATCGAAAACGCGCTCTATTCACGTGATTTATTTGCGTGGCATTTCCCAAAATGGCGGACGCAAGTCAGGATGAACGTGAAGCCACTCTTGAATATATCGAAGGGGTTCACAATTGTCTGGCTGTGTTGGACGTTTCATCTGTATCCTACAAAGATACTTAACACAAACAAAAGAAATTGGAGGAACCAGTGGATAAAGAGTTGATAAACTGGGTTTCATCTAAACCTTTCCATTTCTATAGCGCTTTCTGTTTCTTGTCTTCTTCTGTTTCACTGCTCTGCGAGAGTGCCACTGCACTAAGTCGGTCGGCAAATTACCATGTGTTGTGATTTGGCGCGAGTTTGATGCGTGAAAGTACGAGTTTGCCAACTTTTTGAAGTTTGCCAACACGACCAGCACCCAGCGCCCTAGGAACATTAGTTAAACGCAAGGTTCATTCCTCACGCAAGATTTTGATACCAAATGTTTATTTCACGCTTACTATACATAGTAAATCTCATCTCAAACTTACACGATTTTGTACATGTTAGGAATACCAGTATTTTTCCATCTACAACAGAAAAGTTCCAATATTTCTATCGATGGATCAGTATAAAAGATATGGAAGGTATTCGTATATTTTTAGTTAATAAAATAGTAGAACTTGTAGGATAATGGCCTGCACTGTTTGCAAACCAAATTAAAAAAT
>OMLO01001317.1_pt1 | contig 18861 bp, 8 predicted proteins | sample 1674811 | NCBI WGS metagenome assembly OMLO01 (sample SAMN06265003, study PRJEB25207) | coral metagenome | isolation source: Coral host | place: Mexico:La Bocana,Puerto Morelos, Mexico | collected 2008-11-13 | reverse complement strand
CCCAATCTATGATAGAATGATGGAATTATTGAATGAAGCTCTATCTGTTTTTGTAGCTCTGCCCAGGGTGTTTGAACCTTGTTGCGTTTGGAGGCCAGAACAGCCACAAGAAAGGTCTCAGGATTCCAAATTCTAAGGGTACCCCAAACCTTAACTCTAAATTCCCATTTTTGGCATAGCCATGTTACGGGCTCAGCCTCCATGTTACGGGCTCAGCCTCCATGTTACGGGCTCAGCCTCATGTTACGGGCTCAGCCTCCACGTTACGGGCTCAGCCTCATGTTGCTGGCTCAATTTTTTTTAAAAAAAAATTCAACTCGGGAAAAAAATCTGTGAAAAATTGAGCTGGCAACATGACCCTGAGCTAGCACGGCGGTACAAAAATGCAAGTGTCTCGCATTTCGTGTCATGTTACGCGCTCAGCCCCACGTTGCTCCCTCAATTTTTTGGAGGGACATTTTTTTTTTCGGGGGGTCTCGAACCTTGAGTCAGCAAGATGAGTCTGACTGAGCACGATGGAATTGAGTGAGCACGATGGGATTGAGTGAGCACGATGGGATTGAGTGAGCACGGTGAGGGTGAGCCAGCACGATGAGTCTGAGTGAGCAACATTGGGCCCCAAAATTTCACGTTCCACCTTTTATGAAAGGAAATGATTACAAAATCCAACCCCAGAAATTCCAAAAAATCAATCAAAAACCTCAGGAGATTCCCCCAAAAGCCTAGGGAAGTCTAAGACTACCCACCAGAAACCCAACCACCAGCAGCTACCACCCGGCAATCAAGAACACGTGGAATCCGAAACTGTCCTTGAAGGTGAGTTTGGACATCGCAAAAGAACCAGCGAGATAGCACCACACGTCCTGCAGCAGAAGCTAAATCCAGCATCACGTGGTTTCATCTTATTTTTGAAGCTTGGAATTCTGAAAAGCTCCTGGAATGAGCTTTGAAATTGGAAATATTATCTATATAATTAATTTCCTGGGATGTAATGTAAGAAGTCCTTAGACGTGCACAGATACAATACATTCAAACTAAGTTGTGTCCATTTAAGACTAATTCACAACCGAACCCAACCCTGAATGTTACTTTTGTTGACCACGTTTTTCCACCACTAATCGATTTGTGGTTCAGTCTATTCTGAAAAAGTCCTCCGAGTTTTTCAGACAACCAGAAAGGATTGGACTAGCGTGTATCAACCCACGTCTCTTTTAAAAGGTGCAGTCAGTTATCCTGACGAGTCGTCCTTGAAGGTGAGTTTGGACAAGGTTGTCCATGGCGCCAAAAGCGAGATTGAACCACACTTCCTATGGCACAAGCACATGCGATTGGACCACCTGGAAACCACCTAGAGAACAATTCCAAATTCTTCAACTGTGATTCAGGAACTCCTTTGAAACTTTGAAGTTTACACATTGCATCCATCAGCACAAGGGATGTGTACTCTGTTTTTGGGTTATTCTTGGTCACAAAACAACTGTAGGTTCTATTACTATATTGTTTTTGACTGTCACTGCTTTTTATCCTCAACGGCAAAAGAATTTGAAAATGGATGTTGGGAAGCCTACTAAATGGAAGAAATCATGCACCAGCTGGGATGTGTTACAACCTTGTATTTCAAAACATAGTGGGGTACACATCACTGTGGTGCATGATTTCTTCCATCGACAGTATTGTTGGGATGTCGTGGAACCAAACAACCAAGTAGAACTTCAGAGTGGCCTCGTGCATCTTTTTTTGGGCATCATTGTCACCCTCATCATCATCATCATCATCATCATCATCATCATCAAAATCATCATCATCAACAACATCATCATCAACATCATCATCAACATCATCATCATCATCATCATCATCATCATCACCATCATCATCATCACCATCATCATCATCATCACTAGATTCATCATCATCATCATCATCATCATCGTCGTCATCATCTTCACTAGATTCATCATCATCATCATCATCATCATCATCATCATCATTTTGCACCAAGACTACCTATCTTCTAATGTATCATTGTTTTCACCATGTGGGATCTTCTACTGAGTTATCATTTTTCTTAGATTTCAAACGACAACAAGGGTGCGAGGACCCAAAGGAATTAAGTAACCCCACCAGCACATTGACTCCCAAAACCTCCCTGATCCCTTTTGCGGCGGTACATGTCAACATCCCGAATCACGTTTGGTCTTTCTACTCAGCTATGGTTGTACCCCCACAGCCGATACTGGGCTGCATAGCCAGGGTCGGATTCTATGAAATTGCACCCTGCATCCTGTTGGGCAGGTGTATTGAAGGTAGCTACGTTGCCCCACTCATATGTTTGGTAGCAGGTTCCAATCAAACTCCAGCTTTCTTGGGGTTCGAGGAAAAAACACAGGGCCTTTGCTACACCTTGTTCAGAAATGATAGCAGCCCACGTGGAATTACCAAGAGACTCATCATCAAAGGCCGAAGCTTCTGATGAACATGTACCACCAGCATCATGCTCTCCAAGCCCAGTCTCCTGAAACAATTACCAGCTTATTGGAAGGTGTTATCAATTTGAAATGCCAATATGCTTTCATTTGATTCCATTTGTGATGTTTACTACGATTAAGGAATTGATTCCCCTCTTGGGCAACTGATCCTCTTTGAAATACCAATGCGAACCAGACATAATGATTTTATTCCTTTACGCCACTGGCTTTACATGATTCAGTTTACTATCATTATTTCACTTGAAGTTGTTTGTTACGTAAGGGTTGGAAGTAGCACAAGATAAGTTAAGATAAGTATCAGGAAAGGATATCCAGGGGGGTGACTTGACAGATCCAAACCATTGAACAGATACTTTTCAACTAATCCATTTGGATGGCGGAATTGAATCTTGATCGACACCTTGACAAATGGACAAAGCAATTAGATGCAATTAGGTTCCTTGTCATGTTTCTTCCTCATGATGCTACTCCACATTGAGCATGGAGGGCCGGAGCACGCCACTTTCGCCGACACATTAGTTGAACAAGTTGCGATCTCTGCCGATGCCATGAACCACGGACAAACCTCAGGCAGTGGAGAGGGGGCTACTTTCGATTAAGTATCAGCACCCCTGCAATGAAACCGTAGGATGAAATGACTCTTACTTACTACATTACTTACATCTGTCTACCGGGGTCTTTGTTGAAAATATTTCCAAAGTACAACAAACATTGGTGAGTTGCGGTATTATACGACTATACAGTCTAAAGTTTCATATGTCATAATCATAGGCTGAATGTTTTCCAATCAAATGCCACTGGATACCCAATTTAAAGCAATGACATGTCCTATTGTCATTGTCAGTTGTCTTTGAATCAATCCCCCTAAATGCCATCAAGAAGCTTGATTGATCTCGGGTGTGTCGCCCCCAACTTTTTACTTAACAAGAGCCAAACTTCAAGTATTATGACATGCTTGGATACCCTCACACATTCAATTCTCATAGGTTTCTTGAAGTGTAAGCTTTCTTCACAAGTTTCGTGGTTGATTCCTTTCTTCATTCAACATCGCAAAGCATGGCATGCATTCAGCTAGTTTTTTTCACCAGGACGGGTGATGAGTCGAGTTTCACATTTATGGACACGCCAGCAGGACTAAGTCTGCAAAGTTCTATTGCAAACAGTTGCTGGAAGCCACAATCGTAATTGGAAATGCGCACGAGTATATTTTCAGATTTCAATCTGACACAATTGGACAATCTTAGTGTCAACCGCTTCAATCAAAATTGGGTTAACAAAAAAGTTGCAACCCCACTGCAGAAACCGATGGAATCAGTCACTGGCTCACCCCAAAAGCGACTTGCTCACACCAAGATCCCCAGTGCCCGAGCTCGAGAATCAAGTACTCGCACCACCCTTGGCGGCCAGAATCAAATAGCGATCAAAAGAAACATGAAGTAAAGGGCACGGTTAAACTGCGAATGTGTGGTTTGGGGGCCTTTGTGCCAATAAGTGGTTCCCATGTGGTATCACTATTATTGCTACTTTAATTATAATTCTAAATGACTTTCTCATCCAGTACCTCATTAGTTTTAAAAGTTCAGATGATTGGTTGATATTATGTGTTAGAATACTGCAGCACTCATGCCCTAAATCACCACCTTTTGCAGATCCAACCCTTAATCACGGTTTGATGGCCAACAACAAAAATAGCCAGAAACCAGTACAGTTAGGGTTCATATAATAAAATATGCTATTCAAAAAGAAAAGTCTCAACTAATAATTCAGACTACTGAAATCAGACTTTCACACCATATCATATCGCTGCAAGACCAAGTACGAATGGTGTGTATTATTGCGTCAAATCATACCCACTGATATCTTAGAGCTTTTTGGTAGTAATAATGACTATTTACATCTTCAAAGATTTGTTCACCATTCAGTGGCTTCCTCCCTTAACTTAATTAACTGCTGCCAGCAAACGCCACTCTGGCCATCCTCCAATGCTGCTGCTTCAGGGACCTCCTGAATCCAACCATAAGGATTGGGATTGAGCAATGATTTTGACTTGAGGAAAATGATGCATTAGCAATTTTTGAAATAGTTGGACATTATCATCAGCACATGATGTGTACTCAAAATACTCAAATGACCTATTTATTCTTTCACTAATAATGAAATACGACTAGTTCACTTATTCTGGCTAGCCTTGGCTATGAATTAATTGAAGTCCTGCGGCACCACTGGGGTCTCTTCAGGGGCTTCATCAGCTGGCTTGGACAACACCTTGCAAATGGCTGATCCACTTTCCTCAGATGATCGACGCAATTGCAGGGGGTATAACGCGATGCTTAATATTGCAATTGCAGTGGATATATTGCAATGGTTGGTCTTGACATGAGGTATTCCTTTCCCCACATGATTACTGACGATTATTGGTACTCACCCATTTGTAAGATAGTTCTTCAGCAAACCTGAGTGAGTGATGGCATCAGTTGTAAAATACATGTTTTACTGCTATCTCTGACAACGCAATTGGTTCATGATGATGACACTAAGATCTTTTTCATTTCACATTCACCACCTAGCCGAACTGCTATGTTCTGAGTCATGTTTAAAATTGCATCAATTTGTTTCATACATTGTATCATATGAAGTCTAGGATCCTCAGCAAGAGCTCCACAGTGAACAGCTTGAGTGATCATTTCTTTCAAAGTCTTTGCCATCAAATCAGGGTCGACTGGAACTTCATGTTTGGGGGTTTCGCTCCGAGCAGACACTGATCCCGAAGAAAACCTGCCTTTAAACAAATCACTATCAGCATCACTGTTCTCTTTTTCCTCCTCCTCACTCACTTGTTCATCACAGGGGATTTCCTCATCTTCCTCCTCCTCCTCATCATCATCATCATGTTTCTTTTCCTCTTTTTGAGTCTTCTTAGGCTGTGGAAACATGGGAGGTGGTGTTTTCACACGTTTGTCACGTCTCAACTCACGTTTCTCACCACCCCCACTTTTACGTTGGTTCCTGAAAGTAATTTCTGCATAAAAATCCTCAACATCCTTCTTAGCAGATTCGATCATACGTTCCACCTTCGCTTTCAAACGCTGGGGCAAATCCGGTTGCTGCCTCAAAGTGTGGGCAATCTGCGGCACAGTGCTCTCACGAAGGGACATCAAAGAAGTGAAGCCAAGAAGATGCGTTTTGCGATTCTTGCGGGTCACAAGCCTGGGCAGAACATGGCAGACTCTACAAATTCATCCCTGAATCTGAACATATTTGTTATTCAGTGACTTTGGTTACATGCCTCCGACACTTTGTCTAATTAGTCATCATCAGTGCCCAAGAGTCTAAGTTTGCAGATCACAATCAAAGTAAGGACACAAACAAATAATTATATCACAATGTTTTTCATTTTGATCTCCCCGCTCCTACACTCAACAGTCAGTAGTTAATGATTGGATAGGAGAACGATATTCTATCTATCTATCACTTCTCAAACCTGTTTTTATGAACCACTATTGACCTCCATTCTTTTGAAGGATAAATAAAGTCACTCACTCAAGCTCAAACATACCAGAACTACTCTCAGTCTCACAGTAGTCGATCATGAATTCAAATTCATTGCCCACTGCAAGATATATAATTATATTTAAGTAGTGAGAAGGAGCTTTGAAACTGAACAGTTTGTCTATCTACTACTATTATTTTCCATCTTCCTAGCATCATCTATATTGCTTCACCTTCCCAATGACTCGCCACTGTTCCTGTTTGAAAACTGTCCCTATTACTTATTAGCCAAACAACTCGTAAATCTCAAGCACGCGCTTCTTCCAAGCCATTTTGCAAGCCTCTTCAGCCTGGGCCTGTGTCCTGACACCTTCGTCACTCAAATGTTTCCGTTTGCTCACTTTCCCTTGAAGCCTCAAAGTAGCCTGTTTCCTCATCTGATATAATTCACCACCGCATTCGCGCAACGTAAATGTTGCAAGCTCTGGTAGATCATGGTGACAACCAGTGGGATGTGAAATAATGAATTGAATCTGCTCTGCAGTAAGATCTTCAATTTTCATGACTTTCTTGTCTTTCAGTTTCAACATGTTCTGGCTAAGATTCAATTGCAAAGCAAGGCTCGACATGACCTGCTCTGGGTCCGACGCTGACGATGATGATGAATCCTTGGACCCCTTAGATGCCGATGAGCTGCTAGACGAGGAGGATGACTTCTTTTTCTTCTTGCCTGTCTTCTTGGTATCCTTTTTACCCTTGATTTTCTCAGCTTTCTTCACTTTCTTAAGATCCTTCTTCTTGTTACCCTTAGAAGTCCTCTCACTGTCTGGTGCATCTTCGCCTTTACTCTGGTTTAAGATGTTCTTCGCCATGCTCACCTAGCAGGGGGGGCTCTCTCTACTATCAGTGTTTTACAATACGCAGACTCATTGTAACACACAAATAAGTACTTCAGAACGCTGATACAATACATTTTCATTTCATCTACACGGCAATTTCCTATGATATTTTTGTGAAAACATTTATGATATAACATATACAAACCAAACCTAACATAACTGGTAAGTATTATAATATATATCTTGAAATATATCCATGATTTCTTGGATTGCCGTTGAACAGAATCAGTAGTAGTCTAGGATAAATCATCATCCACAAAATCTGAAAAAGATTTGACAACAAATTCAAACAAATCAGTCACTATGGAGCACACCTTTGAAATTAAGAATATGCAAAACATTGATGAGAACAGAACAAACAAGATCAGATATCGATATGTGTTTCCAATCCCCACACCTTAAGCTGATCCAAGCAATTGGTAAAGGATTGCTCCAGCCCACGAACAGGATCGGCAGAAGTGTTTTCTGGGGGTGGTGACTCCTTCTTCTCCACTGCACTGGTCTTTGGGAGTGCAAAGGCTGATCGTTTTTTCTTTTGCTCATCCCCCATGCCCGATGTCTCTCAACCCACGTTCACCAAATGACTTGATACCCTCTTTGAAAATGCTGCAGGTTATACATATTGATTTGCAGTCACATCTAGTTTCATCCTCCGCTTTTGTAATATTGTACTTGTCGGTCAACAGCGCATGATTCTAGACTCAATGATTCAATGTCTACACTTGATGCCAACCAGTTTTTCACACTGCACACCAAGTCACTCGCGCAAAGCTGCAAACAGTTTGACAGGACAGATGCGGGGACATACTACATTTCATACGAAGAGGATGCAAACTGAAATCCCAAACGAATTGAATTGAATCGGCACAGTGACGAGTATCACAGTGCTTAAATTATGATAGATAACTTGCAAAATTCAACTGAGCCTTTCCGAGACCCATTGAAACGCCAAGATTTGCTTGCTTCAAGTCCATTTCAATTTCAGTCAGTAAGAAGAACTAAGTAGTAGTATAGTGTTTTTATAGACATTTGATTTTGGAATGATAATGTTTATCACCTAGGTATTGAATCAAAACACTACATCGTCTATTATAGAATGGACTTGTTGTTCCCTCACGATCCTACTGCGAATCTGCGAATGCCACGGGGCGATCTTTCACGCGCTTCGTGATCTCCTCCTTCAAGTTGCGCAATGCCACCAACCAATCCTTGTTCCTGGTGTGGTGGGTCAAAGAGACACCATTTTGAATCAAACAAGGGTGGAGTCATAGAAGGGTAAAGGTAGTTCGTGTTCACATTGATGATCTTATATGATGGTCAGTACCTCAATTTGACATATGCTTCATATAACAGCTGCATTGTACCAGTAGATAATTCTTTCTTTCACAGACAAATCATCAAACAGCGAGATATATATTGATGTGTGGGGTGGCCAAAACGCCATATCATAATGGGAGGTATTAAACATTTAAACTATAGAATGTGTGCCAAACAAAAGACAAGACTGCTACACCTACATGTCGCAACTCTGAATACCGCAGCACTTTCACAGTGAGTCTTTTGCTAGCATGATGGCAATGATTCCAAGATGAACCAATAAAAAGTAAAAGACCTGTGAGAACAACCACAAATAAATTTGCTAAGTGTAACTATTTAGGAATCTTTCCAATTGTGAGAAGTGGTTTCAGGTATATTATATGTCCACCATACCAACCAGATGTAGACCCACTCCTCAATCCGCCTTTGCTCTGCCAGATTGGCAGTAACTTCATCCCGAATGCTGTCGACAATTCGAGGGATTTGAAAATGGTATTTCATTTCCATAATCACTGCCTGTCCAAACTGCGGCGGATATGTTTGGGATGATTTCATGGACGACGTGCCACTGATCCACTTTCCCCGCTTCTCAGCCAATTGAACTGAGCTCTTCCAAAGATTCAGATCCTTCAGCTGATTCATCATGTCAGTATATACCCTCAGATTGTGAGTGAAATTGCCAATGTGTAGTGTAAATGGATGGAACCAAGAACCAAGGCAACTGGATTGAATCACCTGAATTTAGAATATGATGCCAGTCACCTAACATAATACCAGTTAGTGCTTTTGTTTGTCTTATGTACTATTAATGGTTACACTGGTGTTGGTTTTTGACACATCACTATTACTGAATCCAGGCAACGCCCTCATACTCCATAGACCCGACCAAGTCCCTTGAATCTTCAAGGGTTTGGTGCTGCTAGCACCAAAGCTCCGGAGGCAAAGGTACTGGGATTGCCAAAGATCAGCTTGAAGGAGTAGATGGCTCAACTCAGATTGGGCAGCTGCATGAGGAAGGATCGGTTGAATGATGATGTTTGATAATTCAGCAAGTGAGAATGAGGATGATGATGGGAAATTATGATGATGATGATGACGATGATGAATGATGATGATGATGATCATCATGATGAGGATGATGATGATGAGGATGATGATGACGATGGTGATGGTGATGGTGATGATGATGATGATGATGATGATGCTGATGCTGATGATGATGAGGCTGATGAGGCTGATGGCGATGGTGATAGTGAGGACTGATGATGACAATGGCTAAGGATAATGGAGGAAAATGATAATCAATAATAATGATGATAAAGGGCAATGATGATTCACAGTGTGTATTTGCAGTTTTGGTGGCAATGGTGGTGATGCTGTTGATGAAGCTTTGGGGATACTGACTGATGGTTTTGTGGTACTTTGCATCAAAATGTTTAAATGAAGTCTTGTCCACCCACAATGTGTCACCATCCTTATTTTTGTTAAATATTGATTCCAACAACTGATTGTACTACATGGCAATTGGAGCAATTAGCTTGATATTGGGTTTGATGTCACGTTTCAAGTCGAGTGGTGTCTCCACAATTCTTATTTTGGATATCTTGGGACAGGACAATTGATTCAGAAATTCAGGAATCTGTAGTCGTGGGCCTACCCAAGTGATAAATTGATAATAAGGAAACAAATTGAGATGGATCTATCTTGAACAAATTAGCAATCTACATAATATATTAAGCCAAATGACTCGATGCTGATTGATCAATCCCACAGTTTGAACAACATGGGGATGATTGAAAAAGGTGCTGGATGCGGGTTGCTCGATTGCGATCCACAGCCTCATCCATTCAGCGAGAACCGCATAGGCCATGGTCCACCTCATGGTCTCATTGCCATCGCGCACAACAGGCACTGATGTGTCACCATCAGGTCCAAACCCAGCCTTAGAAATCACGTCCAAAAGTGATCGGCAGGATATTATTACTGTGTTAAAGTTCCAAGGTATGATGTTCCTGCAGCGTGCCTTATTTTTGTATGGCCATCAAGTCAAACCAACTGGCCTCAATGGATAGATCGAGATATGCGAATATCCCTTTAAATAACAAAAACTCTTGACTTGACATCACCCCCCAAATAAATAATGTTGAAATTCAATTGAGATTCCTTGTTGCGCTTACAGGTGTTGGCACTAATCCAAACCCAAGATGAGCATGGAGGGGCCATCCACACTAAACCAAAAGGACAACGTTTCGTGATGGCTCGGGTCAGTGCAACACGATGCTCTGCATTTGTGATGTCCTGGCCATTGTCGAGCTCGAAGGTATAGCTAGGACCTCAATGAATGATTACTAAGACTAGGTGTGAAGGTTGGGTATGTTTGGTCATCAACAATAAGGCATATTCTCATTTGCTCCTACATGTTGATCGACTAGCAAACTAGGGCCTTAGGATTTTCATTGGTTTGATTTGAATGGTCTTGGGACTCTTCCAGCCTTATGCCATCAAGATTTTTGATGCATGAATTGAGCTGGCAAAAAGCACTTTTTTAATCAAGTAGTAGGGGCTTGCAAGAAAGCTGTGGAAGGGTAAGTGACCTAGATGCCTTCCACAAAGGTAGAACCATTCATGACATAGTGTTTGTGTGAAATACTTACAACTGCGGAATTGTGCTTTGCATCAATGGCAAGTACTTAGATATGGGCTCTTTAATTGCCAACAAAATGCCAAGTTCCAATTCGCAATTGCGCGCAATTTCACCAACTCCACTGAAGATCTCCACAACATGGTAGGTACGCTCAGCCATATTTAAATGGGGCACTCCTGCAAGGACCCAATTCTTGACTCCCCACTGAATCAATTTCAATTTCAGACCTATGTTCTTTGACAAAATGCAGTGGCGAGCAATGTCAAACCAATTTGAACCCACATGACATGATTTCAGACACATAAATCTAAAGAAACTCAATATTAGTGCACTTCTTGATTTTTCAATGAACTTGACAATATGTCGTAAAGTCTATGAGGTGAAGGAATCTACAAAGATATCCCATTAGATCATTCTGTATTGCCCAATCTCCTTCCAAGTCCAAAACCCATTGCACACCAGCTTCATGAATCAGCGTCAAAGCATCTTCTGTAAGTTGCAAGACCATGCCGCTTTAGCAGTCACACTCGGAAGCTGCTGTGGGGAACTGGGCCAAAATCTCTCAGGATGGGATATATTTCTAAGATTCTACTTGTCCCCCACACCGAAATTCATTGGATCATCCTTTTTCTCTTATCCTATTGAGGGAGAACTTCAATATGTTGAAAACCTGAGCGAGCAATCACATCATGTTGAAAACCTGAGCGAGCAAGGAAATCTGAGATAGATGGAAAACGAGATAGAATGGGGGCAAAAGGATTCAATTCTTGTGAACATGACTCATCCCTAAAAGATGTGGATGTGAAGGACAATGAGATCGATCATGGTCAATGCAATGACTGTTCGTGCACTTGCGAGTTTCCAAATGAGGAAAAAGAGTTTGTTGGTGTCATGGGAAAGAAACAAAAGAAAAGATTGGAAAGAAACATGCATGATATTAATATATGTGATGTTGGTAACCATGTTGATAGTGAACATGTGCATGAAAAATCTGTTGATGTTATGGTTGTTTCTTTGAATCCTCAAGGCAATTGTGATGGCACTCATGTTGGGGAAGTGTTTTCCATGCCAAGGGTTGTTCCGGTTGCTGAATCGAAAAATCTTGTCTGTTGTGGCTCCTTTGATGTTGGTACTGGTTGGGACTTTCTTAAAAGTGAACATCGTCAGCTGTGTAGGGAAAGATTGCGTAAAAGTAAGCCTAGGGTTTTGGTTTTGTCACCCCCCTGTGGTCCCTTTTCAGCTCTTCAACGCATTTCCCAGGGTAAAGGTGATCCCATTGAAAGACGTAGGAAATTGATTGAAGGTAGGATTCTTCTTGACTTTGCCATGGAACTGTGTGAGTTTCAGGTGGAAAACAACAACGTTTTTGTTTTTGAACATCCCCTTAATGCTGCTAGTTGGTCGGAAGAGTGTGTTGAACGGGTGAAAAAGATGAAGGGTGTTCATGAAATTGTTTTAGATCAGTGTTGTTTTGGGTTGAAGGATCCGGTTTCGGGGAAATTGTTTCGTAAGTCCACCAAAATCATGACGAATTCTCAACATGCGGAACACTTAGGTAAGAGATGTAAAGGAGATCATGAACATCAAGCTATTGAAGGCCAAATCAAATTGGGTGGCCGATGGATAAATAGGTCTGTTTGTGCCCAGATTTATCCCAAGGGTTTGGTTCAAGGGTTGGTGAAACTTGTTCAGCATGAGGTGAAGCAACATGTGTTTGAGGTTCATGCGAGTGAAGTTCTTTTGGGGAAATCTAAGGAGGTCGATGTTGAAGCCGGAGTCATGAGGTGTCATATCAATCTTGGTCACCCTAGCAAAGAGCGTTTCATTCACATGTTGAAATCTGCCAATGCTAGTGAGAAGGCCATTGAGTGTGCTAAACTTTTGAAGTGTAGTACTTGTGCTTCTAAGAGACTTCAGGATTCCCATGCGGTGGCTAAGCATAAACGTGCCGAAGCTTTCAATCAGCAAATCAATATGGATACTTTTGATCTTCCTATATATCAACAGAAGGTTCTCAAGATGTTGAATATTTTAGACGAAGGAACTGGTTTGCAATTGTGTTTGCCGTTATGGAAAGGGGCTCGAGCGTCTGAAGTAAGGAAGAGTTATAGGAAAAATTGGAAAAGATGGGCAGGTGTGCCACAGAAAATCCTTACTGATGGAGGCCCTGAATTTGATGGTGAGGCCCAGGAAGGATTTGATTTGGATGGGTCTTACACAGAAAAGACAGCTGCCTATGCACCATGGCAGAATGGTGCTGCGGAACGCAATGGAGGCATTTGGAAGACTGCTTTTGCAAAGGCTTTTGAAGAGAATCAACCAAGAAATAAAAAGGAAGTCAATGAATTGATTGATCAAGTGAATGTTGCGAGAAATTCAATGACAAAGAAGAATGGATTCAGTCCTTATCAACATGTTTTTGGAAACGAACTGCGTTTGCCTGGACTGATCTCAGAAGGTGAATCGATGTTACCTTTATACGATGGTAGAGGTGCAACACATTCCCAAGATGCTTTTCATGAACGTCAGAAAGTGCGCATGGCGGCAAGGAAGGCAATGGTTCAGATCGACGAGGACGAGAAAGTTCGACGGGCTCTTGACCATAGAACCAGACCACCAAAAGATCAATTTCATGTTGGACAAATGGTATACTTTTGGAGAAGGATTCGTGACGACAACAAAAAAGGATCTTGGAAAGGTCCAGCGAGAGTCATTGGATTTTACGACAGCTCGAAGATTTGGATCTGTCATGGCAACAAAGTTTTGAGATGTGCACCTGAACAGTTGAGAGCTATGACTGAGGACCAGGAGGCAGCCATTCGATTTTTGCCTTTGGAACTTGTGTCACCGGCGGGAAAATTCGCAAAGAGAGGTGCTCAGACATTTTTAGATATATCAAAACATGAAAGACCTTCAGACCTTGACTTGGAAGAGCCACTACCCAAACGATCTCGGAATGACATGGAAGCATCCGGAGACTCCGAAATTGGGGAGCGCGAGACCATCGAGGAACCACAATCTTGGCAAGTTCCAGTTGGTCATGACGACATGGACATTGAAGAAATTCGAGAAGGAGGTGGCGAGAATGAAGAGTCAACCAAGTTGGATACAGACAGCATTCAACTGGAGAGTGAACAACAGAATGCAGAGACGGATGAGGGTCGGGACATTGCAGGGAACCTCTATGGACCTATCCGGACTGGAACATCGAGACATGGTGGTCCTGATCACGAACTCACTAATGCTCTTAGAAGATCATCGGAACTTCTAGACTTGGGTGACGTGCGGGTGTCAAGAACACCATATGATCGTTCGAAAGAAGATCCACCGGAGGCCCTTGAAGTGGCTATTTGCAGTGATGACGAAGATGAATATGAAGACAAACATTTTGAGACATTTATGGCAAATTTGGACAGACACGTAGAAATCAAAGACAAAGATCTTTCCGAACATGACTGGAAAGAAGTGAACACTGGAAAAGAAAAAGAATTGTCAAAATTGATCAAGACAAAAGCAGTGAAAATCTACATTGGTGAAGATGCAGAAAGAATCCGGAGAATGACAACTTCAAAACGTATCTTGGAATCACGATTTGTCAAAACAAGGAGACCTATGCCAGATCAACCTGACAAGATGGAGGTGAAATGTCGTTGGGTGGTAAAAGGATTTCAAGATCCTGATATCGCTACTCTAGAACGTCAATCGCCTACACTCACAGCTGATGGCTTATCGTGTGTGCTTCAGATATTGGCATCTATGCGATGGACTCTGAACGTTGCAGATGTTGAAGGAGCATTCCTGCAGGGAGAAAGTTATGATCGTGAAACTGGACCGATATTTGCATCAATGCCAAAAGATACTTTTCCAGGAATTCCAAGTGATGCAATTTTTCAATTGACAAAATGTGTATACGGGTTGATGGATGCTCCATTGAGATGGTGGAAATGTCTTTCCAATACAATTCGACAACTGGGCATGAAGCAAAGTGAACTTGATCCGTGTATTTTCTACTGGTTTCATCAGCAACAATTAGCTGGTGTGATTGCTGCTCATGTTGACGACCTGCTTCTAGGAGGCAGTACAGAGTTTTTGGAACAAGTTGTGAAGCCTCTCAAAGAGAAGTATCCTTTCAAACATTGGAAGGTGAATCAATCAGAGTTTTTGGGCCGACGTTTGACGCAGAACAATGATTTTTCCATTGTTATTGATCAGCAGGACTATGCAAACAACGTTAGGTCAGCAAATATCAGCAAGGAAAGAAGAAAATTCAAAGAGGAACGTTTGAATAGTCAAGAATTGAAGCAATATCGCAATATTTTGGGTGCGGCTAACTGGTTGGTTGGGAGTTCACGACCTGACATTGCTGCAATGACTGCTTTATTACAACAACGAATCAATTGTGCCACTATTGATGATCTTATTTCTGCAAATAAACTGATTGCTAAGATCAAGGACTTCTCCCATACGAAGATTGTTATTCAAAGCATTCCATTTCCTGAAGCTATGATCCTGGTTGCGTCTGACTCTAGTTGGGGCAATACTGATGACTTGGGCAATCAAGCAGGATATTTTACATTGTTGGCACATCAAGACATTGATAAAAAGGTTTGGGCAACGGTATCTCCACTTAGGTGGAAATCCTACAAAGTTGATCGGAAAACACCCTCAACACTTGGTGCAGAGTTGATTGCTGTTTCACGTGCAATTGCAGAAGGTAACTGGTTAAGATCAATGTTTGGTGAAGCCCTTAACTACAACTATGAATTGCATCGAGACAAAGAATTTCGAGATGGTTTCAAATTGAATGTTCTTGTTGATTGCAAGCCAATCTATGATCATGTACAAGGTGAACAATCCATTATCAAGGATAAACGATTGGCAATTGAAATGTTGATTGTGAGAAGAGACTTGAGAAATCAAAATTCTGAACTTCGATGGGTCGATACAAGGCAAATGTTGAGTGATCCACTTACCAAGGTTAATGCTGACTGTAGCTTTCTTAGATTTGTCCTCAAGAAAAATAAGATGATTGTTGTTGAAGAAACTGATCAATTGTTATGGCGTCAAGGGGAGAAGAAGGCTTCAGCTTAAGAATTTTTGGGGTGTGTGAAAATCATATACCAAGCTGATGCCTTCATGATTGTGTGCTCATTGTATAGCATGGTCGAGTATCAATGCTCGCTTTCGTTGGTTTCATTGTTCCATGATCCGAAGACGTGGGGCTTAGATTTGGTAGAACAAAAGGTGTGATCTTGCGATTGTCTTATCACTGTGGTCCCAGTGGCTGTCAGTGGTAGCGGAGCTCTTTCGGGAGCATCTTAGAGCAATGGCAGGTTCCTCTAATGGCTACGAAGCTAAATCACGACTTGAAGTCTTTGATGGATCGGACCCTAGCCTCTATCGAAATTGGCGCCGACGCGCCAAGCTCATGATAGCTGCATTACCAACTACGATTGGTAAAGACAAATTTGGTGCAAAACTCATGGAACATATCCGAGGAGAAGCGGAAGCCTTGTTAGAAACGGTGGATGTAGATATCATCATCAAAGCTGGAGGTGATGCCAAAATCATCGAGATGCTTGACGAGAAATACATGCCACAACCCAGAGACTTGTTACAAGCTGCTTTGAAAGGATACTTCTATGATTTGTCGATCAAGCCAGGTGAGAGCTTTCTTCAATTTGTTGCTCGCTATGACGTAGCTTTGAGGAAACTCAAAGAGCAAGAGATTGAGCTACCCTCGCAAGTCAAAGGGTACATGCTCTTGAAGAAGCTTAGACTTGATCACAACCAAGAGTCCTTAGTGCTTACAGCTACTCAGGGCAGAATGGATTTGCCAGAGACGCTTCAGGCGGTTCGTGCTGTTTTTCCTGAGGGTCGTGGATCTTCTAGAAGTAGCAAGGAGATTTTCGTGACTGAACATGGAGAAGGTCAAGACGAAGAGGCCTATCAACACGCTGGAGGAGAACTTCAGCAAGAGATGCAAGAGGTCATGGAGATCGTCGCTGCTGAGATTCAGAACAATGATGAAGCTGAAGACGAAGATGCTGTTGAAGCATTTGAAGCCTATGCTCAGGTGAGAAGGAAAATACTTGAGCAAAAGAAGAGCCGAGGCTTTAGCACTAGGAGTGATGATGCAGCAAAATGGAGACTTCGTGGAACGGTTCAAGGAAAACTTGAAATGATCAAAAGTCGCACCAGATGTCATCGGTGCAAACAACTTGGACATTGGAAGAGGGAATGTCCAGAACGTGCAAAGTCATCAGCCCAGTCCAACTCAGACTCCAAAAAGCCTGAAGTACTTTCTGCTGAGGTCTTGGTGATGCATGAGCCTGGAAATTCAAGGCATGACATGATGTGGGAAATGTTTCAGACAGAGACAGTGGCTGAGAAGAACGTCACTTGGAAGAGTGAGACATCTACAGATGTCCGCAATAGTGGTTTTGCTGATACTCACTCGACAGGAAATCGCCAACGTCTGCATGCTCTCAAGATGTCCGAAGTTGAAGTTAGCCAGGGATCGACAGTGACTATGACCAATTGCCCCACGTCACAAGGACATTTTGTCCCAGAAGATGATCATGAACCAGTTCATGTCACCGATGTGGCAAGTGAAGTTTTGATGAGTTTTTCAGATCAAGATGAAATGAGCGGTGCGGCAGTAGATTCAATGAGTTTAGATGCGTCAAGGGGACGCTGTGCAGTGCCAGACACTGCTTGCCGACGTACACTCATAGGTCAATGCACGCTGCGCTGCCTTGAAAGACATATTTTGAATCAAGGGTACAATATAGTGAGGAAGAAGGATAGCTGCACCTTCAAGTTTGGAAATGCTGGTACCCTTACTTCAAAAGAAGTTGTTTTGATTCCGGCACAGATTGGAAATCAAAGACTGATAATTCGTGCATTTGTTCTCCCCGGCACTGGTAAGTGGACGCCACTTCTTTTATCTAAGGAATTTCTGAGATGTGTTGGTGCTGTTGTTGATCTTGATTCCGATCGTATGTCTTTTAAGAGATTTGGTGGTTCTGTGTCTTTAAAGGAAACTTCCAAGGGTCACTATTGTATTCCCATGTTTGATTTTTCTCATGAGTGTCATGTCGTAGAAGGTGAAAGTCAGCATGACCTGGTGAGTTCACGTTCAAAGAAAACTTACAACATCTCTCAGCTCGAGAAAGTTGAACAAGGACTTGATTCAGGTAGTCAGTGTTTTCGTGAAGCCGCTTGCTATGATGGCGAACTATCACATGACGACCAAGGAGACCATGGAGGAGAACATGATCGACCAAATGATGATGCAGATGGCACCACAGCCGATGGATCCAGACTCGGTGCAAACCCCTCAGCAACTCGATCAGATCGCCGACATGAAGTGCGACGGTCAGGGTCTTCCCATTCCAGGAGATTTTCTGCTCAAGGAAGGCAAGTACTACAAGATGAAGGATCCAAAGGAGCTTTGCTGGCTTTACGAGAACAACAAGGGCTACATCAGTTGGGTGAGGAGTCATATCACACCCACAAGCAGCCCAGGAATGCAAAAGTTCCGAATCTATGTGCATGCCCGCGACCAAAAGAAAAAGGAGCGTGTGAAGATGATGAAACTATGCGCTCAGCCGAAGCAGATGCCCATTCCCAAGAGCATGATGGGGTATGTCCGTCCAGAACCTCGTCAGCTTTCCAAGGACATGAAGCTTCATTCACGCGAGGAGGCAGAGATGATGATGAAGATGGAGTGGCAGTACGAGGATGCAACATCGGAGTGGGAGGTGATGTCAATGGCAAGTCAGACAAGCTGCATGCAATTCAAGGACTACAAAGAGATGATGGTCCGTCGTTGGGCACATTTGGTGAACCAGATGAAGATGCGTCAAGAGAAGAAGACGTACCAGATGGAGGCCCATCTCATGACACAGAGGGTGACTTCTCATGCTCTGGCCAACTTTCTCGTGAACATGACTCATCCCTAAAAGATGTGGATGTGAAGGACAATGAGATCGATCATGGTCAATGCAATGACTGTTCG
>OMLO01001316.1_pt1 | contig 18861 bp, 5 predicted proteins | sample 1674811 | NCBI WGS metagenome assembly OMLO01 (sample SAMN06265003, study PRJEB25207) | coral metagenome | isolation source: Coral host | place: Mexico:La Bocana,Puerto Morelos, Mexico | collected 2008-11-13 | reverse complement strand
AAAACTGTTTTCGTCCGCGCGATCGAAGCAAGATTAGTGTTCGTGGATGCGTTCGTATTTGCTGAAAGAAGGCTAAAGAAGGCTAAAAAAGCCGCAATATTTTCAGGGTATACAAAGCCTTAATTGCCGTAAATGTTGAATGACATCTTTGAACTTAAAAAATTTGATTGGGATGGATCGATACCAGGAGAGGATTTCGGCTGATTCAAGATGTGGAAAGTGACATTTATGGAGGTAGGCGCCATTTTGTGTGTTGTAAAGGGCATTTCTTCCGAATGAAACGCTGTACGAAAACCGAGAAAACCGCAACGAGTGTTTGATTTATCAAAACAAAGTAATTGTGCAATGAAAGTACTGATGAGTATCATTAAAACTGGCATTGGGATGGCGGGGATATGTCCATGATACGAATTTTTGAAACTGGTTTTATATGAATGTCCATACTGATCCTTCTATTCTTTCGCAAGTTTAAATACCGTTAAAATTCTAAGTCTTACGGTCTATTGCGCACGCGCGGTTCGGAATTTCTGGCTATGAAAAAACAAATCAGTTAATTTTGTTTGTAATGATTTAATCGAGTACTAAAAAGAAAAAAATAAATCAAATATTTCATAACGTGAATATTTCGTGAGGCTTCTCGGACTTACTTTGTTTTATTTTCTCGTTTACGTTTCAAAAGTCCTTGTTTGGCCCTCGCACTGTTCCAGTATGCGCAGTGCATTGCAAGGCAAAATAGCAGTGTAAACCATTATTCGTATTACTTTAACTTTCTAACATATTTATATTTTAGCTTTGAGGCATGAGGACAAATGATAATGAGAAAAATCAAATCACATTATGGTGCCATCGATAGCATGTTAAATAAACTTTTGATTGCAAATTTGTAACACTGGATCTCACGTAGTTAACTCAAATGGAGTAATTTGGTTATATCAACTAAGTCGAAAATGTACATTGGCCACCGTAACGAGTTAAAAAGCTGACGTTTCGAGCGTTAGCCCTGCGTCTGACGAAGGGCTAACGCTGGAACGTCAGCTTTTTATTTTAACTCGTTACGGTGGCCAATTTACATTTTCAACTTCGTTGATATAACCAAATTACCTGTTACCCCCACCGACACAGCACCACCGTTTCTTTATAGAAACCTTTACCCTTTAACCCAAATGGAGTTTGATTGAATTGGTGTAAAGGCTAAATGTTGAATATTTCAAACTCAAACAAACCTTCACTAGTAAACTTGAAATCGTCTAATAGTCTTCATTTTCTCTTTCCACAGCCATATCTACCACACGATGGAGGACTAACTCGTTTCTGTGCTCTTTTGAGTTGCAATTGACGAGTCTTAGATGTAAAGAAACTTTTGGGGAATGCCCTATTGTGGCCATAGATTTCTCGTTTACCGCAGCCGAATCTCTCGCAAGGAGGAGCCACACCTCCCACCGTTCTTTTCTTGGTGGATGTCTGGGACGCGGAGAATAAAGGATTATGGGCTTGTTTGACCATTCCACCTGCAATATCAATGAAACAGTATAACTCAAATCCACTTTACTTCTTTTCGCGTTTTAATTGAGCGTATAGCCATCGTTAAAAGTGGAGAAGAACAGGACATCTCATAATCAGTATTTCACACCTTTCTTTTCGAAACTGGAACAAGTCTTTAACGAATGCATCTTTTGAAAAATTGCTGAATCGAAATCTGAAATCTCGACCCGAATTACGTTTAGCTATTCGGGCGAAGCTATCGTTAAATTATGTTTCCAAACTAGCTTTTAGTTTTCTTTTAAGCCTTTTGACGCACAAATAGATGAAAGCGAAAAAATAAAAGCAATTTACAATAAATAAATCCAATACATGAAAAATACTTAAATTGCGAGCATGGGCTATAAATGGTAACCAAGAATACGTTGCTTCGAGAAGATTTTGTGAAAAAATATTCAATTTTATTTTTAAATTGTTTTGAGAAAACACTAAGGCTTATTTCTGTCTGAAGCACAGTACTACAACAAAATTTTTCTTTATGGAAAGTGATTAATGTCAATTTCCTTTAGAGAAAGCAGACATGAATTATGTCCTTTTGTTAAAAAAAAATACCTACCTGGAATAGAAATCACAGTTTGTCAGGTCTTCCTTTTTTTCCCTTTCTTTTTCGCATGGTTATTTTCTGCCAAGCATTATTACGATTACAGTATTTTTTTCGTCTTTCATTTTTGGCCACGTAATATTATTTTGTAAAGAACTTTTAACTATTAATATAGTAAATCATTAATTACAACTTTCCTACCTTCGAGCATGTCTACATCTGGATTCTCAGTTGTGGTTATGTCTGCTGCTTCGTAAGTATCTACATCGTTTCCGTCATTTAAAAAGTGTAATCCATCTGAGAAAATGTTAAAGAGCAAAAGAGAAGTGATAAATAACATTAACGAAGAAGTAGACGCCATTGAGGTGGCAGTAAAACAAAGCTTGTTGGAAGTGAGCTTAGTTGCTCGTCCATTTATGTAGTTTATGGCGGCGTATCCGGTTGCCCCGAAGAAGGATTATTTGCCTATTTGCCGCTGTTTAAGAACCTTTTGTTTCTTGATGTTTCAATGAATCTATCAGAAAATCGAGCGATTAAAGGGCTACTCTCTGTTTCATCACAAAGAAAAACATTTAACAAAGGCCTAATATCTGTGAACTTGGTATTAATTTACTTTGTGGATGTGAAAAAGTGAAGGCTTTCGGCAAATGCTAAATGAAAGCGTGACAGTCAAGGAAGAAGTTGTTAGAATCAACGCAAATACTAAAATTATGACAAAGAAAGTTAAAAAAGCACGGTATGCCAGCTTGTCAGGGCAATAAGAGCAAAGTAAATAAGTTCAGACTCTACAGTAACCAATTTAAAGCAATAATTAGAATTTGCATTCTAAATTATTTACAAGTTTCTCTTTTTGGTAGTAATTGACAACATGGGTCAAATTTTACCATTCATTTATTATATGGTATTCATATTTCATTCTTAAGTTCCCAAAATTGCATTTTTCGTTTACGAGTGACTTATTTGTTTCGAATGTTTCGCAGCTGTATGTGGGTTGTAGTGCTTCCTTATTTCTTTGTTTATGATAAAAGAAACATACGGCTTAGTTAGAATCTATTAAAAATTCACATTAAGAAAAAAAACTTCTCTTTCGCTGACGTAGTTTATGTGTCCACTGTAACATGTTTTCCGCGGCGAAACAATCGCCTGTCCAATCATGGTCAAGGTGTTAAGCAAAAAGCCAGTTCTGCAGATGGATTTAATCTATGTGATCCTATAACAAGCACTTTATGTTGATTTAATGGAAGCACGTACTCCCTGATTTAATAGAAACAAAAACTCAATTTCCATTCTTTTCGACAAGAGCAAATCACATCCGCATTTCAATTTTGTTCCACTTATTATTTTCCGATGCAAGTGTCGACATATTTTTTCCTGAGTGCTAAAAAAGGAAATTATGTTTTTTCAACTCTCTGGCAAGCGGGATCTTTCAAGACTATTTTAAATTTCCTTGGATGAAAGATAATAAAAATCATTCGAATTAGATGAAGTACAAATATCACTTTAGCTTTTTATAGTGATGAACTTATCTGTTTTGAAGTACAAAAAGACTTAGAGTCACATTGTTTAAGCCTAAAATCTAAAATATCGGAAGGAATAATTAAGAGACTAAACGCGAAATTTGAACGTAACAACTGGCTTCAGTTACAATTACGATAGAGATAGGCTGGTTTAAAGACTTCACTGACTTGAATTGAACACAAATTTACCAGTTTCGAATCGGGTTAGTTCTCTCAAGAGTCTTTTTTCTGCGGTTTTATTGCAAAATTTCTTAGATTCAAGCTATACAGTCTTCGCCACATAGACATACATGTAAATAGGAGAAGAACATAGGATCTGTTATGATCGATCAAATAACGCTTTAGCCAGCAATTAGAAGCCATTGAAGCTCACAAATAGTACTTTATGTTTGCTAGTGATTGACGTGATTTCGTTTTGACTGGATCATGCCTTTTGACGTAATTAACATGGATGTGGATAATCAGATCGTTGGTTTAAAGCATCACACGTAAAACACCATCCACCTTTCCAAATATTTGAAATATTAAAGTTTTTTCCTTGACTTAGTGTTACTTTAGATAGTTTTTGAGAAATTATTTTCCAGACAATAAAAATTTTATTCTGCCCCTCAGTTATCATTTAAACTTGACTAGCTATGCTAGCTGGGGTATTCAAGTAGGGGTTACAACTTATTGGAATATTCTTCCCATACGTACATCCCATGTGGTTTTAGACTCGACTGCACAGGGGGATCGCATCCCACTTTGTTATACTCGCTAGCCCCACCCTTATCCCAGCCACATATACCTTTGACTATATATTAGATATAAATTTTGGCTCTCACTTTTGCTGCGCAGGGCCACCTTCGTTTGCTTGTAATTGACATTAAATTGAAATGATTATCAAAGCAGCCACATTGCCAAAGTTTATTCACAATTGGAGATTGTTGTTGATTGTTGATTCCTCACGAAACACCCTTCTCGGCAAACAGAGCAACTCCAAGCAATAGTGTTTATTGTTTTGCTATATGATTTGAAGAGGAGTAAGGATAAAGATTTTACAAAGACCAGGGATCTAAAAGAACTCCACTTAAGAGCCAAGTGACTACCCCGTAAACTCAACCTAGTCCACGAAAATAATGATAACGAATGTGTTTGCTTGTTTACTTTTTTCCATTTTTCACGGTGTTTGAACCTTACTTCAATCAATAGTTATAGAAGACGAATCTTCCTTTCAAGTACAGCCCACAGCCTACAACCGACCTCCTGAACCATTTGTTTTGTATTACATTTTTAAGCAACTTCAGTTATTATCCGACTGTCCACTTCTTGCAACTACTGGGCCGAAAGCGGTGGGATTTGTGAAGGGAAAAGAAAATTATTCTATTTTCAGGTATTTATTTAAAGCTTGTTTTTCGCATAGCACATGTCGCTGATTTAAATTCTTTCCTCTCTTTATCTACGCTTCCAGCATAAAATATATCATTTATGTGGCTTTCCTAATAACACAAATAAACCGAAGTCTTGACATTCTTTTTTGCCGATGTAATACACATTTCTTCATTAGTAATTATAACTGTTTCTGTGCTTAGTTTTTTTTTGCAACTGAATATTGGGTCTTAGGACGTTCAACAGCGGATGAATTCACAGCCACTACGATTAAACTGAATCATTGATAAGTAAATGATACTGCAAAAAAAAATCGTTGAAAGGGCGTCAAAAACTGTCAACTAAAACACATTTTCTTTTAAAAGCCTTATTTTCTTAATTGCAAGGCGTGAAAACTGATAAAATATGTTTTTTGTTTTGTTTTAAGTGATATAGCTCCGTTAAAATGTTTTTGAGAATAAGTTGGGGAAATCATTTTTTTGTTCAGTTACACAATTCTAGCGCGATATTGTGTAATTCTGACATGTGCAGAATTGTACATGTATTCAAATTATTCCAAAAAAATTGCATGATTCTGATAAATCCCATGTAACAGAAAGCTGAAAATAGGGACGTAAATAAAAAGAAATTCCGAAGAAGAAAACCACAGGGTGTTAGTGATACAAATCTTTATTATTCCATTGCCATCTCCTCCTGCTTCTCACAACGAAACTTAAATAACCTTCCAGGATGGAAACGCCTATAGTTTCATAATATATTACTCCGAGTGTGCAGATATTTTCATGTTTTAATTCCTCAATGGACAATTTTAGTTTCTTTTCTAGCACGGACTTTCAGCTGCAATTATTTTTAATTTTTTTCAAATATTACAAAAAAAAAATCAAGAATGTTTGGACATGCGTGTTGGTGTTAAATGGTTCACTTCTTCATATATTAATCATTGAATGCGTTGTACGTTGAGCTTTTCAATCCTCACTATGTGCTTGTAGTTTATGTCTTTAATAATGCTAACTTGGCAACGTTAAACATTTCTTGAAACACTAAATACAGAAAATCGATGTGCTATTTTATTTCTTGATGTGTTGTTTTATTTCTGCACCGTGTATCTTTTCATAAGAGCTTAAGCATTTCCTCCCATGAACGGTTGATGTGCGTTGCTTTCTATCAGAAAGTTCATCTACGCCTAATTTTCTTCTTTCTTTTTTATTCAGTTATGTCAAAAATGCCTGCAGCTATGAGTCATTATCGAAACAGGTGACTTAAATTCTGCACCAAAATTGAAGCAGGCCGAGAAACACAAAAGCTTTCCATTGTAAAACTTTACATTGCCCCATTATATGTATTTAAATAATTAGTGTTACAATTTGTTAACTCATGGTTAACTTTAATTGAACGTAAACTAAAAGTACATTACTTCTTATCGCTGATGCTGGATGCTAATTTTCGGTTAATTGTCCTAAGTACACCGACAGACTAAGCAATGTTTAATGGATTCTCTCATAGTAAATGAGCTATTTAGCCACAAGTTCATTTTAGCTGTAAATCTTTCTGGAAAAACGCCTAAGTGAGATTGAGTCATCATAGATAATTACGTTTACCTTCTCCGAAGAACAAATTTTGTACCATCGTTTTAATTTATGTGTGTGCTTGTCTTGTTAATTTATTATGGCTTCCAAGCAAGACATTGCTACTAACATTGATCATTTGTATTCATCAGAGAACTCATTTAGTTTTCATATTTCATTCTTTGGAATTCATCACCAAATTTATATAATGACACTACTTTTGTAAATTAATTTCAGCCAGCTAACTTCAAGCAATTAACGTTAGTGGGAGGTTATCCATGATATGAGTGCAGTTCAAATATAACTCCCAATAAATATTCGCTGAGAGAAAAGTAAAGGTTCTGTCGTGTGGAGAACTAAAAAGGAGCTTTCCATTTACGCCAAGGTTTCATTGCTGGCCATTGGAGATCATTAGAATGAAGCCTGGCATAAGGGCGAAATCTATCATGACACCACTTGCTATTTTACGTTATGTGTTGCCCCACAGTTTGCAATAGTCTATTAAAACAATAGAGTGTTTATATTTGTGTGTATAAATACGTCGGAGTTTGGGCCAGGGTCACACTCATTTTAGTCTCAACCGCTAGATGAGAGTTAAAATGAGCTCTGAAAGGCCCAAAACATAAACTATTATCATCACTTTGGAGGGCATTGACAAAATGACAACAAAACAGTTTGAGAAATCTATAGAGCGTTTACAAGTTGAATTGCTTTTATTTATCCGCAGTGAAAATACAGAATACATCAAACTAAGCTGACTATAAAACACAAATTCTTGCTATTTGAGTTTTCAAAAATTGTAAAAGACATGAAAGGAAAGTTTGGTAAACTTTATCTGTAAGTGTTTAAATTAATTGCGCAATCACTAAACTGTCAACGGGCTAAAATACATTTCCCCATTTTAGCCCCTAAAATGCAACACAAAGGCCGACAAATTCACCCCGACAAAGTTAAAATAATTAAAAATGTTTCACAAACGTTTCGCATGTTAACTACATGTAAATCCCTTTCATCGTTAATGGTAGTTGGATATTTAACCCAAGCCGTTTAGTACATTATAATCACAATTTAGAACACACAGAGTGGGCAGGAATCAAGAAGTTATAATCACCTTGGAAAAAAGGCAACAAATAGCGAAAATGGCAGCCAAGTTGTTAACTTACTTTGCCTGCGCCCTTCTCGTGCTGGTACCATTTGTAACCAAATCTGAGGCTTTTGGAAACGGGCCTGGCAATGTTTGCCCGAATGGGCAAACATGGTGTAATGGGAAGAAAATGTTAATGGTGAGAACCTATAAATAGTTTTTTTTGTTGTTACATTTCTCTCGATAGTGAGAATGTAATTTTGTATAGTTTTTCAATTTGATTTGTTGACCGCTTTCCTTAAAGCTAAAGAGCTAGAGAAAACAGAGAGAGTTAATATCAGTTAGTTTTTTTCCTTCTCTTTCCCCTTGTAGGACGGAGAGGACAATGTTCTTCGGGCCAAGCGCCAGTTGTGTGATGCTGCAGCACGCATGGGCTGTGGAACTGCACGCTAAGGACAAACAAGAGCTTATCAAACCACCAGCAGTCTTGACGAAAAGATATAAGAATAAGAAATTTGAATGAAGCAACAAATGACATTATTAAGCATATGTAGTGCATGATAGGTAGATTAAAATTGAAACTTTAAAAATTATTTTGCTATCGTCTTGTTTTACGTAAAAGTAAAAGAAGTTCCTAAAGAGATGTCAGTATTCACATCAATTCATGCTGGGGGCAAGAACAAAGAGAGATCAATTCAAGCTCTGTAGGAAGAAAAGTTTTGTGTGTGTGTGTGTGTGAAATTCAAGATAAATGTCTGGGCAGTCATTTCCCATGTTATGTTTTACGTAAATATGTATGGTATGACGACCTTTCCGATAAAGTTCGGGGAAAACTACCTATGCTCAAAAGCAACTTGTTAGTTGTCACAGTTCAGCCTCGGAATTAATTTACCAAACTTCACCCTCTGGAATATAACCAACGCCCATTTTGATTTCTATCAGTATCCCACGTTCCTCTACAATACATTGTATGATCCGCTGTAAAACAGAAAAAATTCGAAACCAAACATCTTTTCGTAAGGTTTACACAAACATTGTCGATAACTAGTGTCAGAGAATCATTTGTCTAAAATAAATTCAAGAAATTATTATTCGACTAAAAAGCATCAGCCTTACGTTGTTGTGGTAAATCATTTAAAACCTTTAACCTCCTTTTTAGACGTTTGTTTTACTTATTTATTAAAAAAAAAACACTTTTAAGGAATGTCAAACTGTATCACATTTGCATTAACTATAAAGCGCACTAAAAGGTTCGCCGAGAGTCCATTGTCCTCGTGACACCTTTAATGTCACATTTATCAAAATAACAAATATTTTAAGTTAACAGCTAATGCAGCGGAAAAAGTAATGGAAAGGAGGCGTTATGGCCGGGTACGCCGTGTTGAACTAAGTAAATACGATGCGTCTATAAATCTGTCCTCAGAAAATAGAAGGAAAACTTGATTATTGCCACTATTAATAGAATAGCGTTTTACTCAACCTCGTTCCCAGGGTCCTCTCTCTTCTTTCCTCGAGAAAGTACAATGCTCTGAAAAGCAATTCTTACGTTAACAATGTCTCACTGAGATCAATAAACAAAAGGGACGTGAAGAAAACAAGAAACGGTGAGATACGGTGCGAGGGGTGTCCTCGAGTTTGCATTCTTGTAACCGCTAACGACTATTTTATATCGATTAAAAGGAAATAACTGAAAGCTGCTTGACAAACTTATAGTGTATACATGTAAGTTTCACGTGTCAACCTTTTCATTCCCTCCATATGATTCATTTTATTTCATCCTTTGCTTTTCTCGTTAAGGTAAAAATATTTGCCGATAGATTCGAGCGAATGAAAATTGATCAAAAAGTGGAAAGATGAGGTTGCAATATAGCAAAACGCGAGCTTGGAAGCAGAATAACGTGAGAGTTAAAACACACGTCTTTATACGATAGTACACGATATTTTTTTTGTCGGGGAAGGTAAACATCATAGTTCAGATTAACATGCTGACTCGACTTGTTCTAGAAGCTTACAGCTAAAATGAGCTTCTGGCTAAATAGGTAGTTTAGGTTTTTTCGGAGAAAAGCCATTAAAAAGCCATTAAAATAGTTTAGTCAACCTTTTTACCTAAGACAGTTGAACGAAAGTTATTGTTATTTGGTGAAGCATCATCAGTAATAAGAAATACTGTATGTGTAGGTAATGTTATCAACAACGCACCATGCAAGTTAATAATAATTAACACTAATTACTCCAATACGCACATCTCATGTTTGTATAATGAGGGTTCTGTAAAGTTTACAATCGACGCTTAACCAAACGAAAATTAATTTAAATTTCTGAAGCAATATATAGCAGTAATAAGGGATAATGGTTTTTTTTAGTTTACGTTCTATCAAAACTATCTATAACTTCACAAACTGCATGCCACACTAATTATTCCAATTAGGGTTCTGTAAAGTTCACATGCGGAACTTTAATTTTAATCGGCCTGGTTTTTAGCGTAAAATTTAAAAAATCTGTCTCCACGTCCAGAACGTGTCGTATTCCTAGTAACAAAATGGTTAGTGAGCAAACGGCCAAAGACAGAAAGTTGAATTAATACTTCTCGTTGGCAGTAATCTCTAGCTTGTAGGCAGTTTGTAGTCCCTCTCGGTTCCCCAGTGGTTTCTAATTTAAGCTTCAGTTTACGTACCTCATATCGAATTTAAACTGCAAAAAAAACAAGTTATTCATTCACTGATATATTACCGCAAGTTTCTACTTTATTTTATATACTTCTCCTGTATTGTACAAGCTGAATAAGAGAGAGTCTTTTTTCAGTACTGTATTTAGGTTACATGTTCACTTGGTCAACTTTCCACCATTGTTCAGGAAGAAAGAGCAAACGTCAGCCGGTTCAACAGCTTATAAGTGGTGCGACATCACCTGAGCAAAGCGTTTCGTGCCAATGCCATCTACCCTTTTTCAACTTTGTTGAGTGCTTTCATTCTGCCAGCTTTAAGCCAACAACGTAATTAAGAGCTTAAACATATACACGATACAAATGCATTTCACAAATACCTCCCGATGGATACACTTTGAAAGAAAATTGAAGGCTCTGTCGTGTTAAAGAAGAGCTAAAAGGAATCTTTTCATTACACGAATGATTCATTGTTGATCACCGAAATTTAGCCTGGCCTGATGTCGAAATCTAAGCGCATCACATCTTGACACCATTTGCTATTTTAGGCGATTAATGCATCACATCAGTTTTGTAATAATCATTATTTACGCTTTAACAAGATCAAATAAAGGGCTCTTCAACTATGCTCCACTACTGTAGCTCTTTAACTACGTTCAATCGTTAATGGTAGTTGGCTATTTAACCCGAGTCATTCTGTACAGAATCATAACATTCTAGAACTACGGCAGGGGTGAAGTCTTGACCTCTAGAAGTTGAACGAAATGGCAGCCAAGTTCTTTACTTATTTAGCTTGCATACAGCTCGTCCTGGTGCTATTTGTAACCAAATCTGATACTATTGGGACAGGACCTACAGTAAGTTGTCCTAAAGGGTGGTGGTGGTGTCTTAAGAAGAAACCTAGGATGGTAAGGTCCTATAATTATTGTTCTTTTTACGAGGTGACAACAAATACCTGAAAAATTTGAGTACAATTCGTAATTTTGCAACGCTTCCATTCCTTAAAGTGCGCCTAACCTCAAATTTTTTTTCTGCAGTTGAGATGAAACTTAGCAGCATTCACAAAAACAATTTCCCTTTTTCCTCAGTATCTGATAGTTTTAAGGGCTTTAAAAATTAACGGAAAGTAGCTGAAATTTGTGTCACGACCGAGCTACTGAGGGGCCTGGGTCTGTTCCCCGGTTGTTGTAACAGACTCATTTACATCGTATCAACTCTTTGTGAACATGCATGCAAAACAGTTTGTTTCAGGTAGTTTTGTTGCTCGCAAAAATTTCAGATTCTGCGAAAAAATGTCAAAGTTTCCTTTGGAACAGCTTCAATTTTACATTTTTACTGAAATAGTATTTGGGGTTAGGTGCACATTTTAATGATCTTAAATAGAATAAATATTATGGCTGTTAACATCAACTGGTTTTCAATATATTGTTTTAACGTTTTTTCTCTTTAAGGACAGGGATGAAAATGCTCTTCGAACCAAACGCCAGTTTTGTGATGCTGCTGCACGTATGGGTTGTAGAATAGAACAGTAACTGACGCTGATCAGTTGTAAACAAAATTTAAACAACCAGCAGTCTTGATAAATTCTGGAAAATGAAGAAATATAGAAGCTGAAAGAAGTCAGAGCTGTTAGAATTCAAACTAAGTAGTGTAAGATTGTTATCAGTGCGAATTAAAAGGAAAACTCTGAAACTTAAGTTTCTATGTTTCTGTTTTAAGACACCAATCACTGAATAATGTATAATGTATTCGAGCATAGTTCGAAGGCCTTCAGGACGAACGTCTTTATTTGGTGATGTTTTCTTTGTATCCAAGTCTCTTTTGGGAATCGAGGGGCAAAGGAAACTTAACAGACTTGTAATTTTGTTATGAAAGCCTCGACCATGAAGAAGAATATGAATTATTGAACGTAACCTATTGTAAACTTCGTGTCTCCCGTGATAAAAACGAGTGACTCTCGAGAGTTTCGTTACGTGCTCGATTTTGATTGGTTTAAAAAACAATGGAAATGAGCAAAAATCGAAAAGAGCGGAAGTTAAACGCCATCGGCTCAATTTGCCACTCCGTTTGGCAGCTAAACAAACGTTATTTTACCGGTAGTCTGACATTTTCTGACTCTTCAGGGTCAATCGTCATGATACAGGAACGAAGGCATTAGATATGAGGCTGGGCATCGCTTACACAATTTGTAGAGCATCGCTGCCACATTAACCACCGAGCTACCGATGAATTATGGGGAAAACGTTTGCCTGGGCAATGAGTTGTGAATGCAAACAACGACGGCAAACGTCGCCGAAAGGGAAGGAGGGTGGGAAAAGCTTTTTGACCACAATAGTGCTTGCAAGACTTCGCGAAAAGAGGGAATAAAACTGGAAAACATGACTTCAATGGGTTAATGACGCTCCCCAAGGTCTAACAACGGTCTAAATGGCCAGAATAGGGTGGTGAGAATATTTAGCGACTATTTTATATCGATTAATTAATTCATGAGTGTTCCAGCATTGAAGCTCGTGATATATTCATTTGAAGGTGGCCCACTCCATGTTTAGTTTCCATTCACAAATGAACTTCTTGACTTACTGAAATAACTGAAAGGAATTTATTTTTATGAGTTTGGACAGACACGATCAGTTCATACATATATATTTGAATGGAAAGCGTTCTCAACAAATGCAAGTTTTTACATTTCACGTTCAAAGTCTAATTACATTCAATATTTTTAGTAATGAGCTTCAAAGAGCATGCATGATCAAGTCTACTGTTGGGTCTCGCACCCAAAACTAGAAGGATTTTGACAAATTCTTCCAGGCGTCAAGGGCTCAACTGTGGGATGGACATAGACTTGTGTCACCTAAACGTAGATTTAAAAATAAGAAATATTCATTATCTGGTTAGACGATTGTTTGGTTATTTATAGGAATCAAAATCTAACAGAAATTATGTTTTGTTTTTATCATTTTTTTAATTGTAGAGGTTCCATGGAGACAGAGATGAGGATTTGTGGAGAATGCTGGTCCAGTAAAATGCATTGTTATCTAGTACTTGCCCATGAGATCGTTTCAACTTATAAAAAAAACTCAACGACAATCTTTAAAAAAAAAAGAATGTGCAATGGGGAAATACTTCACTCCGCATAGACCCGTTATAAAGAACAAGTGAAAACAATTTGATGCGATAAGTTGTTTCACTTTAAATCCGGATGGTAGTTCCCTTTTTGATCGTGTGGCCTAGCAAAGATTAGAGAAGCAGTCGAGATGAAATTTAAAAGAATGGTCACTCAGAAAAAATGACCGAAAAAATGTATAGTGAGTAGTGTTAACATGTTCTTCAAAACGGGAACACGGACAAGAGCGTTCTTTGCGTTTAACTTTTGTTAAGCCTGCACGTCTCAGTTTTTAACAATTTCATGGCTTGTACACCGTTTTCAGCGGTTGTTGTTACTGCTTAGCAATGGAACTTGTCCTTGTTGTCTGATACAGAGAGTCATGGAAACTAATGAACTGTGGTGATGAAGCCCAAAGACCACCATAGAATGTTATCAGTGCTATAACAGGTGCCCAAAGGGGACAGCATTGCGGCTTATTAATTATACAAAAAATGGCTCAAGCGTTCTAAGATATAATAAAAGAAAAAAAATTAAAAGTACCGTTCATGAATGAATATCTTATCATGATAAAACTCCATGCAAATTTTAAACGAAGAAGCGCAACCTCTCTCCCATTTTCATTAAAATCGTTTTAGACCACAGGATAAACACTGGTCAGTTACCTGTACGTTTTTGAAAGTTCTCTTTCCACTTCGTCGTCTGAGTGGCCATGTGCTATGTACTGCATCAGTACTAACAATGCACTGGTGGTAGATAATGAAACTAAGCAAAAACAGTGTAGTTATAAATCTCCTTGGCATCGTCGCTGTCTTTTCCTAAAGTGAGAGAACGCAGTGTATCGGTTTCATTATAATGACTCAAATGATGACACCCACAAAAAGTACTTCATGTTACCAATCAGTCACTAATGGAATGAAAGTTAAATATTTGTTTAAGTTAGGAGGAACCCGTCAGATGCATTTTCGTCATAAAATTGCTGCTAGTTGTGACAATAGGTGACACAAACGTTCCTGCCATTTGCATGTGTTGACAGAGACTTACCTTGGTGATTCAAAGAGTCATTTTTAAACTAATTCAGAAGTGTACTAATTGAATGAAAGCAAATCGAACCTTCAAGCAGATGTTGGCGTTTCTTTATTTAGGCATCTGTAAACTGTGGGCAAACGAAAAAGTACCATATAGAACCCTCTTCTGTCTGCGTGAAACATCCTTTGCTTTTAAACTTCCTCAATTAAAAATAGTATTATTGCATAATGAGTGCAGTTCAATTTAAGGCCTGTTAGTGCTTTGTGAAACATGATTGAGTAAGTAATTTTAAAGGGCGGCAACGATTATATTGTATTCTTTGGAATCTTACAATCTTTGAACTTTTGCGTCGTCCGATTAGTACAGCGAGTTGAAAAAAAAAAAGAACAATCATAGCAAAAGATAATGAAAACAACAAAGATTTCGAAGAATGACAATATGCTAATCAACAGACAGTGTACGAAAAACCCTGGATCACATCGATGCCTAATGTTACTCAGATTGAAGAAGTAAGAATTATTTTTAAGCGCTGACGGTTGGTCAGTTGGTAGGTGATGGAGCTTTTATATTTCGTTTCGATTCATTTATTAATAGTAACATCTATTTCCTACCCCGGAAGGGATAACAGATGCCATTCCTATTTCCGGAGATAAGAGCACTTAGGAAAATGCCTGTTTAAAACTGAGTCCTTGTTATTCCTATTAATTCTTCCTTCTTTTATAGAAATAACTGTCCAAACGACATAAAACGCATTCAGAAGTTTGGGTGCTTTGAGCTGTTGACATTTCTACCTAGTGACTAATTTAAACCGCAGCTGCAAAAATATAACAAAGTGTTCACCAATGATTGGGAAATGTTTTTAACACCAAGATTATAGCATCTAGTGATGAAGAGTGATTATGATGACCCATCAAAATGTAAGTCTTGGAAAGTGCTGGAAACTGTTAATTACTTTTTCTTCGAAAATTTCTTATTCGACAGATGAGTTCGCAAAAATCCAGCACCAAGCTTCAGTGTGTCGTTTCTTCTGTGTACCTGATTTCAGATGAAAGACAATCAATGTCGAAATTGGAAAAAAATATATTTTTTTAGTGTTTAGACCATGCAGTGAAGCGACCCCCAGTCTTGTCCACTGTAAATGCTACAGCCTTAGTCTTACGTATTGGTATCCCTGTGCACTGACGCTAAGTTCTCGCTGAACAGGGCTCAGCTGTTCATGACAAAGTCGTGAGTTTCACTGTTCCGAACAAGGTCGAATATGAAAGGGTAAACAGGAGGATATTGTGAACCACAGTTGTGGTGCAGTTAATCGAGCGGAACCAAACTGTATCCCATGAAGACAAACATGTAAGTGCCTATGAGGTGAAATTTGCTTTTGTTTAGTTTTAAAATTTACCTTGTCAAATACGCGATTCCAAAGTTTGAGACGTCTGGCGTTAAAAGTAACGATTTTAAAAGCCTTCAAAGTTGAGCCATTTTGCCCTCAAAAATGGTACTTGAATCGCGCGGTCAAAATACCACGTGAAACCAACGTCTGACGTCACTTTGGTGCCAAAATCGTTCTCACAAGGGCGGATAGAAAGGAGAAGATGAAACCGCGAGGGCAATACTGTGTTGTTAGTGCCCCAAACCAGCAAAGTTGCAAAACACAACATTTACGCCGGGTATACGAATGTATCATTTCCCCTCAGATCCGGCTGTTCGAGCGAAATGGGCCCAGTTTGTGGACACGACTTCACGGATACGACATCAAAATACGCTTCGCTACGTTCGGCACATTTTGAAGAGTCGCCCTATGAGCAAGGCTTGTCCATTTTGAGTAGCCTGGAGGGCCAAATAAAAGGATAAAAATGAAATCATGTTTAAAAAAGGATGCGACACCAACGAGGGACACTGTTCGATCGAACCATCGAATGCCATTTTCGCTGATGTATTGGTGACCTCTCTGCAGCAACGAAACTCGCGCGAACCAACCAAATTCTCGTCCGAGCATTGTTCACATTGGCACCTAAAAGTTCAACGACATCAAAAGATGAAAACGCGGGTACACAACTAAAAAGAATCGGAAGGAATGTCGCAAGATCTTTATTTTCGAACGTCTAAAAGTAAGCGAGACTTGTGTAAAAGCTGTGATATCAATAAAGTATTGTGTGATGTGTGATCTGGTAAGAAAGGTTTGTCTTTGCGATTTCAAATGTATAAAGCCGGGAATCACAGCATAAAAGTCTAAAATAAAACTGCTATTTATCAACCATAAGTTGACAGGAGTTTCCCTTTCGTATCTCGCTTCCAGAGTTGCTGCTGTAAGCCCGTCTTCGTCAGATTCCCCTTCCTCGATATCATTTGCATCTCGTGGATTGTCGCTAGCGTCAACTTCGGCCAAAGGTTCGTCTTCGTAAGGCGTAAGTTGGCATAATATTATCTCGACATCTTCATCTTCTTCCTCTTCAGTTTCTCCTTCCTCGGAGTTGCTGGATCTTTCTGATAGATCGCTTATTTCTTAGTCGTTCGACATTTTTCTCACGTAAACACTCTTCGCCGACAAGAAACTTGGTTATGCAAACAGAAGTTTGGCACCAAAGTGACGTCACGGCGCGGTATTTTTGGATTAACTCGACCTATTCCCTTGACCATTTTTGGGAGGCAAAATGCTTAAGTTTGAAGGCTTGTAAAATCGTTTAGTTCCAGCGACTCAAACTTGGGGAACGCGTATTTAACAAGGTAAATTTTAATACTAAACAAAAACAAATTTCACTTCATAGGCACTTTAAGTGTTTTGTTATACATCCAACTCCTTCCGCGGTCTCAAGGTGCACGACCTGTTCACGTGCGATTCGAAAGTTCAAGTTGTTGTTTCGGCCAAAGTTAGTGAGTTTTGTTCGCCCTAAAGAGTTAGAGAGTTTTGAATCATGGCACGTGAAACATGCATGCATCTCATTAACGTGGATTACTGGACGTATATGCCTTTTGAAAACAAAATTGGCAGCAAACGTCATTCTTAGCTGTGTGATCTCGTTTTAGTTGGGATAAATCACCCAGGGAAGATATCGATGTCGATTCCTTTTGAAACATGTTTTCGAAACTAGGAAAACAAGGAGACTGAAAGGTATAAGTAGCAGGCAAAGCTTTTCTGCCCATCCTGCATTAAAACAAGACGATCTAAGATCGTAACTTAGGCTGCAGCCGTGCTGCTACGAGTGTCTAAGCGGCTCTAGTTAAAGTGGCTATGAGCCACTCAACTTGGAAAATGGATCGTCTGTAAACAGTACTAATTTTTATGCCACTGACTTGAGGTCTTAATCTGTAGGTTAATTTAAAGTAGAGCCCACCAGTTAAATGCAACAGTAAGAAAATACACGAGGCTTAACAAGAATTTCTGTAAATATTTTTTTAGTAGCCGAAAGGCCATATTTTCTTTTTCTTACTATTGAATTACCGCTTTATCAAAGTTTTATTTTGCAAAACAAAATGCATATGGTGAATCTTAATCAAAAAAAAATGCATGACACCTCCGATCAACAAAGGTTAGCCCTATTTAGGGGATCCCTACTCGGATGGGAGACCAAAGACGAATACCTTGTGTTATAACAACTTATTATTTTTGTTTTTTTGTTCTTCTCTTTCCAAGGTGATATTACTGACTGCTGAACTCCCAGTCTTGTGTAATGTCTATTTTTCCATTTATCAAGTATTTTCTTTTTTACATTCTCGTGAATAGACCATTTTACAGTTCTCTGCTCAGTGACCTGGCCTCTGAATGGCAGCGAGGCTAGAGTTGACCTTGCTTTGATACAGACCTCACTGCTTTTGTTGTGTAAATCGAGTTGTTCTAATGCTAATTAGGTGTATTTACATGACAAAAGCAGTTCACGCAAGCCTCGCTGCCATTTAAAGGCCAGGTCTCCTAGCACACAACTGTAAAATGGCCTATTCTCTTGTCTGCTGATCGTCCAAAACATTTCATCACAGCTTGAATCATAATTCGAAAATTCATACAGTTCATCTATTTTATGATTTTCAATATCTCCTCAGTTTTTGGCAATCGAGTATTGTTAAACCTGTGAACCTTTGGGAAATGAGCTATTTATAAAAAAAAAGCTTTTATATTAAAAAGGGTCGTGCGAAAATCTTTTCACTGTAGATCATTTCTGCGGTAAGATATTGAGTACGTGCGTCAGGATTTCAAAGAATATTTAACAATTATTCCATGAGACCGCGTTGGATATGAAGTGATAAATAACCAACGAGCGCGTAGCGCGGTTGAATGGAATAAATGAATGGAATCGGGTTTTTGCCGCCGATGTTTATTTCAACAATTTTACAAAGCAGAAAATTTTTAAACTTGGCGCACTGTTTTCCATATTAGGTAAACTCCGACTAATGGCTCATAGTTGGAGTTTTTTAGCCAATTAGAGAGCTAGAAATGCAATAGTCGGAGCTGAGAATATACTAA
>OMLO01001315.1_pt1 | contig 18869 bp, 14 predicted proteins | sample 1674811 | NCBI WGS metagenome assembly OMLO01 (sample SAMN06265003, study PRJEB25207) | coral metagenome | isolation source: Coral host | place: Mexico:La Bocana,Puerto Morelos, Mexico | collected 2008-11-13 | reverse complement strand
GCCTATAGAATGTGCGCAAGATGACCGACCATTGCGATGTCCAAACTTTTTTTTGGGTTTGAACGAAGCTTTTGCCGCTGTGATGTGTATGCACCATATAAATAAATATATGTATTCTTTTATGCAAATTCTCTTTTGCGCAGACAAAGTTTTACACGTTTTTCACAAAAGTCGGGGATCGATGGTCCTACGAACTCGCACATTTCTTTTTTTCCAACTTTCCATAGCACATGTGCCCGCATCATCGCGCTTTCAGCGGCAGTAAATGCAGGTTGATCCCCAAAAGAAGCCTTTCCAAAGCCCGTTTGCAAAACGTGGCTCCATGCAGCTTTCCTTTGATTATCCCGGTCACCTTGCCAACGAAGTCCTCTTCATTGGAACATCCAATGAAGCGTGGATTCAAACGGTTCTGAGAGAACCTACCCACGATCTCGCACACAAAGCTGTGTAGCTTTGGGCGAACCTTGTAACGAGGGCGACATGCCTTCAAAGAGGCAGTGGCCAAGAACAGGTACAATTGGGCCATTAATAGGCCAGTATCAATCGCATTAATGACCTGCTCGTCAGAAAGCCATAGTGATGCATGATCTAGAATACACCCAAATTCAGTAACCGCCCACGCGCAAAGGCCAGGAGCTAGGAGGCGTTCATCTGTAGTGTCCTTCGCACACACTTTGTTGCAGCTCGCTATCTTTTAGATACAATAAAACTGCACGAGACAACACCATGAATTCACACGTTCTCAAGAAACGCAGCTTAAGGAAAGGCAAAACTGGTAAACATGCGGACACGAGACCTGCAGGATGAAATCTGCCAACCATGCTAGCCTCGCATGATGGTTCAGAGTCAAAGGTGAAAGTTTGCGAGATGAAAGGTGACTGCAAACACGCGTAAACAAAACTGCATCCGTGGATGGAAAACCAAGGGACATCACTCTGTTGCTGTAAGCCTTTGATGGGCCCAAAGGGAAATCGTACTGCATAGCATCCACACTAAGTTTCTGCAAACCTTGGCCCAGCATAGGTTGTGATATATAGTGAACATGCTGAAATAAATCTCTAGACCTCCAAACATCAAATATGGATACTGGAAACTATTGGGATCAAGCCACTGAAATCCTCCAAAGTGCTTGGCCTGATGCCGTTGTTTGCACACCAGTTGACAGCAAGTGTGTGGAGGAAACGCAGGCGTTCGTCCCAACCAGCTCCATCCAAAGCCTGGTGGCCACACCATTCAGCTGCATCTAGAAGCACTGAACCGGAAAGATCTCTCGCAATTCCGCACCACAGGACGTGGAGTATATCAGCCGTCTCCATATGCACATTCCAACCCTTGAGTTGTCGCAGCCTTGGCTGCCCAAAACCAATGATGTCAAATATGAGCATTGTGTATGTGCATATGTTTGATCATGTACTGGTTCAATCAAACTGTCCAAAAAGCAGTTGCAAACTCTTGAAATCTTTTTGTTGTTGGAAAGAAACGCTATGGTGTTCCCAAATGCCGTTTGCAAAGCCTCCTCATTGTTCTCATACCAATTTGTCATGAACACCACATCATGCCAATGGGTGCCTGGCTTGCCAGCCCAACACCGGCGGCAAATACCATTTGCTCCACCCTTTGAGGTTTGGTATGTGCGGGTTTCCTGTAACCAATCTTTTTTGTATTTCCAATCACCTTTGCCGACGACGTACCACAGGCTCCACCCTGTGGTGCTGTCGTGGGCCTGGTTGAAGAGCCTGCAATGCTTCACGAAAACAAATCTGGCAGAGACTTTTGATGGTGCATAACCTGATTCAAAAAGGACCAACATGAATGCACATCACAAGTTTCGAGCTGTCCTCACAAAATGCTCTTGAAGGCATTTCATGGTGATGTTAACCTTGTTGACGACCGCAAAGTAGTCACTCTTGAAAACCTGGACTTGAACAAGGGCCAGCTTAAGTTGCGATGAAACGAGCTTGCATTCTGAAAATGCATTTTGGTCAGTCACTGTAAAAAAAAACATGAATAGTGCATTCAGGAAACACAAAAAGGAAATTTGGTAATCTCACTGCGTCCCGTCACGGCAATGCTTGACCACGAGAGAATGAGACAATTCCTAGATCTCTTGCATTGTCCTTCGTCACCATGAAACGTCGCACCTACTGCCTTGGATTGCTGCTCTGCTGTCAGCCTCAGCACTGGGTGACCCTGACCCCATTGTTCCTTGTTTTCCAGCACCAGCCTTCACCACAAAGCAAGCGATGGTCTGTCTCATGTATGAGTTGCTTGAACAACTCTGCCGGGTTGATCACCGGCCACAATTGATAAACTACCTTGACTTCTGCTTTCTTTTTTGAAATATTTGATCCTTTTCTTTGATTCTTCTTTCCTTTCTTTTTCATTGACCAAATCCTGCTTTTGCCCCGGGATGTGCTTGGCTTCTGCACAAACCGCTTGTCCAGCACCGGTACACTGATATAAGTCACAGGGCACTTTATTGCCACCTTGGAGACATGGAAACAGTTTAATGGACATCCCCCAATGCATGTTCATGCATGCATGGTATGTGAATAAGTTGCACCAAGCTAGTAGCATCGTTGGCTTTCATCGCAACATCATGAACTTGTTGTTCGGCATGTTGTTTCCCTAAAAGCTGCGCTGCCCAACGGGTACCTTGAATAGGTGAGCTGATTGACTGCGTAAGTACAACTCAAGGTTGAATGCAAAGTGACTCCATCATACATCAAACCGAAAACAACCATAGAATGCAAACAAGAAACCATGTGACACCGAGTGTGTCCCGCATTCTTCAACACACGCTTTAGCCATGGATGTCATAAGGCCAGCACTGTCACCTTTCGCAACACGGGAGAACGCTAGCCTCATCATTGGAGTGTTCACAGATGTCGGCCGCGACAGCCGTGAACTCTGAGACGATTGTCTGGAGTTCGCTCTCGAAGAAGAGCTGCTTGCCCCTGATGAAAAGGAAATCAGTCGGTTGATCATTCTGCCATGGAAGCTGCCGCACAGCGATGCAGTCAAAAACAAAATGTAAAGTGCAGCATGAACATTTTTGATTTGCCAGTAAAGTTGCTCATCAAATTCCTCATGCTGACACTTGTGCAGAGTTTAGGATTAATGTTTATGCATTGATGTAACAGTTGGTGCGCAGGTTCCAGCTTAGTAAAGATGCAACCTGATTTCCACTCCCCAACCCCAACTTGAACAGAAAAAGGATGTCGAATTCAAAACATTCCATTTGGTAATGTTGCACACATGTTGGCACACTGTGGTTAAATTGAACACCATAGCCAGTGATGTTTTTTTTCTTTGGTCAACAGCGAGCTATCTCAATGTCGCTGAAATGCATCATCACGAGCCTAGGGCCATCCTACAAAAACCAGTGGCACTTGCAGGTCTTGGGAAGTTTTACAAAGTCACATCAGGTCAGTCACATCAGTTGGATTTAAGGATCGCCTCGGTCAATGGATATTATTGATTTTTCAGCTAGGATAATTTGTTTCAACTCCTCTCCCCCCCTGCAGTTGGAAGGTTGCTATCGTTTGCAGCAACAAAACAAAACACGTACTAGTACCATGAAAAACCATGGTACGTGATAACCCGTGCTTGACAGCTGTCCGAGCATGTACACACACACGGCCTTGCAAGCAATACCCCAGCCCAGCTCATCTCGAGCACAAAAAAAATGTTTGCTCACATGGTGGAACCAATGTGGTTAATCTTACAAATTCGTTTAACTCATCATACCTTTTTGGTCTTACATACTCTGAAAGCAAACGTAGTCACTAGCAAACATACTTAACCTTCAAATCACTGTGCTCTACTGCTTGGCTTTGGCCTTTGCTTTACCTTTGGCTTTTGGCGGGTTGGCCTCACGTCTTGCAGCACTGATCCTTGGGGAATGACACTAGTACCATGTCTTTTTCAACATCAAAAATCAAACAGCTGTGAAAATTGGCAACAACGTTTTGGACATACACCGAATCTCTAAGTCTAAGGTGAGCATCAGGTTTTGCGCCACTTTCACATGTTTGCGCCATGCTTCCACAAATTGCGCTGCCTTGGATTCACAACAAGGAAAAAGGAAGAAGCACACCTGAGAAAAAGAAAAGGTAGTCACATGTATCATGGATGTGGGTTGGTTTCTGCTGCCAAGAAACCTGTTGCAAAATGCCAGTCACCTGGTCTTCGACGGGGTTTGGCCCCAAAGCGGTAAGAAGTTTTCGGCTGTTTGTAATACCTGCCGCGGATGCCTGCAGCAACTGAATCAGAGCCTGTTGGCTCTCAAGCGGTTCAAGGTCTGCGGTCAGCTTTGCGCACTGCCCTGCTGCATCCCCTGCAGCAGTGATCCAACTTTGCACGAACTGGTTGATGTTCATCTCATCCGTCTGGGGCAACATGATCTCCAACTGGCTTCCCTTGGTAGATGAAAATCTTCCATGGTTCAAAACACAAAAGAAAATGAACATGAAAGCGTAGTGAGAAAGTGAGCATGAGTCTGGTGGCCACACACTTGACTTCATCACATCACTTGCTGTCAAGTCACTGCAGGTTTCTCCTTACGCGGCTTCTTGGGTTTTTTCTCTTCATCTGCAGGTCCTCCACCACCAGCCGGAGTTTCAGGAAGCTGACCAGGCTGACCATTGGAATTCTGCGGAGCATTTGGAGGCAAAGTGGGCGGTGCAGTTGCAGCTGGGTTGAAAGCATGCTTCATCCGCAGCATCACAGATGCTGCTGTCGCTGGGTCTGCGCCAACATCCAGTGCAACTTCTTCCTCAGCTGCCGAAAAAAGTTGAAATAACACACATTGGTTGAGAAAGTGTTGCACACACACGCGCACAAATGAAAGTCATATTACATTCCAGTACGCTGGAAGCAAAATCAAGAAACGATTGAGGTTGTTGTCCACGTCTTGGTTTGGTCACTGTAAAGCATGTACGTTTCACTTCCGTCGTTTCGATCTGTACTCGTGCCATTCGCTTCCGACCTTCTTCTATCTACATGTTCCATTGCCTTTTGAATGTCCTGGTGATAGTGGTCCAAAATCTTCTGCCACTTGACGTACGATCCTGTTGTGGTGCCAACAAGCCATCAAAAACAAAACCCTACACGTGCAAACGTTCAAGACAAATGCAACTAATGGCTTGAACGGCCTGCATCACGCGACTGCTCCTCAGTCACACGTTTGAATCGGAGTACTGCTTCTAAGGCGAAGCCATCACCTCGGACAAAGGTGGAATGTGATAGTAACTTGATTTTTTGTGACACAAGTTCCAAAACTGTGACGGTACCAAGTATCTGGCCATCCGACTGGAGAAACTTCTTGAACATGGCCAACCGTTGATCCGAGCTACCCCTGAGTGCAATTTATGCAGTATGCCCTGTACAATTACCATTGTGAGAGTGGAACTGAAAATGATTTTCAAAAGTTTACAAAACTTTACGAAACTTTACAAACATGCAAACAGTGCCATATGCAACCACAGGTGATAAATGCAAGCAACACAAACAAGTTGACTGAGCATTTGACGACCATGCTCGCACCACTTCATTGCAAGAAGGGTTCTTTTCACAAAACCTTCGGAAGGCAGCATATTCCTTTGGATGTGACAAAGAAGTTGCCCTGCAAATCTGGAGATCAGTCATCGGACCATTGTGACCTTCACCATCAGGAAGTCGAGGAGGTGGTGCCATTGGAGGTGCAACAGGCACTGGAGGTGCAACAGGCACCAAAGCTCTGCAAGGAGAAATTTCAGGCAAACCTGGTGGAGCTGCCGTTGCCATCGCACTCGCTGGAGTCATGGGTGCTGCTGTTGATGCTGCTGGTGCTGACGACTGACCTGCCAAAGCAGCTTGGATAATCAACAGTGCTTGTTCCATGTTGTTTGTCTCCAAACCTTTCTGGGCTACGGTTGCCAGTGCTTCATAGATCTTGTTTTGATCAGGAGCAGGTGCTTTGGGTGTTGGTGCACTGCCCGCATGAAGTAGTTGTTGAGCCACAAATGCATTGGCTTGCAACACAGATTCATCAGCTGGCCTGCTAGCAGGCAGGGAAGGAGCTGCTGTGGTCACATGCTGGGGCTGGATGGGCACTTGCGATGTCTGTTGAACAGGTGGTGTGGGTGGTGCTTGTTGAGCTGGTGCTGGCTGTTGCACTTGCATTGTCTGTTGAACAGGTGGTGTGATGGGTGGTGCTTGTTGTGGTGGTGCTGGCGCTGGCTGTTGCACTTGCGACGTCTGTTGAACAGGTGGTGTCATGGGTGGTGCTTGTTGTGCTGGTGCTGGCGCTGGCTGTTGCACTTGCGATGTCTGTTGAACAGGTGGTGTGATGGGCGGTGCTTGTTGTGCTGGTGCTGGCTGTTGCACTTGCGATGTCTGTTGAACAGGTGGTGTGATGGGTGGTGCTTGTTGTGCTGACTGCAATCCTGCCATCGCTACATCTGCAACCACTTGCTGAAGAACTTGCTGTGCAACAGGTACCACTGCTGGTGTGCCAGCTTGGACCACTTCCAGGTCTGTGTTGGCAGCTGGTGCTTCCTGTGGAACTTGCCCTGTCTGCGTAGGTGTGGCTTGCTGAACTGGTACTGGTGTCTGTTGAACTGTCAGTGCCAGTGGAGGCAGTGTCGGTGCTGCCTCCACCTTTGTTCCAGTTTCCACATGGTCTGTCTTCTCCTTTGTCTCCACTGGCAATGCCTGCTGAGGCAATGTCTCTACTGGGGTTTGTGGTGTCTCAACCTTTGTCTCTGGTTCCTCAACCTTCGTCTCCACTCCAGGTGGTGGTGTTGGCGTAACTGCCTCGCCCTTTGTTTCCACTGGTATTTGTGGAGGTGGAGCTGGAAGTGTTGGCGCCGCAACATCAACTTTCTCCAGTACTGGTAATTGAGGTGTTCCTGAAGGCGGTAGTTCAACCTTTGTGTCTACTGGTGCCATTTCTGTGGGTATGGCTGGGGCGGCTGGTGTTGCTTGGGCGGGCACTGCGCTTGGTGTGGCACTTGTCTGAAGCTGTGATGGCGCTGGTCCAGCAGGATGTGTTTCTGCAACAGGTGGTGCCTTCCATGGGGTCCCGTCAGGGAGGAAGAATGTAGTATGCGGAGTGGGTTGAATGTGGAACTGATCCCAAAACGCTTTGTACTTCTTCTGCTGCTCTTCACTGAGTGGTTCAGGCAATGCATCTGCAGGTCGTTTGCCAGGTTTGCTCGATGCCGCTGCCACTGCAACTGAAGCTAGGCTGTGAGATCCACTGGCTGCTGCATCCTGGGCAGCCTTTGCATGGCTGGCAATTGGGGCAGGAAGTCCTGCTTGGACACTCATAACATCAAGTGCAGCATCCAGTGTTTGCCCTCGCTGAAGTTGATTCTTCATCATGGCCGCACTGGACTCTGGGGCAGTCATCGCCTGACAAATGAGAAAGCAGGGTTGCGGTGGTATGACTAACAAACTGTCAGACCATTACCAACAAATGTGAGGTGTAACATGTCAACAAAAACATGAGTCGAGTCACTGTAGTAGGTTGGACCATCCCTTCCAATTTTGCCCAAATAATAGCACCCTTCTTGTGATGAAAAGGAATGGGGCTCACATACGGGAATGGCTGGTCCAGCTCCCAAGCATAAACATCGGACCATTTGTCCAAAATATGTGTGTCAGTGAGCTGATGCTTTTGCAAGTTCTGTGGATTGAAAAGGAATCGAGCTTTATCCTCTGCAGTGTCACTACAGGGCTGCCACGAACCATTTGAATCACAAGTAGCAACCTTGAAACAATTCAATATCGAGACCTCACCCACAAGTAAACCACTTCCACTTTGTGCAATGCAGATCCTGCCCCGTCTCATTGTCCTTAGATGGATTACCCATACAACGTACAATCGCTAAACATAGTGGAAAGTTTGGAGATGGAAGAGGTAAAAAAAAAAGATCCACCACCTCACAAACACAAAACAATAGTCATGTGTAAGTGTAGACGAAAATCGGACGGGAGCGCAGCTCCCATGACTTCCCTTTATGTAAAATCTTATGGCACCACGACTTCTCAATGATCAAGGCCACATCTGGCAAATTGTGATTTGCCTCTGCCACACCCAACCCCTTTGCCTTTGAAACCAGTCCATCCGGGGTCTTGTCATCAAAGGATGCACCATGTGCCAGAGTTGACTCACCACGGTTTAAGGAGCCGCCGGTGGGATCCAAGGTCTCACGTTTGGCGTTAGCCAACTCCACGCCAGATGCCTCAGATGTAGTAGATGCTGCACCATCCCGTGTGCTTGGAACGGTAGAGACCTCCGTAATGTCAGGCTTCATGCGCTTCCTGACCACAGAAGATGATGAAGCCATGGAATCACAGGAAGTCATGCATGGGCCATGGCTTTTTTAGTTGCAAGGTTGGAGATAAGTTGCAGCAAAGTGTCACCCGATCCGAGAGAACTGCCACTTGATCATCAGACAGTCCAAGATTGCTCATGAGGTGCCCATCCAAAGCACTGAGCAAATCCTAAGTCAACTTAGAATGTCCAAATCACAACAAACCTGGAGAAACTTTGTTAACTTCACACACATATACACAGGAGATAGAACTATAATGAACTAAGGGACGCTTGTGTCGCGGGGCTCATCAGGTTTGATCGCCCCACGTTTACCCATCTCTGCCAAAAACTGTGCTTGGCCAAACTGGTCGAGCCGATCCGTCTATGAAATTCACAACGATGGCATCACAAGAATAAGGAATGATGCAAACACAACATGCAGCAAATCTGGTTGATTAGTGCCAACACCTGTATTGTTGCTTTGAATATTGGTGTGAATAGCAAAAAAACAGGTTTTTTCAAAACAGCAAAAATCTACTGAAATTTACAGGAATTTACGGGAATTTACGTAAATTTACGTAAATTTACGCATTTTTGTGTATGCTGATTTTTCATGATTGTATAGTGTTTGTTTTGATCCGAATGATTTTTTTTATTGATGTTGATGTTTGATTGGGATTGATTGGGTTTTGTCTCAATTGGTTTTGACTTAGGGGTGATATGTTTGGGTCAGTGTTGTTTGGTTCCATGTTTTTTGTGTTCCTGTACCTTCTGTGTGCATTTCATAATCCTTTAATGGTACATTTGGTAAAGGAGCAAGCTTGGGGGTTGCAAATCCTAGGTTAAGGACAACAGCCTGAGAACCCACATATAAGCGCTAATGATAACCTTGTGTGCGCACCCTGACACAACCATTGACCACCCCTAACACAACCCTTGACATCACCCCTACCCCTACCACCCCTGACACAACCCCTACCCCTACCACCCCTGACACAACCCCTAACTCCTCCGTGCACCTTACCACCCCTGACACAACCCCTACCACCACCCACCTCCCTGTTACACACTGAAATTGCCCCCTAAAGTGAATTGCGACACCCAATTTTTCAGAAACCCTAAACCCTAAACTCAAAGTTTAAACTCAAAAACTTTAGGCACTTCAAAGTTTAGACACACCAAAGCTTCGGCAGTTCAAAACTCCTCCGTGCACCTTACCACCCCTGACACAACCCCTACCCCCACCCACCTCCCTGTTACACACTAAGATTGCCCCCTAAAGTGAATTGCGACACCCAATTTTTCAGAAACCCTAAACCCTAAACTCAAAGTTTAGACACATTGCCAAAAGTTTAGGCACTTCAAAGTTTAGACACACCAAAGCTTGGGCAGTTCAAAGTTTAGACATTTCAAAGCACATTTCACCCAAGTATAATCATGTTCAAATAAAAGAATCACATAACATCTCACCTTGGTTATGGACAAAAATTTCCTGAATGACTTTTACATAAATTTACATAAATTTACAAAAGTTTACAAAAGTTTACGTCTCAAAAAACAAATGACCATCATACATTACTTGATGTTTGATGCAAGTTTACAACACTTTACAAAACTTTACGTAACTTTACAAAAGTTTACATCCAACAATGTTCATCATTGACAGTGATGTCATTGGTCAACAACATCAAACTTGATCATCACATGATGTGAACAATAGTATTGACCATCATACAACCGTTTACACCCAACAATGTTCAGCATTCACATTGACATGTGTGCATGGTGTATTGTTTTACACATCAAACCCAACTGTTTGGCCGATTACACCCAGCATGAATCCATACCACACAGGTACTGCTTGATCCTTTACAGGTTTGTGGTGTTAACTGGTGCATGCAGTGTTGCTGTTCTGCTGTTATGATACAAAGAATATGCCTGGTATGTGGGGTCAACTTGGACCAAGTTGGCAAGTTGATGCCATTATTGAACTTGCCACATTTGGAGCATACACGGTCTGTATCACAAACGCACCTTATTTGATACGAACTCTTTACTTTAACAATGTAGTTCTTATTGGCCTGCCTTTTGGTTTCTAAGGCTGGTTTAAGTCTTATTGGCTTGCCTTTTGGTTTAAGGCTTTTTTTCTATATGTGATCCAGGTGTTGGCACAACCACAAGTTCAACAGCAAAGCTTTCACTCACAGGTCATGCATTCATGTTTTTGGCATGTTTTCCCCTATGCCAAATCAGTAGTCACTGGGCCAGGAAGCTGGCAACATCAATGAAGGACTTTGCCTTAGATATGACACGACCTCATCCATTCGTGCATCCTCCCATAAGTTGATCGGCTCCGAAAATAGGGCAGATATCTCTTCCTCCTAGCAACACATCCACAACACATGGGTTCTTACATGCTCCACATGACTAGGCAGTCCATGAATTAATAAATGTGCAATTGTTCACTGTGCAATTGGTACACACGCAAAGCCATCAAATCACCATTGCACTCGCCTCATTGTATGGCTCGGCGCCCTGATGAAACAATGAAGGTGCAGGGATAGAGGCACAGGCATTGCAATCGATACCATCTCTACGTACCTTGGTCGAAGTCGTGATTTGAGAACAGGCTTCAAAGATATATGTACATTTACCATGGATCTAAACTGTGTATGTTGGAAAAAACTGCTCAACATGTCTTAGAATGTTTCAAGACTACCTTCCCGTTTTGGTTTTGCAAACCAAGAAGCGCATTCTCCATGCCATGCTGAAACTAGGGCACGTCCAAAGTCAGCTGTATATGCTTGCGTCGACTTAAGCTCTTGCCTCCGCCCAGTAATCCGAACTCGCCCTTCTGAATCTCTCTTCTTGGTGACCAATTCTTTTCCACGTGTTCGTAAACGCAATTGATCTGCCTCGGACAGCGAGTTTCTGAGTAAGGCCCATTTGGTGTGGTTGCTATATAAGGCTGTTGGCTTTGGTGTTTCTGCAGAATATGCCCCTTGCTTGCACTTGCTACGGTAGACTGTGGTTCTACTGCACAGATCCTGCCACCTTGGCAAGTGGATCAATCCTCTGCCATGGTCTGGTTGCTCTATCAAAGTTTCCTGCTCCAGAGCAAAGCTGAGCTCAGCCATCAAAGCCGTACGAACTGATATCAAGTTCCCTCGCCGAACACTTGGCTCCGAGGATGAAAGGCCTTCTGGAAGCATAACCCCACGTCCAGAGGTTCCAAGATTGAGATAACAAAAGGATGAACCTTACAAGGCCAATGATGCAGCAATCAAAAAAGAAAAATGATGCACCCTTGTGTTTCTTCTTTGAAGAGAAAAAACTTGAAGAATGGTGTCCATGATTTTGTTTATTTGAATGTTCTCCAAAACAAATGGACATGTGCGCTGGCATTGAAAGAATACGCACTTGACTCAGCCAAAGCACAAAGGGGGGCAAATACGGCCATGCCTCGACGCCGAACCCTCCGGATGATCAGCAAACATGCCCTTAGCTGAAACAGACCATATGGGCAAGGTGAATCAAAAAACGCATAATAGCTTGCTGCCATCACAAAGAAAACCGCACTTGCTCAGTTGGACAGTGGTGAAATAAGCAAGTTGAAAAAGATGGCCTTCGGCCAAGGAACAGGAATCCTGCAGAAGTCGTCACATCAAAGCATTGGCCCATCTCAATATCAGCCAATGCCACCGAATATCCCAAGTCCTTGACAACACGAAACTGCACTCGGTTGTGAAATCCCATCAGTAGAATCAAAACATGGTCATGCACCTGCAGAAACTGTGATTTTTTTTCACGGTGCTTGCCTTCAGTGCTGAAGTAACACTTCCAACACCTGCAAAAATCTCACAGGCGTCGATGTCGCCAATGAGTGGGGCCTTGGCTTTTCTACACACAGCAAGTCCAAGGAATGCAAAGAACACTATTGGAGTTCTGTGGTCAGCTTCTCTCAATGTTTAGATTCCAGTCAAGGAACTATGTTGTGCATATAGGAAAGCAAGAACAACACTAATATAAGGCATCGGGGTATACCCATGGCCAACATGGCGTTCACTCTAGGCCGGCCCGTCATTCTGAGTGAATGCAGAGAAAAGAACATCGCCAATGTGTGTGTGTGTGAACTCATTTTATGACTTGCAGTTGCTGTTGCCATTGTTAATTTTGCATCCATCCATACGCAATCGACTTGTTGGAATTTCTATAAATGGCTGCAAGAGTTGCACACACTTCGGACCCTGATGGCTAGTGCAACAGAAACTGTGACATTAGAATGTGTCACATGGCTAGCTGGGAGAGGCAGGGGGTGCACCTTCATGTCGTAAGGCAAGATGACCACATCCAACTGTCCTGGCAAAGCCAATGCATGGTACATTTGCAGAACAAAATGGATGCACATATGTGCTCAGAGGTGTCCTCACAAACTCAGCTCCAAGGATATCTGCAAACATTGTTAAGGAAGGGAAAAGCAAAAACACGCCAATGGCAGGAGCTAGGCGTGGGCTAGCTGCACAAACTCTGCTGTGAGATGCAGTGGGTGCACCTTCATGTCGTGGGGCAGGATGAGCACTTCCTTTGAAGCTTTCAAGATCCTGGAACAAAACCGATGCATGGTATGTCTGCAGAACAAAAATTGATGGACATGTGCCCAAATGAGTCCTCCAATGCTCAGCTGCAAGGCTATCTGCAAACAATGCAATTGGGTCAAAGAAATGGATGATCAAAACATGTCAATGGCAGGAGCCTATCGGCGATCATGGCTGCTCACTGGTCAATCTTTATGGGGTTATGGGCTGCATGTTGCCACCACCTGGCATGTCTTCACACGCCTTTGATGGCCTGAGCCATTGAAAGGAAGGACACCAAATGAACTTTACTTACTTTCAAACTAAACTGTTGTGGGAGCTGGCCAGGGCCAGGAGTGCATTTGGCGAACCTCGCTTCCAAAATTAGGTGGTTGTACAACCTGCAGGCCCCGCCGCCCGGAGGCAGGAATGTCCGCCAGCTCGGACAACGTCTATGATTGGACGATTAACAGAACATGACAAATCTTTTACAGCCAGAATGAGATGCCACAGAGGCAGAGCTGATATCACCTATCTCAAGAAGCCACAGGGGCCAATGAGTCCTTGCTTCTGCCAAACATCGCTCCACCACCTGCGCATGGGATGTTCTGAAGAACAATTTTTCAAAGCTTGCAACAATGTGACTCAGTCACTTTCACCTCAAGAAGCAGCATGAAAATTCCTCAAAGCACTGGGTGTTTTTAATCCGCATTTTCTTCCAATACCCAATGCAGGCGCAATCAAGCTGCAGGATTGCAAAGTTAAACATGGCATGTGCATTCACACGCCCTGTTGAAACACCATCAGTCACGGTCTTATGACAAACATCGTTTACCACACAATAACCACCCATGCTAAAAACGTCTCTTCTTTCTCTCAGATTCTGGCAAGTTCTGGATCAATGCCCTTGAAAAGAACGCATCTAATGAACTTCAGAGTTGCTTTTCAAATCTTGTAACATAGGCAGCCATTGGTATGTGTGGCTGAGACACTGACTCCCTGACCTTCGACTCCTTCCAGAGCCTGATTGTTTCCTGCAAAAAATCTCACTGACAGGACACGCACGTGTGTGAAATTGCAAACATAAGGCAAAGCTGCTCCTGGTGAGCCAAGCCCAAAACTTTGCCATGGGCAACAAACTTCCTGTAGGCATCCTGCAGGATTCCTGGCTTGTATGCCAAGGGGTCCTGCAGCCAAGGAACCACAAACCAAAAACATAAACCTCGAAGACTCGAAGAGGAATAAATTCACCATGCACACATTAATGCAGGGCATGTAAAGCTGTTCGACGGTTGGTGCACATGGAGCAAAAAAGATGTTTTGCAGCGCGTGAGCAAGCGAGCCAAGTGAGGAAAATGAAACGAACCAAATGGCCATGCACTTGATTGGCCTTCAGGATCATTCTTCGACTGCTATGATTTCATAAAAGCCGCCACTGCTGCTCCATGCTTGCACATACTCTGCAGCCACTTGCCCTCCGGGCAAATGGTCAAGAAAAAACTCCTGGTGTTCAGGTGCCATCTCACGAAACCACTTCCAATTCATTTCCACCTTAGGTATGTTCAAGCCAACTCATGTAAGATTGGAGCTTTGGCAAAAAATCAAAGGTGTAAGTGAAAAACATCAATGGTTCATTCCACAAAAACACGCTGGTCCCAACTCATGCAGACTGGCTACCTGCCGATTCCACTCCTCCTCGTGCTCCAGCTCTTCGACCCCTCCCAATCGGAGGTGGTAGAGAGCCGCATAGATCTTCAGCAATGGGTGGTCAGGAGGTAGTGCATGCGCTAGGGGAATGATTTGTGGGGCTTTTGGCTCCAATTTGGTGGGCGAGCTCGTGCAAACCATTGCAGCATATGCCATTGCAAAGCAGACGGAACATGCACGACAGCCGTATGTGAACTGGAGAAGCCATCGGCAACGCTTTCACTCTGGGCACATCTTCAATCCACATGAATGTTCAAGCCCAACAACTTTGCACACATAATTTGCATACATGCGGAATCGGCAAAAGTGCTAGGCTTAGCTGTCCTCGGTTTTGCCATCCGCATCTGCTCCACCTCCAGCGCCAGCTTCCTTCCATCATGGCTTGACTGGTTAATGACAAACCACATTTTCATTTTCAATCCATAAGAAGAAAGGTGCATGTGGTCCACAACCAGGGAAAATATGATAACATGTTTTTACTGAATGAAAGCCCAACCGATAAATCACAATTGATTTCGATTGAACAACAAAAGTTGAAACTGCACTTCCTGAGCACACTGAAAACGAAAGGTCGACATGCGCAGTCCTGGTCAGGGATCTCAGTTTTATTCTCTCCTTTTGCGTCCTGGACCGAAGCAAACAAACGCCAGACTAAACATATCTGCTTGAGCATGTGTATATACATCGCAACGTTTGATATGAGCAAATTATCTGATATCAACAAAGCGATTGTATGAGGAATGTATGTGTTTTTATACGCAGCTAGCCTCTTCAGCAGGTGTGAAACCTGCATCCTGTCATATTCAGAATTGACAAAGGTACTACATGGCAAACTGCTGCAATACTGGCCTTGGACCCCTCTGGCATTTCCACTACCTCGACTTCATCCTAGCTGGTCATCATGCAAACAAACAACCATGCATAATCTGCTGACGCGCTATGATAAACATAGATTTATCCACTCCTCATCAGCTGATTCAGTTGCATCTTTTGGCAAAGGAACCTGTGGCAAAGAATAAAGGCGCTTCAGTTTACAGCCAATGCAATTTCCATCACATTGCAAGCACGTATCTAGTATATCGATTGTTTTTCTATTGACGCTTGTCACCCCAAAAAACATGAGCCTGGGTGGGAAGCTTCGACCCCATGGCGGCCTCGGATACCTGCAAGAGATGAACATTTCAAGAAAGGTCAAACCAAAACCGAACTAAGCGGCTTATTGAGCAAAGTGCCTCCAGAGGGTTCGGAGGTTTTGCAGCCTCAGATTCCTGCGTACATTGGTCTTTGACTGGAGGCGACTGAGACAGCTGCAAAGTCAAACTAACATGCCCCTAATCTGCAAAACAATTTCCTCAATCCCTCAGTTTCAAAAGTCCTTGGCAGCCACCCCAGCAGCATCTTTCTCCTCCAAGATGCGCAGCTAAGTATATCTCAGCTGCTGTCTTGGAAATGCCAATATCGCGTGTGCAAAAGCATGCCTGGCTGTCCTTGGGAGTAGGTGGTTCTGCGCTGTCCTGCAGACTCGACAACTGAAGCTTCCTGACATAAACAAAAAGAACGGTGCATTTACCAGCCCGACCCACCTGTGGCTCCAGCAGCGTGTCGTCCTTGGAAAGCCAATCAACATGAATTCAAACCACATCACTATATGACTGATGAAGACCAGGTGCAGCAGGCACACCGGCTGATCGGACTGCATCAAGTCCTGCAATGGAAGATTCAAAGAACATAGGATGGAATCGCAAGGTTACTCACAAACAATTGTTTTGTCCAGTCCTCCTTTCTGACAAAGGTCCCGGAATTGCCGTTTATGTTGAAGATGAGGCTCCCAAGGCACTGGAGGATGGTCCCAAAGCATGTGCATAACTTTTCCAAACTTCTCTTGAGACACTCTCTTGGGGAAAGGGACATCCCCTTTCTTGCTAGCACCAGAACCCGTGGGTCCTTCTGCATATTCCACTTGCAATGTTTCCTGCTGGTCCATCTCGGTTCCCACTGGTCCTGGGAAAAGGCAAGAAGAAATAACTTGTCACCCAAGTTTGCGCAACATTCTCATTCCAGCTAGCACGACTTGTTACCTGACACTTGGTGCTACATATTGAACCATGATGATGATCACACTGATATCGTCCTTCTGCAGGTTTGTTGTTTCCACGGGTAAACTTCTTTTGCAAAAGGTTGGCTTGACAGGCATCCTTGAGAGGCTGCATCCACGCCCTCGCCTCCACAGATGTGCATGGGCATGAATGAAACACTGCAGTCCTGAAAAACATTTCCTTTTAAAACGCCACTGACATTCTTTCAGGTGGATGTGGTATCTGGCCTTCCGTGTATTTTTGGTTTTTTTGGTCTGCCTCACAACTTCTTGTGCCTAGGGGCAAGTGGTGACAAACATCAAACAATAGTTACTTGCAATTGTTTAATTTCTGCTTATGAGGAACTTCAATGAGCCAACAAGATTGCGGCCATGATGCAAGCCCCTTCAGTGTGCAGGCTTGACTGTGAGCAAGTGCTCTGTCCACGTCCTGACCGGACAGAACCATAAAAACTTTGGAGCTATAGTACTTAGATTCTTAGATCTGACAGTCACGCAAACTTCGGTCAATATATATATTGAATTCCAACATGCAATGACTACACAGGCCTTGCTCTTGTCTTCATCCTTAGGACCTTTTGAAAACTTCAGGACAATAGCGGACTCAATGTCTTCCACACACCATAGTGAACCTGTGGATTCAAACACTTGCAAGGACCTCAGATGTAGACAACCACAACCAGTACAGTAAACACATAGCTTCACAAGTTTCGACCCAAGTCCCATGAACACAGCAAACTCAGCATCAAATAGAAATGCTAACTTTTAAAACTACATGCACGGACAAGTACCCAGGAGAGTTGGTGTTTGCTATGCAAGGGTCGCAAGAATTATAGCAATGTTGTCTTTCATCAACTCATCCTTGTCGACCGTCGTGGTATCCTTGCTTGAGTCAGCTGGAGAATCTGCATCATCCACCATCACGAGCATTTCCTTCTTAAGCTTGATGAAAGTGGCCTGGCGCACACATCTTTGGAAGTTTACCATACTAGTACAAAACAAATTTCAAATACATTATCCTCACATTAATCTCACACATAATATGACTCGACAAACTCAGCTAGGTAATGGTCGAGTTGCCTGGTCTGATGCAATGTCTTTCCAAGCATCCACCAGCAATGTGGCATCCATGTTCGCAGCCATGTTGGGACCGTTGTTAATGATGAAGCTAAAATGCACGATTCCACGAGGGAAAAACCCGTGAGCTGCAGGTGATCATGTTTTGCAAAACTGCAGTATATTGATTGCAAATAAATACCATTCAAAAATCAACATTAGATAACATTAGGCCATGCATTGGCCATGCTCAGTGGGCCTGACGCAGCGGATCGAGCCGTGTTCTTCTGATCTCCCCCGGCCATGCCCCCCCATGTGTGATTTGAAAAATTATTTCCTAGCTATACATGCTAGCTAAAATTAATTACATGTCGAAATATGGCATGCATCTTAAAAATATCCATATACACATCCTCTAAATATCGCGGGCCTTAAGATATCTGATTTTTGCTACACGCAGATTCAATTGTCAAAATCAACTTGCATCATGACAAAAACGATTCAGTCCAAACCTAGGCAAAGAGCGCGCTATATACCGAGGAAAATACTAACAAAGAAAAACGCGCTGTACGGCATGGCGTGCGAGAACACGTGTTCACAGACCAACCAAACAATTTGATGGCCATTGCATATGATTCTAGCACATAACTCATTGGGTTTCGTGCAAGGCACATCCCCCGAGGCAAGAAATTTCACCACTGCAATCTAGAACACCTTGCACTGCAAGTTGCACAACTATAAAACATGAGTTTCCACTCTCATTCTGGCAAAACCGAGCATGTTTTCTTATCTTCCTGTATTTTTTGGCCTTGGCTCCTATTATTTTTGTCCTGGGGCTATTTTTTTTGTCCTGGGGTCAAATTTTGAAAAGGACAATTTTTTGGGTGTTTTTTCTTGGTATATTTTGTCCTTTTCATTTTTTTGACCCCAGGTCAAATTTCTGAAGAGGACAGGCCTGCAGGTTGGGATCCAGCCAAACTTTGCCAAAGCCGCAAGACTGTCAGGCATTTCCTTCTTGGCACCTCCATAACCATGTAGAATCACCGGTCGACATCTGCCATCAACAATTCGCTGCGCTTGGAACATGCCATCTCCAGGAAGGACCAATAATGAGGCATCCCCAGGAAGGGCA
>OMLO01001314.1_pt1 | contig 18874 bp, 13 predicted proteins | sample 1674811 | NCBI WGS metagenome assembly OMLO01 (sample SAMN06265003, study PRJEB25207) | coral metagenome | isolation source: Coral host | place: Mexico:La Bocana,Puerto Morelos, Mexico | collected 2008-11-13 | reverse complement strand
GGACTCATCCTGGACTCACGGCTTCCGATTAGTTTAATGAAACAGCGGTAACAGTAGTATGAGAAACTACTTTGTATCATGGCACAATGTCTCAATCAAGACTTGTGTTGCTATAAAAACCAGCCCTAACAAGATGGTAACGAAAGTTTACATTTTTTACACAGTAAGTTTTAATCTCGTATTAATCTTCATAACTCTGTCGCGATCCCATTGTTTTCGAAAAGTTGTCACCTAACTCAAAGTTGAATGACTTAATTGTTAATTTAGCAAGAATGAATTAGAATATGAATAGGATAGAACTTCAGCCCGGAAATTTTGGTTGAATGGATTGCAACCCTGTTCTCGACTGAACGTTCCACCGCTAAATTCAGTTTGTGTGTTCCACTTAAAAATGCGTGTTACAGCAAGATTTGAATAATTTCTCAAGTTAAGAGTCAGACATTATTTGGGGGCTAAACATCTTACTGGGGGCTAATCGACTTCCGCCTTTGGGGGCTAAACGACTTCACTTTGGGGGCTAACAGACTGGGTGCTAATCGACTTGGGGGCTAAACGACCTACATTCGTCTGTTGACATTGCGAAACTCTTATAAAAGGTACAAAGTTCCTATCTGAGAAGTAAGGGACATAAGGCTCTCTGTTTAAGTTAAAAACAAGAGGATCTTTTCTACTTCGTCCCCAGGTTACCAGTAGCATGGTGCATCCCGCGACGCATCGCACTCAAACTAAGGAGAAAAGTCTGGGGACGAGGCAGGGTATCTTGTTACAAGGGAGACTGAAATAAAAGGCTTGGCGACGTTATGGTTAACTCCGGATTGATGGGTCTTTGTTGTTCACGGCCTACCCTGCTCATTATATTGAGTCACTCTGTAAGGCCTTTTACTCACCAGTGCCTCTCCCTTATCCTACGTGTAGCCGTACCCACCCCACCATCCTCTTTCCGCGAGGTAAAACTCCCTCCCATTTTTCTTGGGGGAGTTGCTACGTGCGGCTTCACGTAGGCTACTTCTCTCACCACAAAGTGTATAAATGGGTATAAATGCGTATCAGTACGCCTTGTGGCCTCATGCTAAGCAGACTGTGATACGACAGGTAAAATATTCTGTATACGAGACAAGTGGCCCATCAGGCGGGAGCTTTCCGATCTGTAGCGTGAAGTGACTGGTAGTATTTCTACTCTGGATTAGATGCTAGTCCAACGCAGGGTTACCCCCAGGATTAACCATCTGGGTGGAGAGAGGCACTATAACAGTTAAATGTCTTCTCCAGGACCACAGCAAAACGTCCCCGCCAGGGCTCGAACCCATACTGCTCGATCCGAAGTCGAACGCACTGAGGCCAACGCGCCTCCAAAATAAGGCAGGTAACTATGTACAAATAATGAGCACAACACTCAATTCAGTCAGCAATGGAATAAATATTTTATTGACCTGTCAACTCACTCAATAATTTGATATCTGTTCTAATTTCCTACTCTCGACTCCAGTCATCAGACAGGAAATTGCCACAAATATAAAATATACTTATAATTTCTGTTCATACCTTGAACATTTCATAATGCGATAGAATTTCGAACCCCTATTTACAACCCACCTACAGTACACCAATTCACAGAATTGAACAGCTAACCCAGAAAGGTCCTATTTCGCACATCTATGTTTACCGAAAGTATTGTATTGCTATTCAGTCCCCGTCTACTCCCATTTTGAGCAGGAGTGCTATGAGCGCACCCGTGACCTCTAAGATACCTTCATAGTTACGTAAAGCGGAGATATAGGGTTTACGAAATCTGCTGGCTCTTCGAACTTGAAATACTCTCAACGAAGAAAGAAGCGCCCCCACGACTCCCAAACCTTTCTCTATGGTATAAAAACAAAGCACTCTAAGGATAATTGTTCTCGATGAACGGTAATCCGTATGGAGAATTATGCTGTAGACCTAGTCGGGTCTATCGTCGCAATTTTAGTATCGCAAGAAGCTATTTTTACATTGATTTTAGTACATGCAGGAATTGAGCTGTCACCAGGAGAATGAAAACGATAAAGATTTATGCAGATGATTCGCTCGCAGTTTCTTTTCCATCGCGCTTGTTTGGAAACGACTGCTACGCAGGCTACGATCATTGAAGTCTTCATAAGTTTCTACGCAGTTCACATATATGATCTTTCATAAATGTTCACTAGCAATTATAATTGATTGCAAAAACAAGTAAGGCGAAGCGGGAAAAAGCGCAAATCTCGTTGGTTAAAAAGCATGCCCGTTCTAATTGGTTGAGTCGCCTCAGGAGAAGGAAACTGGAGCTAATTCATGACGTATTTTGCGACTCACTCTAGAAAGATAAAACTGAGATCTGCTATGGAAAACGCTCTTTCTTTTTGGAATTTTTTAGATTTTTCCGTATTACGTAACGTTAAGTAAGTGACGATGAGCAAGAATTTCAGCCGCCGTCAACGGTCGGGCGTCTTCGGAGATCCGTCGGATAGGGGGTTGCGTGAGACTTTCTCTCGTGAGTGTGACCCTGGGCTCCTTATTGTTGACATTGTCACGGTATTTAGTCAAACGGAGTTCAAGTTCTGGTTGTCTTAACCTCGAAGAACTCTCAAATCCATCCTTGGAGTCTCCCGAAGAGCCTTCATCGATGTCAGGAACAACTTGCGCGGGCTCGCTTATTGTATTTGACAAATACCTAATGATAAGGAAAAAATTGTTACGGACGATACATCTCGAGAAAAAAAGGACTCTATTAATATTTCTCAGTCGTGGGGCAATCTTTTTGTCGAGCATTAAGCTCCTTTCCTTTTCTGAATGAAATGTACGCGGGAACGTTTTATTCTCCGTTATAAGGCAAACTGTCACAGTAAAAATATCAGCAAATTTCAAGGTTTTTCAAGGCCTCAACGTAATTTTGACGGACCTTCAAGTTCGTCAAATTCAAGGACTTCCCAGGTGCGTGTACACCCTGGGTATGGGGATTTGGGTTTTATGGGATGTAGCACTGGAAACCTTTAATAATCCTCAAAGGGTCCGAAACTGTACCTACAGTTGAAATTTGGAAGCAAATTTGAATGGGAAGAACGTAGAAATTTTTCTTTTCTTCACTTACCATGCCGTCATGGTATTTCTCAGGAAATCAAGCACACCAGATGCTGTGAGCCTCTTCTGAGGATCCAACATCAGTAGCAGTCCAATCAGAGACTTGGTGTTGTCAGACACGCGACCATCACTGAAGAAGGAGAGTCAGTGAGAAAAAGAAATCACCATATTCAGTGCACATCTAGCTAGCTCGTAGACACCTGGATCAGGTTGTTCAAAAATCGGTTAATGCTAACCCAGGATCAAAAGGTAACCAAATTATAAATTCTCTTGCGTAATTTTTGTGGCTTTTTTGTGTTTTGGACAGAGGTCATTGTTGAACACACTTTTACACGGCCCAGACTACTTTTAACTGCATTATAAGAGGTGTGCAACAGATTTGAATAGTGTGTCAATGCAGAGTTTGAAGGAAATGTATCACTATCTATGGGATAAATCGCTATCCAGTGGATAACTGTCAACAAAACCAACCAAACTATGTGCAGGATAGTGATTTATCCCATGGACGGAACTATCCAACCTTGGGGCAGATATTGGATACAGATTTTAGAGAAGGGGACTTAAGATAGGGACTGCCAAAAGCAGTCACACCTTGGGGTCAGAGGCATTCTCCCCCAAAACATTTTAAAAGTCGGGTACTTGGAAATGGGATTTACGGCATTCTGGCTAAGTCAATGTACTTTGTCTCATTACTTATATTTTAGAAGGTTTGATCCAACCCACCCCCCATATGAAATAAATTAACCCCCTTCCCCCTAAGTCCACCCTAGCCATCCTTTGAACAACTTGGGGAACCTGTATTCATCAAATGGTAACTCGTACAAATTGCCTTCAGATGCATTACTTACTTTGGCAGCAAAAACTCTGCAGTTTTGATCTTTCTGAACAGTTCATGAGGTATGCTGTCATAGAATGGGAACTGTCCATACAACATGGTGTACAAGACAACACCAAGAGCCCACATGTCACTTGCTTTCCCTGAGTATGGAGCCCCTTCCGAAGAAACAAAACAATTGGATTTATTATATTATTCAATACCAATAGTCACTGCACTTCCTGAAAGCCTACAGGGGGTAGTAATTAATCTAATAACAATGTAAAGAATTATCTTCAGAAACCATCTGAACACAGAGTGCCATGCAGAATTTTGAATGAAGGCGAGCTGAACCTAAGGTTACACCTGAAAAGGTACAGTGCTCCTTGTTTTTGTTTTTTTTTTTTGGGGGGGGGGGGGGGGGGGGTGGGGGGGGGGGGGTAAATGTCCCAAGAAGGAAGCAGAGCTAATGCAGAAGAGAGCCAATATGGAGTTTAGGGCACAGCTGTTCAAAGGAAGTACATGTATAACACTGTTCATGGGGTAACTTGCTATCCAGTGGATAAGTGTTAACAAAGCCAGTCATGCTATCTGGCGGATAGTGATTTATCTGACAGATAGCTCAATCCATCCCTGGGGCAGATACAGGATTTCTAAAAATAACAATTTGATGTCTTTAATTACTCTTTTATAAACTATATAGGCCCAACAAAAAACTACATGCTATTTCAGACTAAAAAAGTGAAGTCTTCTAAATCATAAGAGAATAGAAGTGCCCAAAAACTGTTCCAATCCGCACCTACATGACAGCAGTCTGTAACACACTGGCTTATTCAGGGGAAAGTATGCTCCAGTCAAAAGTCATCACAAATTGTTCCACTTAATGGTTGAGTTAGCCACATGACTCTACTGGTGTTTCCAAAAGATACCTACTGATCAATTAATGATCCTATGGACTAAGAGCATTAGTTAAAGACAAATAGTACATATATTTAGGGCATTAGAAATGTGTCACTCACCACTTAAGACATCTGGACTAATATAAGCTGGACTGCCTCGCTGGTCTTTCAACAAATCATTGTCTCGTATCAAGTGTTTCCCCAGGCAAAAATTTGTTATCGTTATTCTTTTTGTGCTGAAGAGAACATTTAAAACATATTGTTAATACACCTTAGTAAATATGAGAAGAAAAAGGCGATAACTTCATTTCACTTTGTTGTTCAAAATACTATGGATATGTTACAGGTCAAAATTAAATTCAGGTAGAAATTATTTTAACCTAGTTTGATTCTCAATTTCCTTTGTCTTTCAACCCTAATTATTCATAATCAATGAATAAGTAGGGTTAAGAGAAATCCTGAAATCCTTCTGTATAAATTTAATTTCAAATTATTAATCATGGTTACTATAGTAAGAAAGTCTTTGAGGACTAGTGGGAACAAATTCTGGGCTTAGTACATTGGTTACAGCTTGTCTGAAAATAGGTTTCTACATCCTGTTTAGCTACATGTATATCAACTCAAATGCAACAAATTGGTGTAAATATTGTGAAAGTAAACTTTCCTTTTTTATTTTGAACATAAAAGTTTACAAGAGAGTACATATTTTTTACCTTCTATTCAGCACAATATTGCCAAGTTTTAAGTCTCGGTGAACTATGTTTCGCTGCAAAGAAAAAATATATTAAATGAATTAAGATATTATTATGATTTTAATATCTGGTCAGTTTATTGAGTTGATTTTAAAAATTAATTTTAGTGTGTTTCATAAGCAGGGATTCAGGAATGAAAGTAAACATTTATTGCCAACACAAGCTGTTGTGGCTGTAAATAATTTCATTTGTGAACAAACCCAAATGGTTTTTCACAAAACGCCCTTATAACAATGGTGCTACTTCATACCAGTCTGTTTTTGGCATTTCAGTCAGAGCCTGCAACATATTGTTGCAGTGTCAATTGTGAATTTGCAAATCAAAAATTGAGACCAGGTCAACAAGGTGGCAGATCCCTAGATTCCTACCAGTGCTCTTACCAGTGATTATGAAGAAAGAGTAAAGGAGTAAAAAAAGGCCTTTTTCAATCTAACATTTAAAACGTAAAATTTCAAAAGCTTAGTCGAATGGAGAAAAATGTTTTTGAATAACATTTAGAGCAAAAGAATCACATTTGATAATTGCTTAGCAATATTTAAGGACGTTCGCGTTAATTGTTTCTGTGCATCCTTACTGTGCATGAAATTCACATGCCACGTCATGCATCGAGCGCGCGCTAAGTAGTAAAGTTAAAAATAACAGGGAAAATGGCCATTGCTATAACTTTGTGTGGATTTAACAATCTTGGACAGTGACCCCTATTTTTCTGTCGATAGGTCATTTCCTCTACCGATTTTCTACATTTTGCAAAAAAATTAAGAACATCTATCGAGTAGAAATTTGAATTTTTTTACAAAATGCTACATTGAATTCCATTCATTTGACCTCTTTGTTGAGCTGTGCGGCAGTTTCAAATGCTTCTTTAGGGTTAAGGTTTGTGAAAATGATGGCAATATTTCAAATTATTAAAACCACAGATTCACTTATACAAATTATCACTAGAATAGTTTGCCTCTGTTGACTTATCTTTAATATTTTAACCTAAAAACCCTGGGGACCATGTTGAATTTATCAAATCTGACTAGTAGTATTCCACATGCCTTATCACTGAAACGAGGCCGGTGACCCCCAATTTTTCTTTCATTTCTGAATCAAGTAAATCATTGTCTCTCCACAGTAGAAGTTTAAAAAATTCTATCAAGTAGAAAATTTTTGTGCCAGCATCCCTTAGGCATGTCGTCCCCCATTTTCATTCAAAAATTTCATTTATGCATGATCATATAGGCATATATCACGAAACATTTTTTTGGTATCATGAAATCAAAGTCAAAATAACTTAAGTCACTCTAAGAAAAAAAATGTTTGCCGCCCAATACTTGCTAATTTGTGAATGGATTACTTAACCAGGAACAAGGATGGGACTAGCCAGTCAAAGGGGAAAACAAACTTTGAAAAAGTTGATCAACAATAATGTGAAAGAAAACTTTTGTCATAAGAAAGAAATCAAGGAAAAGCAAGGACTGTACTCCGGGCACGGAGTATGCAGAAAACGAAAACCAACCCCAACAACAATGACCCTGTCACTAGCTGATGGGTGAGTAGATGAGTGCTATTGATGACCCTTCCAGAAAGACCACCAACACTACACAAATAGACTCAAAAGGGAACAGAGCGAGAACACTTTTAGTGGAAACATTAATAATACAGAAACAGTCATGAACACAGCACTTTCTGTTTCCTTCAAGCACATTTTCAGAAAAATGTAATTTGAGCTTGAAAGTTGCGGTTAAATGGATTTGCGAACTAATCTCATTATAACATTATTGGATTACAGTTTTCTTTGTCATGTCGAGAGCTGGCAGTCAAAGTCAAATCCATTTCGTTACCAAACCCGCTATAACCAACGTCCTTCACAAAACAAAAAATCTTCTACTCATGGCAAGCGTAGGAGTAAAGCTGTTAAAACGAAACAGGTAAAAATTGAACGTGCTTGAACGCCCCTGTCGATTGCTAAGTTGTATCTCTGTATTGACATATGCCATCCACGCGGAAAACGCTCTAGTTATTGCAGACATTGCTTCGTTCCTCAGGTATTGTAATAGGTACAATAGTATGCGTTGCATTCGGACTACACGTAACTTAATAAATTTGTAACAGTTTTAATCAACAGTCAAGCAGGCGGCTCCGCTGAGACTGAAGAGGAAATTCCGTGATTACAATACATATTAAAAACCGAATGAACATCGCCACCCACGCGAAAGATTATTTCAAAGAACCTACGTAACCTTAAGGACCTATGCTCGAAGAACAATGATATCTTTCATCAAATCTTGATAAGGTTTGAAAATAGTAAAAAAATTATGCACGCACCTAAACTTGGCGAGAGCATGGACAACTCCACTGTTTTCATTTATAATTAACAAACGAAAAGCGAGAACATTCCCTTGAAAAAGTAGCCTAAAAGAATAAGGTTTAACCATTACAAATAAACGGAGATACACCACACAAATTATAGATATAGTTTGCCCAATATCATTTTTACTGTAGTCTTACCTTATGCAAGCACTCTACCACTCTGACAATGTCGTGAAAAATTATAACTGTCTCTCTTTCGGACAATCGTTTCTCTCGTATCACGTAATGTTGAAGGTTTATAAGGTCGGCAGTGTCCGAACTAAAGTCATGGGCGCAAAGGCAATCCAATACTAAACAAAGACGATGCCGAATTCGATATTGTCTCGCAACTGCACTCTGAGAACGATGAATTGCTGCTGTGTTTGCAGATTCTTTCTCGGAAGGGATTTCCTCGTAATATTCGTCTTTGAAAAGTCCGTGATGGTGAACAACGCCATCTTGGTCGTTCAAAAGGGACAACAATGAATACTCCGTATGTAAGAGCATTTTACCTTGTTTGTCATCATAGCTCTCGCGACCGGGATCCGATAACGTAAGAATCTTGATCGAATAAAAATCATCTGAACCTTCTTTTTTCGCCAAGCACTGAACAATGCTTCTCACCGGCGAGTTACCCAATCTTGGCCCAAGCAAATAAGGTCCAGCGCGCTTCAGCGTTCCACGATTGGAAGCTCTAATCAGAGCTCTTCGCGAACTCATCGATGAACTTGTGCTTGAAGACGACTCTCCAGCTTCGAGGCACGACGCCTTCCGTTTCACTCCTGTTGATCCAGCACTGCTAGATCGCATCTTGACAAAGATACAAGGTTACTTCCACGAAAGAAAATAGCTTGCTGTTAGTAAGTCGCCTACGGAAGTGATTTCATTCAAAAAATTTATGTTGTCCTCAGACCCTCTGGGACAAAAAAATTGCGTGACTGGGACGAGATGAGCTTCGGGAAATGATGGTCGAAGATACTACTTTTCTTTTAAAAAAATATATCTTTTTCTCAACAAGTTCTTAAACTGAAACTTTGAAAAAGCTAGTTTATTAACATTGTTAACAGTGTTTGTTTTTGAAAAGGCTAAGTGTTGCGATACTTTTATAATCCTGATGTGTGGTTGCCATGGTGAAGACGCCACACGTGTAACACCAAAATAATCAAAATGGCTGACGTTCTCCACCAAACTCCTGATGTTGCAGGTAAATATGTGATGATCTTTTGATGAGTAATCCGTTAGGCCTTTAAAATGATTTCTGGTTCAATCGGAAATTGCCCTTCGAAAACTCTTTCCCGCAAAATGTCCAAACGTCGAACTAAGTTTACTATCTTACACAATCGAACATCGCATGAATATCGCGCGCTCGAAGGCGAACAGTATTTACTTATAGCTTTGATTTTTGCCGTTATCTGTTAAAAGGAATTTCATTGAACTTAATTAAATTAACCATGAATTGAAATAAATCGCCAACAACAATTGCAACGTTGTAATCAAGCGTTTCTTAATAAACGTTAATAATCAAGCGTTTCTCAATAAACGTGTGCGTTGAACTTTAATTATACTATGTTCTTCAATTGATTACTCAGGCATTGATGTACCTCTATTGAACCCAGTTATCAAACCATACTATAGAGACGGCTTTGGAAGTAAATCAATAGGCGAACCACAATGGAGACCACATCCTAGAAATGCTCTTTCAGTGAAAGACAGACTTGACAACACAGCGAGGTGAATATCTAGCAGGACTTTTTTTTTTACCCCAGGGAACGCATGAAAAGCTTCGTTCCATTCTCCGTAACCTGCTATAAAATGATTCTGATTTGGGTCCAGATAACCTGGTTCCAGAGGTTTTCCCATTTCTATTTCTCAGTTAATGTTAGGTCTTAATGTCACCTTTTTACAGTGATGGGAGTCTTAATTCTCATTACCTGCCCGCACAGGTTATGAGAAGTGTTGCCTTAATCAATGTTATGCACAAAAGGGGTTGTGACGGTTTTTATGAAAAAAGCTCGGTACACATACACGAAATTAAAAAGGGGGTGGGGTGAGGTGTCATAATCCTGCAGGTTTAACTTAATAGCTGTTACTTTGACTTACTGATATCCACTAACAACCTAATGACTCAGGACTGGCTGGCTTTGGCAAAATCAATTGTGGATGTTGTTTGCTTCACAGAGGGGCCATAGTAGTGGTACATTGTAGTAAGGGAGAGATTGGGGAGGTTTTCATTGGGAAGGTAGCAAGGGGTTTTAATGCATATGAGGGCAAAATTAATAAAAAGGCAAATGTGATGCACAAACTTAAGAATGAAATAGTATATATATTTAGAAAATAACCCAAAGCAAATATGTGCACCGATTGGTTTAAAAAATTTATTCCTTGACACCCTAACTTGAGACAAGCTCAACCTTAAATGGACACTAAAGTTATTATATTTAGCATAGGGCTCAGAAATTTAGCTTTCCCTGCAGACAAGCAACTCCCAACTTTTGTTTGCCCTGGACAAGTCTTAGTTTACTCTTTTTTTATTTAGTTGGCAGAAGACTTGCCTAGGCCCTTGCCAATAAGGCAAGTTAGAATGAAATGTCACTTGCCCACCAGAAAAATCCACTTGTCTCAGAGATCTGGATTGCACTTTTTTGAGTCCTGTAATAACAATATTAAATATCATGTTCTGTTATATTTTGTTCTTTAGAGGGGGCAATGGTCTTGACTGGGTTTCAAGTATTCGCTGTGCACCTCTGGAAGAAACAAGACAGTCCCATCCTAGGCAAGAAGAAAAAGCACCTATTATTCATAGCACCAAGGAAAGTTATACAATGACTAGAGAACAAAAAAGTGAAATGACATCCTGTGAAGTTGGCGCCGAAAGGGAGGAGAAACCGGCACATGTTCAGTCTACAGTTGTATATGACACTTATGATGACTTTGAGAGAATTTACATGAGAAGACCACTAGAGATGTCTCTAAGAATGTCGGTTGGGGCCAAGAAACCAGGTAGTCATTCCATGGGATTAATCAAATTTGCTACATTTACCAATAAATGTATATGATCAAATGATATAATTTGCTAATACATTGTAAATTATTTTACCCTTAAAATTATCCATAATCTATAAAAATATACAACTGACAAAAGTATCTCTTAGTAACATTGTCTACTCACCAAAATAAGTAGTACATTGTTATGACCCTAAGTTGTTGTTGGGTCGGTACATTTCACTGACCCCCAGTCCATGGACCACCACTATGGACTACCAAAATGGCCTTGTACCCTAATGGACTGTCAAATGGACTACCTATGTGGGCTATCTAAAAAACAAATTTACAATTGTTGTATATAAACAAGGCGAAGGGTTAATACAAAATAGTATTGACCCTTTTAGCCTCCTTTGAATGTCAAACCAGTGAAAACTCTTAGTTATAACTGCTATTGGACTGTATGTATAAATATTGTGCTTCTCAACAAACTCCACTCAGTAGTAGGAAAGCAGAGTCAAAATCAGAAAAAAACTAACTTAAAAATAATTATTATGATTAGCAAATAAAATTTAGTCGCTAAATAGAAATTTATATCATGAGCACAAATCCCTTGAGAGAGAAATTTTTTGATCCTCCTAAAATATGGCAAGTAGCTCATACCAGCTCTAACCCTGTCAATTTCCCTTTAAATACAGCCACCCCCCCTCTTTTTGTTGAAGCTAGGATCCAAGGAGAGGGTCTATTTTGTAAGAGTAACAATTAACAGTAAGATCATTGGTATTTTTTTTGCTCATTGCAGTGTTTGACAAGAGAAACAGTATCCCTATAGCTTCACTAGGAGACAAAAGTTACCAAGTTCCTGAATATTCTTTAGATTTCCACAAACAGGGAAGCACAAGACCTGTTATTAATTTTGGGTGAGTGTATTTCTTAGTTGGTCTGCAAATGGATACATGAGGTGCAAAAGAATTTACTTGGAAGAAAGACAAATATGTGTCAATAATTTTGATGTCAGTGGCAGTTATAATTGTGTCTAATACTAATTTCAAAGTGGTTCAAATTATCCCCTGAACAAGACTGCAGCATTGCCTGAACTTATTTCTGGTTTCTGTAATTTAAGACAAGTATGAGTAACACAGTTTGGTAATTTAATACTACTCCTACCTGGCTGGCAGGCTCGTCCTGTATTGTACTAATAACAATTTCCACTCCAGTGGAACAACATTACCAAACAACACATTTTTACTACTGGAATAGTCTGGTTACTATCAGAAATTCCTATTGAAGTAACCGCAACAAATCTAGAGATACACATGTGCTAAATGTGTGGTTTAGTGGTTCAGATCTGGCACGCATCATTCAAAAGGTGGACAACGTTATCCACCAGATAAATCACTATTCAGTGTATATCATGGTTTGTTTTGTTTACACTTATCCACTAGGTAGCAATTTATCTGGTGGATAGTGTTATCCAGCCTTCAAACAACTGGGGCCAGATGAATAGTGCGACTCCTAAGTGGGAAGTACAGTCAGTGAGGGCAATCTGTTAAAGACTGTTATTTTTGTTTGTAGTGGATCCTTAAAATGTGTACCAGACACTTTTGTTCCTCTTCAGGATTTGCCACTTAAACCTAGGTAAGTTTTTAAATCTTCCTTAATCATGCTCAATTCCTGACACTCTTTTATCGCACCCTTATTGTGAATACACTCTCTCTCAGTTAGTATGCGATTTATTATATCTCTCAGTTAGTACATGATTTTATGGCCTGTACACTTTGCGCTTGGGCCATAAATCTGAGCAGAAAAACTTGGTCTGTAACTTACAGTATGGACCTCGAACTTGGTTAGTAGTTGGTATATATTGTAATATGTATATAGTAATATGTACATGCAAAGAGGGACCATGGGCTAAGTGTTGTGGCAGAATAAACATGATAGTTGTGTTGCATCATAACCTTGATCTTTATTCACAGGTTATACAATAAGATAATGTATAAGTTTAGTACACCAATAGTTCTCCCACTCATTGTCTATTTCAGTCTCTCATTTAAAGAAAAGCAGAAGAAACAATTGAAAAGAAAGGAAATTGAAGAGGTAAAAAATCTTGATCTTTGGCAACCTGCTGAGCTTCTATCACCTGTGCTACAACTTCCTGGAACGCATGGAAGTTGATTATTTTAAATATTAAAATTTTATTTATGGACTTTGACCTTGGCAAGGAATTGAGACTTATTTTTACAACATAAGAATTTATACATGAATTATTTTGTCTCAAAGATTTTTTTATGAATGTAAACTAAGGGAAAAAGTTGCCAATTATTTTTTAAATAGTGGTTAGGTGTTGAGTAATATTTTACAATGTATTTTTGAAAGATGCCTTTCCTAAAATTTTATTTATTTGTTATTTCTACATACCGGTATAGCAAAACAACAGACATTTTGTAATGCACATATTCAATATTTTTCATTGATATTTGTTTGTGATCAGTGATATTTGACAATGTTGTACAGAGTAATTTTTATTTAACAAATAAAGAAGCCTAAGCCATGTATTGCACTGTGATAAAAAAAATATGAGTGAAATGTAGATTGTTCTCAAAAGACCAGCGTGTTTCATCAGTGTAATACAGGGCTTAGGGTTCTTCATTTGCTTTATGATATAGATGTAATGTGCTGAAAAACAACAAAACACACTTTTTCTATGTTTTATATTGTGATAAAACAAGGGTTTTTGACCAATCAGAGTGTACGCAGTGTCCTATCTATATTCAAATTTGAAAAATGTAAATAAACCTTGTTTGTTGGGTTAATTTGTGGTCTCTTACTTAGACTGCATGCTGAAGTACATTTGCCTTCAAGTATGCAAGGGGGGAAGGAATTTTAGAAGGTCTACAAAGAATTGGGCTTGGTATAAGATTTGCAAGTACATGTAGAATGATGAACACTTTATTTAATTAATTTCCCTTTTTCAGTAGTTTGACAGTATAACAAAGTGTTTGGTGTCACCATTAATTAGAATCAAAAGTATCTGCTTTATGCAAAATATGTTTGGCTGCTTCACATTGTAAACAAGACTTTCAACCAACTATCAGTCACTATACAAGAAAAATTTTCTTCAAATACATGAAGAGAATAGTGTGAATGAAATTTATCATATGTGTACAGCAGATGTTATACTACATGTATGTACGGTATTATTAGATTGACTGACGTATAAAAATTAATTTTTCATATTCTTTTATTTTTTGGGAAGTATTTCTTTGATTCAGAAAATGTTAAAAATAAATAATAAAACATAAACATGGTACCATATGAAACAAAAACATGGTACTCAACTGTTAAACAATAATATTGGGTTTGAATTCTTGCAAAATAGGTGATTCTTCCAAGATATTTCTTAAAGATTTCTTGCAACAGTTAAATAAAACTAGATAACATTTAAAAATGTAAGTCCATTAATTTGCTCATTCATGGGCTCATAATTTACCCTAGGTGTGGTCCAAATTTCTTACACTACAAGGAAAAACTTTAGACTAAGTTTATTGCTAAGTGATAAGACCCTGAATCTCAGGCAAACCCTTCTGGGGTGTGTAAAAAGATATGTCTGTTTGTCAGGTACCTTATTCTGCAAACTTAAAATGAAATCAGACCTGCTGACTGCAATTACAACTTGTTCACAACTTTACAATAAAAACTCTTGAAGCTAAAAATTCATGGCCACTTCCACTGCATCAGGTAGATTATCAGAAAATGGTTAGCGGTACATCCAACCTCCTCACCTAATCTTTTGAAGATTTCCTACAAAGATGAATATAAAAAGGTAAAATTCGGTATCACATTTCCATGATACAGAAAGTTTTTATGCATCGGGCTTGTAGATCTGGCTTGGAATGAAGAATGTAGAGAAATCTATTCAACTCAACATTGGCCTCTTCTGTAAGCCAGTTCTCATCTATTTCCAAGAACATGAGAAATGACCTTAAAATATTTTTAAGGATGCACATGCAGAGAGGTCTGGGGCTGATATAAGTATCCATGCCATTCAACAGCATGTAGATTGGGGATGAATTTGATACACTTGAGAAACTATAAAAAGTGGCACTACAATGTATGATTTGAGGCTTGTTGTCTATTGATCATGATGTTACCCACAGCCACAGGTAATACAGCATGGTGCCTAGAACAGGAGAAAGGCCCTGTTAAACTTACTAGCATTAGGACCCCGGCCTGTCCATTGAACTACTGTACCAACCAGCAATTACAGTACTGGAGTGGGTGGCTCTATTAGTAAGATAGGATTTTCCAATGAATTACCTGATACAGTGTTGAGGAGATTTTTTAGATCTTCTGTTGTGTTCATGTCCTGTCTTCTCCCAGGTGGAACATCAAGCTGGTAATCTGGTCCATAGGTCAGGAAATACTAAAAAGGATTATATATTATTGCTATTGTTGTCTGAAGTGTGGTTTATTTTCTTTTTGCAAAGGATTGAACCTCTCCCTAGCTTTAAAACACTGCTCTGTGCATTGCCTTTTTGTGTTATTAAGTCCAAATGGGCCACACCTCACTGGCTCAGGCTTTTAGCCAGATTGGTGTCTAGACTTTGGATAGCCACTTTTCAAATCCTGGCTAAGAGCCTGTCACACCTGTCATTCAAGGATAAGAATTTTGTTTTTCACTCTAGTTCACAGCACTTATTACCTCATGTTCTGGGATGTCAAGGGATAATGGTTGATTTAGAGCCACACCAGTGACATATGTCCAGCACTTTGCAGCATTCTTTACGTTATATCCACCTAGAACAATAATTATATATTAACCAATTAGCTGACATGACAGTTTTTCTCTCTTGTTCAAACAAGTGGTGACAATTTAGGCAGCAACAGAGAGTTGTCATGACAACTATGATACTACAGTAAGTCCTAAGAAATCAACCAGTTCCAGGCTTCCAGGCTAGCAAAGACATTGAACCCATTTTAGAATTTTTTATTGAGAGTTATCAGTTGATCTAATGACTGAAATAGGTATACATTTTTTAAAAACACTGTTTGATGGAAATCCATGAAAATAATTGGATCTCTCATAATTTTATTTTTGCTGATAGACGATTGTGTGTGCACTTAAAAATTATTCTCAACTTAAAGCTAAAAAAATATGCAAAATTGTAAGTTTCATGCTGTTATCCAAAAAAACTAGATCTCTTAACCACATTTTCTACGGGGACTGTTTAAACAATAGAGTGTCAACAGACTACTGACATTTGATGGTCCTAAAACAACATTAATATTTGCCTGAGACACAAAGATTCGAGGGAAAATATGCTACATCAAATTTCCAAGGAGCAACTGTCAAACGTATAGTTCAGAGACAAAGACTCTTTGTCTTTATTGCTCACCACTAAATTTTCTTCCACTTACCTGTTACAAAATCATATTGAATTATTTCCAACTTTTTAAGATGAAAGTCATGACAGCCAATGTAAAATTTGAAAAAGAAACAGTCAAAAACCCACTTAATACAATTTCAATTTGTTTATTTTCGTTATACCCATTTGTTTACAGCAAACTTTTCATGAACAACTACTATCAATCTGGGTATTTTCAGCGGACAGGCACTATGCACTGACAGTGTCTCTCAGCGGATGAACACTATCACATCACATGATCAATAAACCAATTAGAATCTGAGGGAATTTAGTGGTGAACTACAGGGCCGATAGTATCTTAGCATGGCTGAACACTATTGCATCACATCGATTTAAACCAATCAGAAAAAAATTAGTGGTGAACTATAATCCCTCAGAGAGAACTACAAGGCTAGAATAAGTCTAATACATGTAAGTTTATCACTGGTAAAGGGAACATTTCCATGTTCAGTATGATATGACATATTCTTGACCATTTCACAGACCTCCTCCAAGCAATAACAGTGGCAGGTTCCATTGCATTAAGTATTTGACACACTCTCCAATGCTGTGCTGGGTGAGGTTAAAAGATGCCATAGGATCACCAGCCAGGGTATCAACCCCACACTGGCAAACAACTGCACTCGGGTTAAATCTCATCTTGACCTCTGACATCACTCTGTGACACAATTAACAACAAGATTTTTAAATTTATTAATTTACTGATAGAAAGCTTTATGGCCATCATTTGTAAAGCTTATTTCGAGCTTATTTAGACTGTGTTAACAGATCGATGCAGTCTCTCTTTAGATCCCCAGCAAGAGGGAAAAATATAGTTTCTTTGGCAAGTTTTGCACAACAATTATTATATCTGAAGGGTAATCTGATTACATGTAGCAGAAAGTGTGGTTGAATTGTACTAACCTTGAAAATACTTCAATGAAAGGCTTGTCACTGATTCCGTCCTTCAGTGGTACATTGACAGAATAATATTTTCCTTTTCCAAAACCCACATCATGATGTGATCCTGTACCTGTACATGTACATGAACAAGAAATAAAGGTTTTTACTTGCAATCCAACAAAATCACAATATTTTATTATTAGAGTTATTTTTCGAACCAAAGAGAACAATCAGCCAAAAAAAACCCAACAGAATATAGAGTATTACCTGGGAAAAATCCAGGTGAAAATTTGTGAAATGATACTGACATTACTTTTGAAGTAAAAGAAAAGGCATCCTCAACCCCTGCAAATAATTTTCATGTGAAGGATGAATTGGTTAGACAAACATGATATAGTATCTTCTATCCTTCAACAGAGAAGTAAAATTATTCTACTTAATTTATTATACTTAGCATTACTTTGAACACCTTTTTTGCCACAAAAGCTAGAAGTTACTTGTTGTCAGGTGACTCAGGTCTCTGCAAACTCTGTTAAGTAGCCTGGAATGTGTTGCCCATAATCTTACATGAAGCTACATGTATACTAAGCTTAGTGAGTATCAAAGGACTGGATATCACAACACTGGTAACAGCAATTCCAAATTCACAGACACAGAAGTTCTCTTACAAGGTCATAACAAAATGCATCTGTATAAGACATGATTGATCATTACAGTTGTTCACAGAACTTAAGCAGTTGTAAAATTAAAGCGTGAAAAGTAGTTCAAATATATGATTTTTGGTATGTTCATTTGCATCCTTCATCATCTACGCAAATACATTACAAACTCACAATTTGGCCAGCTCGCAGTTTGCTTCATACCTCAGTTGGTAGAGTACTGAATTGGTATCATAGAGGTCATGGGTTTGTTCAAGTCTGAATTTTTTTTCAGGCTTCAATTTCACAACTGCAAGTTTGTTGTGTGTATAACTGGAAGTTCAAAATATGATCTTTTATATATTCATTTGCAAAATGCATCTGCATGCCCAGCAGAATGAAAAATAGAGTGATTTCAGGATGAACCTCCATCTAAACACTTCCGACAACAAAACAAAAACAAAATTCAAAAAACAATCAAACAAATTCATTCTGAATGGATTCTAGTTATGTGAGGTAAAAGACAGGTTCACATACCGTCTCCATGGTGAAGATCTATGTCAACGTAGAGAATTTTCTCAAACTTCTCACGCAACTTCAAAATCCCCAAGACAACATCATTAATATAGCAGAATCCAGATGCTTCATTCCTAATTATAGCAAAAACACTAAATTTGAACCAGTTGTTAATTGCTAAATGTATATACTAGATTAGGAAATGTAATAAATACTACAACACTGTAGGTATGTAACATATGCAGGAGGTATTTACAGTTCATATTAGCTCTTTGTTGCAGTCTGTCACTAGACAAGAAATTATTTACATGATGTAGATGGTACTTTTAAACAGTAATCTTCTATTTTTGACAGAGTTCTGAAGAGTGCAAGATGAGAACTTAATTTAAATCTTTTGCCAACTCTTTGTTCTACCTTGACACAGACTTTTAATTGCTCTGACGAAGGGCTAACGCTCGAACCGTCAGCTTTATAACTCATTACGGTGGCCAATTTACATTTTCAACTTAGTTGAAATAACGAAATTACCTTGTTACCC
>OMLO01001313.1_pt1 | contig 18877 bp, 13 predicted proteins | sample 1674811 | NCBI WGS metagenome assembly OMLO01 (sample SAMN06265003, study PRJEB25207) | coral metagenome | isolation source: Coral host | place: Mexico:La Bocana,Puerto Morelos, Mexico | collected 2008-11-13 | reverse complement strand
ATATTCTCAATGACAACCCTCACCTGACAACCTCCACCCAACATGTCATGGTGGGGATCACTCGAAGTAAAGTAATTAAGGTCAACTTGATGAAAAAGCTCTCAAATCCCTGGGAGGAAAAAGTTTGAAATAAAAAGCTATTCAGTTCCGCTCTATATACCTTTTTTGAAAAACACACGCAACTTTGAAACAACGACCCTTTGACAGATGTACTGTAAATTCACAAAGTGCTTTCCTCGTACGGTGGGGTTTTCGACCACCAAGCGGCGCTGCCACGGCTATGTCGTAAGAGTTCCACCTGTTGCTTGTGGCTCTCCAAGAATTTGCTGCGGTGCCTTGGGGTTTCTCTTTGGGCTGTTCGAGGCCAACCCAAAACCCATGGAGATGATAAGCTGGGGGGCATGGGTTTCAAATGGGACCACAAAGAAGGAAAGGGTAACCATCATTCCTGGCGACTTTCAGAAATTGTAGGTTTCAGCCACTGATCATATCCAGATCATCCTGACACAGCTCTGGGTGGATTTTTTCCATAGCTTCCGGACATGCAACAAATGGCTGATTCAAGCTTGGCAAATTCTGCCTATGTTTATCTATTTTCTTATCTATCTGTTTACTTATTTATCTATTTGTTCATTCATCTATGTGTTATTCATCTATTTTCATTTATTCAAAACTGATTAAGCAGTGTCTGACAAACTTTTCGAAAAAGATACATTAAATCAGCTATCTTTGCAAATATTTCTACGTTTTCCGCTCTATCTTTGGCCTTTTAAACTAAAGCAGTATTTCTCATTCCGGTAGCCTCCTGGGAACTAACATATCCCATCAAAAATCACGCTTGAGTAGCCTGTCTTGCAGCCTTCAAAAGATTTTGCCAAAGGCACTCAATGAACAGCTCTCGCAGTTCATCCTCAGAATGGCGTTGCACTCGCCGCAGAAAGCCCACGATGCGCACGCAGGCGGGCAAGTGAATATCCTGCGGTAACAGGTGGGGTTGAAATGGGACTGAAAAGGGAACCAAATTCACTAAAGCATGCCGATTTTGGATACACTACTGTTGATGGCTGAAATCCTGCGCCACCAAGGATGATGATTATCCCATTATTTGTAGGGTTTCATACATCCCAGGTGGTGCAGGATTTCTTCCATCAACAGTATCACCCCCAAAACAACTTCCAAAAATTGTCTCGTTTTTTTTGGATACCACCTTTTCCACCCCAGCTTCTCCCTCAACACAACGCCCCCAACTGAGTTGGCGAACCGTTTTGAGTTGGGAGGCGAGGGCATCTTTCAGGTTGGCTCTTTGCACCGCCACCTAAACACAAAAAACGCTGGAGGTCCGAGATGATTTCAGTGGTTTTTTGGATGAAAACATGTGTTGAGGGGTTCGGAATTCCCAAGTGTGGCACAAGATATGTTTTTTCAGATTATGTGTTGATTATTTTTATTATTTTTTTTAATAAATCTTCGCCATTTTTTTTCGTTGTCTATGAATCTGGGTTCATGCCGCCGCCACCACCACCACCACGACCAATCCAAAATAGCGACCCGAGATATGTTGTTTGAAACTTCATCCCCCTCCCAATGGCTCAAAAATATGGCTAAGGTTTAAAAACCCTATCTAGTTGGTGGTTAAACCACCCATCTGAAAAATATGCTCGTCAAATTGAATCATTTCTCCAATTTTCGGGCTAAAAATAAAAAATGCTTGAAACCACCATTGATTTTCCAAGCTGATGGAGATAAAAACACACCTGTTCTTTGATGCCAGTGAGAACTGCTATCTCTTCTCCACGAGCTTCATGTGCTTGCAGCAAGCTGTTGCAGAATGCCTTCAAACAACAAATCGACGAGGCGAGCCAGGCATCTAAGGAACAAGTTCTATGAAAATCCTGATTGGATCTGGCCAAATGGCATAATATTTCACCAACCCTGGATTTTTTTCTCAAAATGTTCGAAAGGATTTCCCTTACTATTCGCTACCTTTTGGAGGCAAAACGGTCGTGTGAGGTTGCTATGATTTGACCTTTTCTCCGATATTGAGCCACGGCCTAGCGAGCAAGGTCCGTAGCAACGACAGGCCATCCCGGATTAGGACAGCGAGGTTTCAAGGGTGAAATGCAAAAAAGTTTGGGAACCACCTCCAAACAAAACTAACTAAACTTCAACTTCTGCTGTTTGCGTCCAGATGACTTGTCGGTCTGAACCATCTTCTGAAAATCACGCATTGCACTTTGCGTCTGCAGCGAACGTTTTTGCCAATTTCCGACAAAGGACTGTTTCAAAACCATTTCGGTCCATTGTGGCTGAAGTTCCAGACGAGGCACCTCAATATGGGCCTGTGATTTGTCTTCTTGAAAGTGTTTCCAGAGTGCTTCCGTCACCAAACGTTGATGTGGGAAGCGTGGTCTACAAACAAATCCAGCACTGTGAGTCACAGAACCCAACGTGTAAAGGGACCTGACCAAACATCTACGAACCGTCGGACTTCGTGGAGGATGTACCAGCTTTTCCATCTGCGAAAAGAAAATGGCAAAATAATTCGCTAGGTCAGCAAACCTCACTTCAAATTGTTTCAACTGTTCCCACTGATACAATGTGACCAAAAACTGTTGTCCGTCAACACCCAACCTTGGCACTGGAAAATAGCAACCAATATGAATGGAGTATGATAGTACCAACTCCATCCACGTCACTCCAAACCCGTCATCACCTGCATCAGCAGGCCACACCAGTTCGTCCATCCATTGCAGCATCGAACATGCCAGTAGTTTGCCCCAAGAGGACGACTCCGGTCGTGACAGCAAAAGGGGTGAAGGCGTCCATGGTGAGGCAATTGTCCACTCAAGGAACCTCTGGTAGCTATGTTGTCGGGCAGGTGTCGTCGTCAAAGGTTTGTCGTCCTTTTCAAGATTCGTCATCAAAATTGCACATTGTTGTTGTAAGTCCAGCAGCAGTTGAAACCACTTGTGGAGACTGTCTCGGGCTTCTCGAACCTCATGACATTTTTTCTCACAATGTTGCACCAACCACGGGTGTAGCGTCCAGCAGGCCCTAATGGCACTATCATTGGCAACCGTATTTCCCAGGTGTTGATAACAAGTCAGTGGATCTACCGTGTGATGGGGATTCACATGTGCATCTACCTTATGGATTATATGTGCATTATTGACGGCTACTTGCAAACGAACCAACAAATCATAATCATCAGAGTCTATCCAAATCCAAGGATCACGATGAGACTTGCAGGTGTTGAAACGGTCAATGGTGGTCTGAGAATCACTGTAAATTATGGCACAGGGGAAAGTTTCAACGATTAAGACCACTGCATAAAGCTCCGAACGGGCGATTTTTTGTTGGCCCTGGGTACGAGAAACCAAAATCGTACGAAGTGACGTTGGCAAAAAACCACTTTGCTGAAATCCCCGTGCAGCTGCAGCACGCTCTTCATCGCTACAACACAAATCCAAAACAATGCTAAAAGCAGCAAAGGACACAGTTGGTAACGTAGGATATTGGCATGACCCATCTGTGTAAAAGACAGGTGACCATCCCTCTGAACACAACTCCAGAAGTTTTGAAACAAGTGAAGGATCAAACTGAGCCACCGGTTGTGTCCAATGTATGGTGTTGAGCAACTCATACTGCGGGTCTTGAAAAATGACAGGGAGTTCATGGATCAAGTCGCTATGATGCTCATAGTAATCGAGTATGGCTTGGTGTTGACTGCGAGTGTTCGCAGTAGCAGGGCATTCATACACTCGATGTCGACGAGAATCAAGTTGTGAGCAGAAGGGGCACTCATCACTGACACTAGGGTCCCATTTTTTTCTGAGATGCGACTTGAAAGGCACCACTTATTTCTTGAATGATTCTGGCATACTGATTGGCTGGAAATTTTTTCAAAACAGCAAAGGTGTCAGGGATGTTTATGGCGTAGATGCCCTGAAGTGCTTTACGGTCAGTGCACTTTGGGAGTTCTTGTTGCCATGACGCCATTGCCCAAAACTTCCATGATTGTTTGCTTGTGGAAAGGATAGGCAACGAAACAAACGCACTGACATGGATGTAGCCGAGCTCTGACACTGTCCACCCCAAGCGTAACAAGTAATGCTTCAAGCACGATGCTGGGCCTTTACAGGCATTGCTGGAACCATTATGTGTGGCTAAAACTCGAAAGAACAGCCGTTGATCAGAAGGACAAGCCTGAATCAAAAACCTTCTGGCGGCCTCTAATGCCTGTAGGATTACCCAAATGGAAGGATCAATCATGCGTGGCAGGAATTGAATGGCCAGCGTCGAATTGCGACTATGATTATGTCCTAAAATAGCATTGGCCAATTGGGATCGCATACTGATGGTGTGGGATTCACCTAAGGGCAACAATGCAACACCATACAAAGTAGGCAGGATAGCAGTACAAGCAAGGTGTGTCTTTGTCAGGACATCATGTGGCATCGACTGTAGCAATTGGCAACGTTTCTTGAAAAGAGACAGGCGTTGCTTGAACTTACCCAATCGAGGTGGTCCAGAGTAGGTCATTTGTGACCCCAAGTCCATGGCAGTTGTCAAACGGTTCAGCGACAAATTTGGCAACTGCTGCTGCAATGCATGTTTGAGTGAGGACAAGAGCCCAGAATCAGTGGCCCAAATCCATGTCTTTTGCCAATCAATGGACATGAAGAGAAGGGAAACAAATCGCAAAGTTGTGCTGATCAAGATAGGGAAATCGGCTTTATGCAAGGAAGCAAAACACCAGTTATCTGCATAGGCTCCTACCAAAGAGGCAGGACAAAGGCTTTTCAATTTTGATGTCCATGCCAAAGCAACACCTATCATCGCAATGACTGAGAAAACATCACCCTCAGGGAAGCCATGTACACACTCAGTGAGTTCACCATCAAACCCTTGAAGAGCCCAAGTCCTGGTGAGAACAGCCAGTGAACGAGACCACTGATCCACAATATGATGGGGGAGTCCAAGCTTGAGAAGGATGGCATAGACAGTGGGCCGATGTATCGAGTTGAAGCATTTGATCAAATCGAGAACAAGTCCAGCATTGGCATGCTGTTGGAAAGCAAGTTTCTCAAGCCACCATTGGAGTTGGTAGCTGGCAGTGAAGGGACCCCTTCCACGTAACAGACCCCAGATTTCGGGCGGCAATAATGCTGAGTAATGCAACAACAACTGGGAGCAAACAACACGTGCCCACAACCTATAAATCTGTGCGAGGACTGTGATAGGCCTAATGTCTTTGCTGCTTGGAGTGGTAGTGCATTTAGGAATAGCAAAAGTACGAGCTATCATGAGCCAGGAAGGAAAGCCTGATTGAAAGGAACACAGGATGCTTGCAAGTTGACTGATGGCTTGTTTTGGCAATGTCTGCAATTCCGCTGCTGAAATACCATCAACCCCACGAGCAGAGTGTGGTTTAAGACTGGTAACCGCTTGCATCCAGAGATCGGGATTCTGAAGGTCAACACAAGGTGAGGGCAAATCAGGCAAGGTCTCAAGAAAGGTGTGAAAATCCTCTGAAATTGGCTGATTGGCATCCGGGTGTGCCCAGTATGGCATCCAAAATTGGTTAAGTTTTTCCACTATATCTTGGGGCCTAGTGAGAATTTGCTCTTGCACTGCAGTACCTTCCATTGGCCAGTCGAAATCAGGTGTGATTGGCATAAGCTGAAGGCTGTGATTATCAATGTTCAGCACCCGACACTCACAACCTGCCACCTTGATAGGTGATTGGCAAATGAACTGCTGGGGGTTATCACAATATGCCCAAACAAGGCAAGGCGAGTCCACAACAATTGCACATTCCTCCTTGACCACCTCTTTCAGTTCAGTAAGGGGAGGAGTATTTTTGTCACGAAGGTGAGAACATGCTGTGGCATGTCCTTTGTCCTTGGCATCAAGGTATCTGGCAAACTTGAGCTTTTGGGTCCAACATTTATGGTCAAAGTCAATCTCCCTATCGGCCTGATGACGAAGGAGCTGTTCTGCAGTGAGTAGAAAGTCCAAATCTGGGCAGTACTGGGGTGGTGGACCCAATTCTGGCACTGCTTGGCTCCAGGCTACAAAGTTACCAGCAGGAGAGGTTGACCACAGGATGGCATTCCACTCTGCTTCCAGTCCACGGGTGGCACCCCCACACGAAAGCTTGGCAACTCTACGACGAAGTGCTTGCACTCGGCGAAGTAATTTTACCAGTTTAAGGGTCGAAAAGCGATGAATCTCATATTTCGGCAGGTATTCCCCAGGTCTGGTTTTGGGAAGCAACGCACGAAGTGGCAACTGGGTAGGTCGTCGAGGTACACATCGACCTTTTGCTCTCCTAGGCAATGCTTGGACTTGGGCTGGCGAAATTCCATGGTCAATCTGTGTCTGCTGATATGCTAAGTCAACTGAAGTCTCTACCTTGTCAGCCCACGTCGCAAGGTCAATGGGGCATCCTTTAGAACTAGCATATTGACTGGCGATATGATCTTCCTGGATAGGAAATTCAATCCACGATTGAGGCAAGACCATTCTAGAGGTATAAATGCCTTGGTGAGGTATCTCTATGTCAAATGTGACGACTTTATGTGTGTCAAAGAGAGGATCCTGAATGACGTTGATGTTCTGCAACCACAAGCTCATCTGAGGGCACAACAAAGCATTATCTGGATTAGTGGTTTCACGACAAGTCGGTGGCATTGGTTGACCATACAGTCTAACATAATGCTTGGTGAGGTCAGTGAGTTGTCGAGCACGAAGGATATGATTGCATGGCAAAAGAAAAGGGTCACAGTTGAAGTCACCAGCAATGATGATGGCAGGCAATCTCATATGTTCAGTTGCATCAAGGGCGGCACGAAGCAACTGGTCCGTTTGAAGGTCATCTGCTGTTGAATGGCTGGCCAATCCATACAAAGTAACGATCTGGAATTGCATCTCGCCTATTGTATGAATGGTGTGCACAAGACGTGCTGATGTCATGAGATCCTCTGGTATGGTTTGCAAGGCATGTCGACAAGGAATTCTGCTAAAAACACCAACCCCAGATGCTCTACCTCTAAGGCTTTCATCACCGTCGGATCTATCAAATTGGCTGGCAACTGGCGGTGACCACAGTGATTTATAATGGCAAGTGGCACGAACCTGTCGAGTAAACAGCTTTTGTGCTTTGGCTGTGGCGGAGGTCTCTGAAGCACATACGATGTCAGTCTGGTATTGCTGTGCAAGGGTGTCAAACTGTGTGATTTTCGAAATAATGGAGGTAGGGTTAACCAGTGCAAAACGTGTAGGCCCAGGGTGAAAGGCCTCACCAATCCTGATCCCTAACATCCATGGTGGCAGAAGTTCTACTGAAATTTTTGAAGGCGGATATGGCATGACAAACGAATTCATTGCTCTGTCTAAAAAGTTTCTCTCTGAATGGCAACCCTGGAACTGTGCCACGAAGCAGAGTAGCGACAATGACAACCGTGGCATTAAGGCAAAATCTCTGCTCCGATGTTTAAAGTCAACAACTGCATCACCACTCTCCCAATTAGAGTGGCGGAGGCATATGGCAAACAAAATCAAAAAGATGAGTGACAAAGGGATGAACAGGCTACCAACAAAAAGATTGACGAGTAACCAGAACATCCAACAAAACTGTCTACTACATGGCAACGATAGTCACTCCATGGGATCATCATCCCTGGGGCGTTTGGTCTGGAAAAGTGCTTTAAGCTCATTCATCTTCTGCTCCATGAGTTTGGCATTCTTTTGAACGCTGGTCTCCAAAGCCTGATCGATGTTGGATGACAAGGCAGAAATGGAAGCTTCCATTTTTCCAAACTGTGCAGCATGATGTTTCTCTGAACTATCCAAACGCTTGTCCATGACGGCAAACTGCTTTTCAGATTGAAGGGACAGTCTCTTCAAATCCGACTGCAGTGTGGCAATCTTTTCATCTTGTTCCTTCATTCTACTGGCAACAGGTCCATCAAGTGTCCTTGCTGGTGGTGCAGGTGAAGGCGAGGACTGCAAACGAGGACCAGTGTAGTTGGCCCAGGGATCACCAAAATTGGGCATGGTGGTGTCCTTTTGTTGAGGAGCATGTTTAGGCCTGGGACCAACCAGCAAAGGTGTCTTGTCAACATCCTTGGGTGGCAAGAAGCGCACCAAGACTGGAGCAGTATTGAAGTGAAGCAGCCCTGATGGCATTTGATTGTCTGATTTGACCAACCAGGCAGAAGGCCCCAGCGCCTTGAAAGGCACGATCTTCCAGGAAATCTTGGCACCCCAACTTGTGAGCATGTCAGCAGTGCACCCGAACGGCAGTCCCTCGATTTTAAAGGTGAGAGCCCCAGCGGAACGAGGAGGTGGTGTCAAACCTGGATGTATCTTAGTCCATGCTTCCATGTACTTGTCTTCCAGGAATCGAAGTCCAAATGACGAGCGACCTCTTACTAAGCCCAAGCAATGCGGTGTCTGTGTGGCAAGTCCAGTGTCCTGAGCTATATCACCTTCAATCCAGATGATCTTGTACGAAGGATCAACACGTCCAGCTCTGGTTTTGGGTGTGAAGAACAGAGCATTCAGGCCTGATGCACGAAGTAACTGGTCCTTTTTGGTATCCACCACTGTACAATGGATTTGAACCGTCGTAGCCTGAGCTGGAGTGGCCTGGGCACGGCCTGCACGAAGGGAACGACCCCACATGGCCTGTACACTATCTTTCATGTTCTCTTGTTCCAGGGCACGGGCAACGAAAGCCAAAGGATTGGCCGTAGCATCCAACCACCTGTCAGGACTCCAATCTTCCTTGAAAAGCGTGATGGCCATGAGATGGCCAGTGACAGCATCCACCTGTTTGGGATCCCCTTTGGCAAATTGGAGGGGCTTGCTTCCAAGTTGAATCAAAGTCCCTGACAAAAGAACTGATTGTCCTGCATGATCAGTGCATGGCATGGTGACGGGTTCTGCTGGTAAGTTGGTTTCTACAGGAATCTTACCCAAAACAATGGCCCCTAACTCATCTGCGGAAATAGCCTGATTGGCTCGTAGCCAAGGAATGGCCTCAGCCGGCAACACAAGGCAAAATCCAGATGCGTTTGCACGAAGTTGATTCAACTGAACCGCAGGCTGCTTGTCATTGGTGTGAAAGAAGGTAGTATCAACCTTGTAGTCCGAAGGAGTAATGGACAATTGTGATTCCTTGCGTCGCTTATTCTTTTGAGTGCTCAAAAGATTGGCTTGATTGGAAGGAGCTGTCTGCACTGGAAACTGAATGCCTAATTCCAAGCAGGCTTGTTTGATGTCTTTCAGTTTCTGATTAAAGGTGGGTCCAATCAAAATCTGCTGCAGCTTTGGGATTCCACATTGATCATGAAGTTGTTCAACTGTTTGCTTGACCCAACCTATTTCCAAGCCATGTTCAAGCAAGATCGAGGCAATGGCATTCTTTGCCAAGATCTTTTGTTGTTGTTTAGAGGGGCCACCTCCATGCAATCCTGGAACGACGTGTAGGACGATCTCTTCAGTTTCTGGTGCATTCATCTGTTGGAGAGTGGTGGCAGGATCCACTCTTTGGCCACGATGAACCAAGTGGAACCGGTGAATCTGACGAATGTTGCCTAGGCCCATACGAACAACGTTAACGATGAGCTGAGCTGTGCAATCTGCTGAGATGGGTCCAATCCACAAAGGTCTTGAGCACCAGGTAAGTCTGACTTGCACAGGCCATGTGACTGGGATGGCTGTGAAGATGGTTCGGACTGCGGCCAAACCTAATGCCAGGTGGAATGCGGCAGGTGGAATTGTAGCACAGCCATCAATGGGCACAAAACGAATATACCCTGGAGAGGACTCAGTTTGGCAGCGAAATCCAAATGTCTCCAGTTGTGAGCGAGAGAACAGGGAAGTCCAGAATTCAATGAGCAGGCTCACCCCTGAAGCATCACCATCTAATGCAAGAATGTGACACTGCAGGAAAACATCCCAATGCATCTCAATATTGGTTTCACGAAAGGCAACAAAGAGATACAACACTTCTACTGGAGTTGGTTCAACAACAACCTGAGTTGGGAGTACGACAATGCCAAAGCGGGTCTTCTGATGAGGGCCTATGGGTCCAAATTGGTCAAACAATTGATCCCCAATGGCTTGAATTTTTTCAAAATCCCTCAAGTTCTGATCAGCTGGGATGGACCACAGTGTGAGTTGATGGTCGATGAAAACAGTAACAACTTCCCATGGTGCTTCATTGGTGGACTCACGTTGAAACGATGGCGTCACAAGGATGCTCGGTTGTCCAGGCTCTGAGGTTTCTGGGTAGGTACAACGGACATGGTTGAACCAGAGGTCTTCAAGGCTTTGGCATGAGACGGATGCATCGCACCAGAATTGGAAAGTGTGTTCACCCTCAAACCTAGCATGTACACAAATAGCAAAGTCCAAAGTGGGGCTAATGGTGGCTTGAGAAACTTCTTCAACTTCCATTGTGTCATGGAGCTTGCAGTCAATGGTAGGTGGCATCATGAATCCACATCCTGAAGTCCAACACTCAAAGAAAGTGGAGTTCCCTACACATTGAATCAGTTCATGGACCGTAGGTGGAATGGGGATATCATCTTTCACATCAATGAAGTAACCTCCCGGAAATGACACCAAATGTACTTGGGGGCCCTAAAATCGCATCTGTTGGAATTGGCTAAAAACCACAAAGGGAGAGTAGTCAAAGTGATGCAAACGATGAAATAAGTCGGCCACCACGAGAAGTGCATGTGGTAGACAAATTTGGTTACCCACAATGTGCCATGCCAGGGTGATATCTGCCGGAAGGAAGGTTGCCTGGACAATACCATGGATAATGGCAATCTCGGCAGGATGCCAAAAACGGAAATCGGGGTTGCCATCTCCAGTGTGAACAAAATGTCCAAAGTACCCATGACTTTTGAGGAAAGAAGCATCAATCTCGTGCTGGGATCCATACTTGGCCATGAAAGTGGGAGTACATTGACCATCATGTGTGATTCGACTAGCCAAGACCCTTTCAGAAGAAAAGCTACCAAGTCCCTTTGAAAATTCAGGGTTACTAGCCATGCTAATGGTTTTCGATCCTGGTTGCAACTGCTTATGAATGTCTTGTGGTAGGCGGATGCGACACAACAACGGATGCTGAGTAAAGTCCTGGCGAAACCATCCTTTGAATGGTGTGGAAGTCACCCCCGAATGCACCCTGACTGCTACCAAAAGAAATCTCTGACGGTGTGATGGCGATTGGTCTGAAAGGTCCACCACCTTTTCAAAAAGAACCTGGTAGCCCAACCATTTCAAGATTCGAAGGACAATTGGTTTATGGGGGTGAGATTGAAAACCAATGACCTGCTCCAGTGCTACATATTGGGGCCGAAACCATCTACAAAGAAGCAACCCATATGCAGTTAGAGTCCCATCTACACGATCAAGACCTGGGCTGGTGGAAGCTTTTGACCATGGCTGGCATGGTGGGGAGAGAAGTATTGCGTCAACCCCCCATTCGGCTATCATAGGATACCATGTGGAATCACAAATGTCTGCACAAATGATCCAGTTATTTGAACGCTTGCTGATGAAATCCCTTGGCAGGTTCTTTGCATTCGTCAACAGACCAGTATCATGGGTGATGGCATAACACTTGGCGATATCCAATTGCTGTTCAACTGCAACCGTTTCCCACCGTTGTTGAAAAGCAGAACTCAAAAATTTCCCTGCTGCTTTCCATCCGCCCATTCCACCACCAAAAAGCTCCAGTGCATGGATAGGTCGGTGATTGCATGATGTCTCATCAATTGCTTGCCAAAAGGATTGTTCATCATAGTGAAAGACACCAGGGGCTGATTCAAGAACATTGAAAACCCACATCTTCTCTTGACAGGGGGGCAAAGCTTGTTGAATATCCCAAATCAACGTTTGATTTTCATTGAGAATTGCATCGCCAGGAACCACCAAACTGTCTCTGAAAAAGTGGCCCACACCCCAACCTTCAGGAGAAAATTGATCAAAACCCAATCGGATTGCTATGTCATCAAATTGGATATTCCTGAACTGCACCAGTAAATTGCATCGAGGTTTTGGTATGTCACAACCGCTAGCCCCCAGAACATCGAACTGGCAAAGCATAGGATACATCTGATCAAAGATTGTAGATGCCATGGCCCAATTCGCCCCAAATCAAATGAGGACAAGGTTACCACTTGACGGTTTGGGCCTAAACCTTTGCTATGATTTGACCAGATTCGATCTATCTTATGACTTTGAGGAAGCGATCATGGTTTTTATGATAAAGACCTCCTTGTTGGGCACTTTTTAGATACCACTACTTTTCGTGGCGAAAATGGTGATCGGATCCAACTAGTTGGTAAGTTGGCGATTTTAAATGTAGGAAACTTTTTTAAAGCCAACTTGAAGGGTTTGATTATAGGCTATAAACAAAACTTTGACAAAACTGGTAGCTTACTAACTACCATGAGCCACCAAGTCACAGAACTCTCCAAAAAAAAAAGCAAACAACACATCTCTCTTCACCCCGAAACCAACGGAATCCCAAGAAACCAACAACTCCAGGGACTCTTCGTACATCTGATTCCGGATGCAAGCGTCCAACCTTGAGCTTTTACACAAAAATGAGGGCAGGAACGGAGACCACTGTTTTTTCCAATGTATGGAAGATGTATTTCGATGTATTTTTTTTCGATGTATTTCGATGTATTTTCGAAAATATATGTGTTTTTTTCGATGTATGTAAAGGAATGCTGCATCCCCAAAAAATATGTCATAGGTGGCTGCAAGGGATCAACAAAAAGTCTTTAACTGTCTGCCTTCAAGCAGGGCATGCGGAATGGCCCCATATCAACCTTAAGGCCCACTTAGACAAAAAAAAGCCATCGAAAAAAGATGTGCCGACCTGAGGGTGGGAACCACCCTCCAAAAGAAGGCCGAAAAAACTCCAACCAAAACATGTATAAAAATGCACCTTCAAATGGATGCCAAATGGTTCCTAAAGTGAATCAATTCACTATCCCTTAGGGTTTAATTAGCACCCTTTTGAAGGCCCAGGTATATATAATTATATATGTATATGCATGTGCGACTAAATATATTCTGGCCGTACGGATAGCTATCATTGCTGCACCATAGATACACCTCAAATTGATATGAATCGATATGAATCGCAAGCTGGCGATTTGGGTGCCAAAAAAAGTCACAAGTTGGTGACCGGAAATTCCAACTTTCTTAGGTCGGTAGGTGACAGCAAAACAACACCACAACTTTCCCACATCCATCCGTAGAATAAAACGCAGCGAAAAAAGGATAATTGGAAAAAAGGAGCTTTCCAAACTTTGAAACGATTTTCCCAAGCTACAATTGTGGCAGTTCGAGGAGTTCCAAAACGGCCGTGTGTTGTGCCAAGACCTTCCGTAGAGCTTGTCGTCGAACACTTAGGCCTTCGAAAAATCGGACCGGAGATGTTTGCTGTTTTTTTTCGGATGTTTGCGTGGAATTTCGCAGAAAGTTTAGAAACCTACAATGTAAGCCCTGTCACCAGTTATAGTTATAGTTACAACTACTATAAGTAAGCTTATAACCCCAGTTAACCATTTGTAAGGCCATTTATAGGGGTTGTAACTCCATTCCTAACTTTTTTTTTGGGCCCACCTTGTAGGAGTTCGTTCACCCAACCAGGGAAACATTGAGGATCTGATGCTCTGAAACCCACCGCTTCCAAAGAAAATCCCTGCAGGACTCGTTTTTTTTTTGGCCTTTTGGTGACCTCCAGAAAAAGGTATCTCATGGATGAAATTTTGAGAATCTCGTGGGACAAAGAGAACATGGGCAATGTCTTCCAAAAAATATATAGGTCCAAAAAAACACCGAACAAAACAAAACTGGCATTTTTGGTCTTTTTGTTTTTTCGGGGAAAAGGAGACACCGGGTTTTTTCATGAGTCCAATAATTTTCAGACGACACACCCAGAAAATCAAAAAGACTAGAGGGGTTCAACTATTGAACCCGAAATCTTCAGTGAAATCTAGTCGTCCAAGACAACCGTCCTGACCAATTGAAGGTGGAGAATCATCGTCTCATCATCTCATCGCCGGAGTTTGTGCGCCAAGTCCGGATGACCCGACGCGTCAACTCATCCCCCGATACGGGAGAAAATGGCAAAGAGGAAAGCCCCAAAGTAGTAACACATCTTTGTCACCTGGAAAATCCGAAGTCTCATTCCTTGCATATAAAAGCCTGCCTCACTCTGAATGATATGTTGAACCACGTATTGTCGGCCCAGATCCATCCCTTTGGACATCTCTTCATTGTCACTGTGAAAGGTCCAAGAGTTTACTAAAGGTGCCACGCGACTAGCTTTCTCTGTTACAGCAGCTGCACGCATCAAACCATAGAGAAAGAAGATCACAGGAGGAAGCAACCAGAAGCTCTGCAGAAGGAAGGCAAAACCCCTTCCAGCATCACTGCGGACAAAGGCTAGATCAATCAAACAAAGCAATGATGCACCACAACATGAAGAGCCCATGATCAACAACGATCGACTCAATTTTGAGGAAATATGGCGTAAGCTGGCTTGCACCACATTCCATTCAAGCAGAGCATCTTGAAAATCCATGGCCCTGAAAAAGTTGATGGAGAAACTGTCAATCGCCAGTTCAAGACCTGATAAAATGTGAAGCTGAAAGTATAAGACGGCACTGAAACCACTGGCCGCACAGCAGTATGCTGCATTGGGAAGGAGGTCATAGGGTAAAACTAGCAGCTCCTGTGAGTATCCCAAGCTTCTAGAAACACACATGATGATCAAGAAGCTCAAGCACTCAAAAAGACGTCTGAATGATTTCATCCTCCATTCCTTTATAAATCCAGCTTTCCTTGCATACAAGTCCAAATTGCCTTCTTGTGCTCCAAGCAATTCCTGCACTTCCCTTCCGCGCAAAAGCCAAATACTCACAGTGACTCCAAACATGTAGCAAATGGTGGTCAAAGAAATGTCAACATGGACCAATTCATTGATACTCAAGTACAAGAGGACACCAGTTGCTGCAAGACCCAACACTTGCACGAAAGAGCACCAAAGCCAGGATTTTCGCAGAGATCTCACATCCAAAATCCCACTGAAAATCATCCAGAGCTCTGCACAAAAAGGCATTCCACCTTGACGGTCTAACTGATCTGATGCTATCCGAGATGTTGAAAATTCTGCTAAAGCTTGGGCATCATGATTCGTGCGCAATTCATCAAGTGACATCTTCTGAGTTTTCTCCAAGACTGCCAAATTCGACTTTTTGGAATTGCCTCGCTCTTCAGCAAAGTCGGAACTTGCCTCTGCCTCTGAGCTTGGTTTCATGTCAGCAGATGTTTCTTCATCTTCAGCAGCTGAACTCGGGCTATGTGGACCGTTGAAGTCACTACGACTGTGCGTTTGTAGGAGCTCCCTGGCCATGATGCTAGACAATTCATCCAAGGTTGCAGCATGCTGCGTCCTGGATGAAGGGTCCCGCGCCTCGGGTCTGAGAAGTGACCCTCGATTCCCCCGTGTCCTTCGAGCTTTTGGAACTGATGCTTCTGAACCTGAGATACCACAGAGAACTGCATGGATCTTTGTTGGGATCCAAAAACACCCCAACAAAAAAGTAGAAAAATGCACACAACTTTCCAATCAATTCGATTCCAGAGAAGGACAAATAAAATTGTGAAACCTTAGTGTGATTAGTCGCTTCGTCCTGAAACTATTCTTTTTTGAATCTGATTTTGGAGGTGCATCTTTTTTAAAAGGTGCCTTCCATGGTTCCAAGCAACATGTAAGGCGTGGAAAAACATTCACCTCGCCAGGCAAAATCGGTAGATTCTGTGGCATCTCCATTGGTAAGGGAATCATCTCCGCCTCGTCTTCGGTCCGAACTTGTTTCTTCAGAATGGATCGCGAGGACATCGGGGCCGAGGCGACAGCTAGAGAAATTGCTGGTGACTGATTCGACGAACCTTTGAAGATCTGAGAGTGAAGATCTTGAAGAAGCACTGACTGAGATGTAATGGATGTTTGCACTTCCTGCAAGATTCCTTCAAAACGGGCCATTTGCAAGTTCAAATCCTGCAATTGATCTTTCGTTTCATGGGTCAAATCTGCCAGACCCCGAGTTTTCACTGCATCCTCCTCGGAATCCATTTGGAACGGTGGTGTGAGGAACCGGTGAGGTGTCAAGGTGCTTTGTAGGACACCTCACAACGGGTAACAGGCTTTTGAGCCAAATGCCGGTCGTGATGAACGATGTTGCCACCGACCAAAGCAGTAACTAGGAAACAGTAAAGCCACATATCCAAACATCTCTGCAAATCCTTTTTCAGTGAAAAAAAAATGCGTAGCTCATTAACCTCTGGTCCAAAAAAATCACCCCTGGCATGCGATTAGCACCTTTTTTGCCACCTAAAAAACACACCTGTCTTGGGTTTTACCTGGGAAAATCTCCCATTTTCCGGCCTGAAGCTTTGCTTTGCAGCTCAGCAATGGTCTCCTGGCTCCCCCCAGGTGTTCTCCCACAAGTCCGGTGGAGTTTTTTTCACAGTCCAAGTTCTATCATTTTGACTCCTGGAAACTGTGAAGGTTGAACCTTCTATTTTTGGGGAAAACCCTCCAAAAGATGGACCTTTGCAACTCCAATGAAAACAGCCGGGTCATCCAAGGGTTCCAGGTTGGGTATGAAAAAGGTTCAACTCGCAATTGAAATTTCCAACAGAAAATCATGTCATGATAAGTCCAATGATGAGTCTTTTGGAACCCCAACAAGATCACTGCCTACCCCCTCCCATTTTTCTGTAGTTTTTTCTGATCATGAAATGACAAATGACAAAGTCACCATCAACGGGTCCTGCGCTGGCTCAAGGGTCTCCGCCATCCTAGGTACAGCTGCTAGAAGTGTTTTAAAAATTCCAACCACCTCGTGATAAATATGACAATGGCACTTAGCATTCTGTCTTCACCATAAAAAAACACAAACATCTTCTCACAAAAGCTCTTTTGGAAGCGGGAAAGTTCAAGGAGCTATGAGAGCTGCCGGTTACCGAAAAAACCACCCTTGTTTGCTTTTCTAGTTACTAGTTGGTGTTTTTTTTCCCCATCTGAAAAGTATTAGTCGTCAAACTGAAAATCTTCCCCAAGTTTCGGGGTGAAAATTAAAAAAAAAAACTGTGAGTTTCACCACCACCCTAGTGAAACAAGATCCTTTGGCCCTACCCATGATCCCAACCAACATCTGTTGCTGTCGAATAGTTCTGTTGCCCGTGGTCCCATCCCATCTAGGCATCAGAACTCTTGTAGATGCGAACGAATGCTGGAGAGCTCCTGGGCCAAGTGAAGTGAGTGAACTGCCAAGTGAAAAACCCATCGCACCATGGCATTTCCAGACAGGAGTCATTACCTTCCAGCACTAATAAGGAAATAAGTTGCACAAATTTGGAGGCAACCCACTAAAAAATTGGAAAAATCCCCATAGATGCAACCAAAATGAGAGATCACCCTTGAAAGATAAACTGAGAATAACTGAGAATTGACATCTCTCTTTGATGGACATATCCAGCTATTTACCTAGAGAGGATCTACTACCAAACAGTGACGGAAGAGTTGATGGCAAAAGTGGAAGAAAGGCAAGGTCTAAGTCATGCTCCATAGGACTGACATAGGACATCGAATTAGATAATGCGTTGCCCCGACTTCTGGAAGAATCCGCTGGACGTACTGCACACTTTGTATAAGAATGAGATTGGATGCAATGATTTTATGGCAATTTTTCCTTATCCTTGCTGATGTCCATCTCCGCTTCTTCCGCAGCTTGGAAGCTTTAAACATTGCTCGAGAGAATAGTAGCACGTGAATCTTCGAGAGCAATGTTTCCAATGCACAGATCTCACTTCCAGCTATTTTGCCCACTGGTTTTGCCATTTTCCCAAAAAAAACTCCGCAAAAACACCGCTCCTTTTCCCTTAGAAGCATACCCCAACCAAAATTCACAAGGCACCAACCCCACGTTCGGCACCTGCTTGACGCCTTGCGTCACCTCCGCGCTTCCAATAAAAGCACTGTAGTTTTGCACCGCCAATTGTTCCATCTCCCGCTGACAACGATCCTTCTCCACTCTGAGGTTATCAGGTTCACGAGACAATGCTTCATACCTCATGATGCTTCAGAAATACGGGGGTATCCAAACCACCTGGGATGTAAACTTCCCCAATATATAATGGGATAAACTACCAACCTACCTCAACTGGTGCAAGATTCCTTCCATCAACAGTATATCATGTGGAAGCTCCTTTTGTGGTGCATACCTCATGTTTCAGACCTCAACAAAAAACAGATGTGGCTGTGTCTTCATACTAAGCTCCCATCAAAACTGTGCCATCTTCCTTTTTGTCCTTGTTTTTTGTTGGGTAGGTGATTTGCGTACCTTCTGGATAGTCAACCATTATTTTCGGGAGTATAACAGCGCAAGGCCTTAAATATCCGTTGGTTTCGGCTCGAGAAGCGGCAGTGTTCCCGCTGCTGCGGGCAGTGAGAGTCAGAGTGCTGGCACATGGTATGTTTTTCGTTGGGCATCGAGGGCATCGAGAATTCAGCTCGAAGAATCGCTTCGTCTGTGAATACTTTCACTCAGGCTGTTCAGGGGGCTCTTACTACCGTTGCTCAGATTGTTGCTGCATCCGTTACGAACTGTGGGGTATTGCTTCTCTCCGTTGTCCTCGCCGTGGCTGGTGTGAGTGTCGTACATAGCATGGAAAGGATCACAGACAAAAGCCTCTCAGTTTACGAGGTCACTTTGAGCCCAATGCCCTTGGTCTTTGGTTTTGCCGCTTGCATCACAATCGC
>OMLO01001312.1_pt1 | contig 18884 bp, 19 predicted proteins | sample 1674811 | NCBI WGS metagenome assembly OMLO01 (sample SAMN06265003, study PRJEB25207) | coral metagenome | isolation source: Coral host | place: Mexico:La Bocana,Puerto Morelos, Mexico | collected 2008-11-13 | reverse complement strand
CCGTTTTATTTTGCATCCTATACAATATACTGCCGATTTGTTCTATACAAGACAAGCGAATGTTAGTATCCTGACTTTTCGAGGTTATTTGTTCGCTCCTTACTTTGGATTGATTCCTGTGAAGCTTCGCAAGTTGGTTTGGAACGTTTGTACCTACAGATTAGCAACTTAAGTTTCAGGGAATTACACTTTCAGTGCCTGATTTTCATACCAGGAGCCTCTGGAAGTATATACCCAAAAAAAAAATCAGGAGCTCCTGGGTTTCCAGGTTCACTCCCAAGACTCTCAGAGTTTCTGAGGATTTTTTGTGACCCAAAATGCTCCATTTCCGGTAGCATTTTACACCCACGATTTTGGAACGTTTTGGTATGATGTTTGGTTTCCCAGGCATCCAACCATTTGGAAAACACCTCAACCTTTCTTCATTTCTCAGATTCCAGGGACGTCATTGGGACACCCTGGGTTCTTTTGGGGAGTGTACATGGGGAGAGCGGATGAAGCTATAAACTGGGTTTTGGATTTTCCCTTTTGAAACACATGTGTAAAGACAGACCTGAATGGTGAACTCCTTTCCAATTCTTGATTATTGTACCTGATTCCATCCTGACCGCAGGATGCCCATCCATCCTAGTGAAGCGGGGAACTATATTCTTTCAGAAATCTATACTTTATATGTCATATTATATGTCTATATACACACCTAATTCTGTATGAAACATAAGTATGATATCGTATACATACATTGTATGATGTGTATAATTATGTATATTCAAAGGAAGTTTAGCTGAGAAACTTCCGATATACGAACAACATCGCAGAGTAATAGAATCGCTGCGTAGTAGTAGAGTCAAGTACAATCGCTGCGTAAGAGTAGAGTCAAGTACAATCGCTGCGTAAGAGTAGAGTCAAGTACAATCGCTGCGTAGTAGTAGAGTCAAGTACAATCGCTGCGTAAGAGTAGAGTCAAGTACAATCGCTGCGTAGTAGTAGAGTCAAGCACAATCGCTGCGTAGTAGTAGAGTCAAGTACAATCGCTGCGTAAGAGTAGAGTCAATTAATAGAATCTCTGAGTAACCCTAGGCGTCTACGACCATGGTAAACCATGACCTATGGATACGACGTTGTTTACTTGAAACGACGTTGTTTAACCACTGTATAACTGCAGCTGTTTCGCATGCTCGGTCAAGTGCGAACAATGCATACCTCAATTTGATGTCTGGTCCTCATCTTCAAAAAATATATACGTATATATTTGTCACCCCATATTTCATTCGCCCAGGCGATGATTTCATGGCGATGAATGTTATCCTGATTCTAGCCTGGACCTTATATAACAATTTGATATAGGGTATAATATATATCCCGGAAACCGACTTGCCCAGGCCTATCTGTGGTGGCTACAAGATGAAGAAAGCTATCCGAAGACGTGTGGATCTCAAATTGGTACACTTTTTTGCATATAGATCTTGGGCCCGGGGATATAGATCGATCAAGTTTTTGAATTCAAGTGAGGTTCCTACGAAACCTATGGGCCGGGATCCTGTGGTGCCACCAACCCCTGCTAAAAGTGTGTTGTCGTTAAGACCTTTCATGTGGAATTCGAACCATATACATATATATGCACTTAATTGTGAAGCAGTTTTGGCTTTTTTCAGCAGCCACGTGGGCGACATGCCTACGGTAAAGCCCGATATCGACCGGGTAAACAAGCTCAAGGCTCAAGTACGTATACATGTGATAAATATTGTATTTAGCGTTGTTTGCATGCCTGCAGGCTTTCTATGAATCCTTCTTCCTAGAGGAGAACTTCAGGATTGAGAGGTTCAGGAGCTTGGCCAAAAGCCAGGGGGTTCCTGATGAAGACGTCCGGAAGATGTTGTGGCAAAAGAAGGCCGATCGATGTAGCCTATATACTCGATAATGTTTTGTATGCTCTACATGCAATCGATGGCAGGCACCATGCCCTTTTGCCTTTGTTGATGTTGGCCCTGTGGTGGATGGCAAAAACCCCTACAACAAAATGCAGGCTTGATCTGGGTCCCATCGAATATCATGATCAATTTGCTTTTCCCAAGTATATTCCCAAAAAATTGTGGTCGCCTTTACGAATCGAAGGTGGTCAAAGATATCAACTTCAACTTCTTGATGCGGTGGCTGCCCGAATTCCTTCTGGATTTTCCCACGGCGAAGGAGTCTCAGGCAATATCGGTACCGGTATATCAAGTCATCCAATCATATTAAACAAGAAATTGGTGACTTCTATTTGGCAGGTAGCCTTAGCCGATATCGCTGTGAAGTACCACCTCGTCAACAGCGAGGATCCCATGAGTTTTGAAGCTCAGGCCCATAGCAGCTAGCACGTATTTTTTTCTTTCTCTGCATGCAGCATTCGATCCATGCAGCCAGGCGTGGGCGCAAACAGAAGGAAATCTCCACAGAGGCATGTCCTCCTACGTGGTGAGCCGGACAACAAGAACCCAACAGTCTAAGCTCGGGGCTCAGTGTCAATGGATCACTTTCTATCTCGCATGCTATCGATGTTTCATCTGAATTTGAGGCATCCCAGGATGAAGGAACTCAAGAACCTCATTGGGTCAAAGTATGAGGACTGGACCATTGATCATCATCCCTAGACTAAATTGGTTCGCCATTTGCCATATGCAGGAGGCTGGTATTCTGAAAAGAAGCACGTCTGCGCGAAACTTCATCCACAAGAGTGCATCTGGATCTCAGATGGACCAAGATGAAACACAACGACCAGATCTAGGTGGCTTTGTTTTATTGCAATTTGCAAATTGAATTGGGTCGATCTTCTTGTTTAATTATATATAAATTGAAGTTGTCCCTATTTGTCAGTCTGCGTCAGGTGCTGCTCAGGAACCAGCTACTGATCAGGACTTCTTCTATGAGTATGTCGAGGAACAGATGGAGGAAGAAATTTCAACTTCTGATGAGGAGGCTAGATGTTAAGTTCGAATATTTCCACGTATAACTGTGATGCATGCATGCACACCTGACAGGTTTCCCCCTTTGGTGAAAATGAAGCTGCTGAGATCGCAATCCAACCTGCCAAATTCCCAGTTTTTTTTATTGGTTGGAATAAATTTATTTAGCGCACTGCTCGAATCAGGTTGGTACTGGTGAAGCTTTGCCTGATGGTACCGCCAACACTGATGTTCTATCCTTGGGTGTTTTTTTCAATTGACTTTCAGCGAAAAACCCGGCCTGCACCAGAGGTAGCTTTGGAAGAACTGCCGGTCTGGCTCCTGGGGCCATGATACATGCAATACGTTGAAACACACATCCATCGATCGATTCAGGTGGATCCTTCACATGAAATTGCTGAACAATCCCGGGAAGAGTCAACCCAACAGGCGCTCCTGTGTGTGATGAATCTACATCGATATTGGAATCCATATACTATTTTAATTTTTGCGCCTGGAAGGTAAAAAAAGACGAGGTCATCGAGATTGAGGAAGATCCTGCTGAAGAAAGTCAGCAAGGTCCCGTAGATCGATATATACAGTTCTTGCTGAAAATCATTACCCTGAATCCCAAATCCCTCCAAATCTTCCAGGTTCTACAGTAGAGGCTGCTTCCGGCGAGGCTGCCACTGGTGCTCTTGGTGATGAAAAGGGGATTGGTGAAAGTGCACCGGTCGCAGCATCATCAAAAACAAAGGGAGCTTTCAAGGACTGTGTGCTTTAGTGTCTCCGGATCCACAATCATATATGCGTATATATGTATACATATATCGATCATGTGTGTTTCCCAATATTTATATACGTGTTCTAACCTGCATGTATGCAGGATCATGAACCATTGGTGCCATTGCAGCCTGCTCTCTCCCAACAAATCCAAGAGCAAGCCAATGAAGCAGCGAATGCGTTGGCCAAGTCCTCCTTGGGGAAAAATGATGACCCAAATTTGCTTGAGGTGCGACCTGGGCCGGGGCATCCGCAATATGTCTAGCAAAAATTGTTAGGTACATATTGATTTGCAAGCATGCATGCTAGGCACAAAGAAAAATGAGAAGAAGCTTGAGGATTAGTGACCCAAACGAGGAAGTGCTGAATTCTATGCTTTTAAAGGGCAACGCAGCGCAAAGAAAGAAGAAGAAAAAAGAACCAAACCATGAAGAGATATTAGAGGAAGAGGATCAAGGAATCAAGTTGGAAAGATGGAGTGACAACAAACGGGGAAGGGGCAGGGGAAGGGGTAGGGGCCGGGGCCGGGGAAGACCAAAGAAAGCAGCCAATGCTGCAGAGCCTGAGAAACCAGCATCAAACCCAACTGGGGAGGACAAGGACTGCAGGATGTATATATATTATTAAAAAGTACGACGTATATAATTTTACCTTCTCAATCTTCTCATCAGCTATCCCACCCGTGCTCGCCAGGATGATGTTGCCCGGGCACCCAAAGCAGCAGCAAAGAGTGATGCAAAAAAGATAGAAGCGCCATCTGTGCAGGATTGATCATTAAATTCTAACCATATGAAAAAAAAACTATCCATGAACTTCAGGAGATGCCACAAGAAGAACTAAAACAAGACCTCCCAGCTTCGAGTCACAAGGAGTAACGATATCGATATTGAGTTTAAATCAAGTTGAATTTTTTATATTAATTGTAATTGGCAGGAACCCGATGCCCCTGCACCAATGGCAGAAGAACGTCCTGAAGATCAGAAGGCCTGGCTCCATATCTGATGTATGTTGAAACCCTACTATCTTAAAGCTTGCAAGTTTGCAATCTCACAAATTTGTGCCAGAACCCGTGGATAGTGCCAGAACCTGTGCTTCCAAAGCCCGTGGAGGTGCGATATACGATCGATACTGATTTCCACCCTGGGCACTTTTTTTTACATATCATGACCGTTTTTACGCTATATCAGGTACCACCTCCTGAAGTTCCACTTCCTCCAGAACCATCTGATGTTCCGGAACCAAAGGCGCAGAGTATACATGTTCAATTGGATATCAGTGTGTTTTTTTATATTTGCAGATTTGCTGATAGGCAAAGCAACGACCGAAAAGGAAGAGACAATCTTCGCCTCCTGCAGCAGAACCCGAGGCTAGGAAATTTGATATCAATTAATTCATGTATATAAATTCTGACACAACATGAGGCGGCCAAACCGAAAGCTGCACCCCGTGATCGAAGTGAAAGGGTCATGGAGGCCATTTGATTCATTTCAATTCGCTTTGGAATTCTCCTCGTTAAATCTAGTACCGTTTTTGACAGCTTGGTGTCAGGCACGTGCCAAGAACATGGCCAAACTGGAGGCGCTGATTGCAGATCGACCTGTGGTGACAGAGACGCTTCAAATTCCTGCCAGTTTTGGAGAAAAATCTCAGTCGAAGACCAAGTCTATTAATATTATATATATATATTATGATGTCGATTCAACTATGTTCCAAGGTCCTTCACACTGAGGGTGCCAGATTCCATGAAGAAAGAAGGTGTTTTCCAATCTACTATTGGAGTTCTGTTTCTTGGTTGCACCGGAAAGTTAACTCGATATCATATCTCTAGCCTGGATCGCATATGGTGATCTTGCATGCAGGGTGGTGAATGGATCCTTTTACGTCTACAACGTTGAACCAGAAATTGCCCAGCAGTTGAAATTGGAGGCCATATATATAATTTGTTTTCATCACCTAAATACTGCAACCGTTGACCCAGCGCTGCCAGCCCAATGCGAAGAATGGAGCGACGATTACATGGAGCCGTTTCCAGCACTTGAATGACGCGCCTGGGATCCCAGCTGTCAAGGTTTCGTCGAAGATGCCTGCGTTTGTGGTACCCGTTAACTTTTTTTGGCTCCATGGATCTTAAACACAAGATCAAGATGGCCTGGAAAAAAATATGATCCAACCTTTTCCAAGAATAGAGCAAGAATTGCATGTTTTAAATTTGATAAATTTGGCACATAGAGTCCTCGACATATATACCTATAATTTGAATTCACAATGAACCGCCAAGCAATGTGGACGCAAATGATCCCTCGTCGTGTGGTGTTTGAGATCGATGCTGGAAAAAAGTTTCCAATCCATGGACCTTGGATTCCTGATGATGAAGCTCAAGGTCTAATAACCCAGCCCTATTCCGAGAAGTACGAATGGTTTGAAAGTGTTTTTTCACCAACAGCAATGCAGCCTACTGCTGAAATCATGAAGGATGCTTCCAGCAGGGGTCCTCCAGGTCCTGCCTTTGCAGTTGCCTCATGTGACCCCGTAGTTATCGATCAGGAAGTCGAACAGCCATTAGACACATCTGCCCAACAATCAGTGCCTCCTGAAGTGGCGAAGAAGGATCTGGTGAATGACTCCAAACCTGCAGCAAATCATCGTGTTGCGGAGGAAGGAGTCAACGATGATCATGAGACTGCTGGGATTAGTTGCACTATGAAAGACCCAAACATATCATCTCAAGCAATTGCTCCAGGTGATCAATCATGGGATCCATCATGGACTTTTACCGGGGATTCATCATGGAACCCGTCTTGGGATGATACATGGGATCCATCATGGACTTTTACCTGGGCGGAGTTTGGGGATGGTACAGATCCATCTTGGGATGATACATGGGATCCGTCTTGGGATGATGTCTACGAGTGCAAGGACCAAATTGAGTTGAAGGATGATTGGTGTTTGAAGCGCAAGTGGACCGGACCATTAACATACAACACTTCGACTCAAAGTTATGGGCACTGGGTTTGGATTGATGATTCTGAGATCAATGAATGTGATGCTGGCTATTGGGCCTGGTTTTGGGGGGCCTCATCGTTTTCAAATTTTGCTGATGATGATGATGATGATGATCATACATCGCTGAAACGTCGACGCACTCAAGTTTATGTGGAGGTTCCTCGTCCAAAGTTGCAGCCTTGCCCTCCCAAAACACCTCCTCCGCCCCACCTTCTGGCGGAACGTCATCGAAATGATGGTGAAAATCAGCTGAGTGGCCCACCTGAGGCCGACAACAAATAGGTAGCGTTACAATTTTGAATCGAATCTGGATCGGAGTGTCTGCATGATTCTTCTTGATCTATGAAGGCTTGTACGTGATTGCCGAAAAGGATATCAATTATGCTGCAGCATATATCATATGTGAATTGATTTGATCGTCGATTTTTCATTAGAAACAAACTTGCACCCTGCCGGCACTGAGGTGGAACATGGCAATGAAGGCTGCACGGTGGCTGCCAGTAGAGGAACCGGAGAATGATCAGTGAAGGTGCTGATCAAAAAACATATCGATATCCGGCACGAAATTGCAATGGAAAATGGATATCTACTTTGCATTTTGCGCATGTGAGTAATGTACTAGTACTGTCGAGTCATGTTGCACTTACTGGATGTTGCTTGCGGTTTCGATATATCAAATCCCAGTTTATCAGCAATCAAGCCGCAAAGCGCTGGAAAAAACACAATGGGGAATGGTCGACGTCGGTATAGTTCACCCCTAGCTCTTAGCCAAACAGCATGTTTGGCTTTGCTCATGCTTGGTGTCCCGCAAATCATGTCTGGGTCCCCAAATCAGATATATACATTAAAAAATCGATATCTGCATATATATAATAGCTCAGGGTGGATCTCATTGACAGCATCGTGGAGAAGACCCCTGAATCATCACCGCATTGCCAACGTGTGTGGGACCCAATTGTGAACCAAAGCGCTTGTGTGTTGATATCTTGAAATATTTAGCATGTTGTACAAACATATATATATATATGTACATGTGTAGGATCTCTACTGCGTGGACATGTTCTCCGGGAAAAGGGCAGTATACGATACGTGGCGTCGATAGCTCAGAACTTCAAATTCCCCAAATGTATCCGGTATATACCTACCAACATGCAATTAAGGAGCAGCTGGCTTGAAGGCGTCTGGGTCCCAGTGATTTAAATCACGTTTGTATCATGATCAGAGAATGAATTTCAACTGCGTTAAGGGCCCACTTTGATTTTCAAGATCACCCTGACAATGATCTATGCTCAGCGCTGGGGGCTTACCACATTACTAATTAATATATATATATATATATTATATACGGCGATCCTGTTTTGCTGATCCTGAGGTTAGGCTTCATCTTGGCTATCAGGCTGGTCCTAAGATTGGCCCCTGGGGGAATACTTTCCCTAGGACCTCCATGCGCCAGTTTTGTGTGGGTAAACTTGGGTACGAGCCTGCGCACACTATGGCAACCATATGGCAACCAAGACATTCCACATGTGGTCACGGGCAATGTGTGCCTTTGTTGCAAATTTCGATTTCGGAATTCGAAATAATATATATTTATGATGATGCATCGCGAGCCTAGGTGCATGGCCCGGTCTTGCCTTCTAGCTTTATTGGCCACTGTGAGGGGGGCGTACTTCGTTTTGGAACAACCGTTTTCTTCAACAGCGAGGTTTTTTCCTGCACTTACACACAGTGTGACTTATATCAACAAGCTTGTGATGCCCTGCCACAATCGACTTTTTTTGTCCGGGTCTCATTTGATGCAGTACTTGAATTTTATCGAATATCGAACTCCTGCATATATATATATATATATACTAAGTTGGATGGGCAGCTGGGGACACTCTTCATTGAAGCCGTCAGCGGCATGGGGCACCATGCAGGGACCCTCAATTTTTTTCAATTAATTATTAGCAATTCCAAACCCTCGATCTTCCGGAGGCCTGGCCTTGGAAGGCTTCGGAGGAAACTGTCCAAGCGCAGAGCACGCCTTTTGTCTTCCAAAGGCATGGTTCAACGAAGTATTAACAAACGAACTGGGAAACGATCTGTGTCTGGAACTTAGATTGCAATATGAATTAATTTTTATATTTTTTCTTAGAACCAAAAAATATCCTAGGTCAGGTGGGCCAAAGATGAGAGCTTCAGCGGCCTATCCAAAAGGGTATGCTGCTAGACTGCTGAAAGTGCATAGACATATCACGGTCCGAAACTCAACGGCCTAATATATATATATATATATATATTTCACTTGATGTCGACATTTTAACATTGAGGTGAATCGGCCAAACTTCTTGAAAGACTTTATCCATGTTGCAGTGAAGAGAATGCAAAAAGATGGAACACACGTCCAGTTCTGAGGAATTTGTGGTGATCCAATTCATACATTCGATACCCGAGCCCATATTTGCAAGGCCCGGACCAATGGATCCTTCGAAGCAGCTGACCTGCGGCAGCTGAAGAGGTTTTTGCAGAGGCATTTTTAAATGCCAGTTTGACCGGTCGAATATTAATTAAGTTTACCAGCTGAAATTTCCAGGGGGGGTTACCGTGAGCCAGCGTGAGCCAGCGTGAGCCAGTACCCAAAAGACTATGGTTCCTTTATTCAGGACGGGGTTTACTCCGTGAGCCAGCGTGAGCCGGCGTGAGACCTGGGTAATCATAAATATCCTTAAAACAAGAGAGGGGACTCTGCCTGGGAAATCTTGGCTGGCTGCACCCCATAGATCACAAAACGTGACAATTGATGATGAATTCATCCCGTCTGTGCACTCTGTTGCAACTTTCCTATGGTCAGGGTGAAAAGTTTGGTAAATGTGGATCGTTCGATATCGATATATCATTTGAATGTTCATTTGGCGTGATGGTGCCACAATTTGAATTTGAACCTTCGATTTTTTCTTCGATTGCAGCGCATTTGGTGCTTAAGGGTGATCAGTAACGTGTCTTTTGGAGCTAGTTTGATCATGGCTGACAAAGAACACAAGTGTGGAGAAGTTGCCGGCACCAATCCCCCGGTAGCTACACCTGCTAGAAGTGAACAGTCTAAGCCTTGGTCTCAGATTTATATCATTCGTTTTTTACCAATCACATTTGCTGTGTCCCAAACCATCGAACATCCTAGGCCAGTGATGAAGCCAACCAAAACTGATGGATCCGGAACAGGCGGGCACCGGTATTTAATTGCATTGACGATATCGATAGATCACTCATTGAAGGTGTTTGTATGTATATGTGTATACGACACTGTCGCCTATAGGAAAAAGAAAGAAAGTGGTGAAGGTCATGGTGAAAAGAAAAGCTGCGAAGAAACCAGCTGTGGAAAAACCTGAAGTGATCCAGGAAAAAATTCAACAAGGCGTATATGCTCCACCCTCTCCAAAAGGGGTGGAAGGTACCCAAAAGCAAGAAGCTTTTGATCAATATGCCAGGAACTCAGCCGAGCTCGATGCACACATGTTGGTTGCGACTGGTCCGGATAACACAAATGATATCGATGTGGCTCCTGCTCCAACCCCTAGTGTTGGTGGGGATGAATGCCCTCTCACGGCTGTCAAAACAGAGCATGATGAGAAGTCTGTACGGGACAAACAACTTGAAGTTTTGAACACCATGGGGTATACATGGGCAGAGGCCCTGGATGCCATAAACGATATGAAAGATGGTGAAACGTTTGATGATGTTGTCGCCAGGATGGCAACTCGTCAGAATGAAACACCTCAGCTGACCCCTCCCACTGTCCAACCTGATCAGAAGGCCGTTGAAAGTCATGAGCTCCAGGATGTTCCCGAAGACAGAGCTTCCAACACCTGCAGCTGGGGATGGGAATGGAATGATTCGGATTGGAACCTATGGGATCGATCAGCAAGCTGGTACCGGTCTAGTTGGGATTGGTATCATGATCATTGGTACAATGCTAGCTGGTCCCAATGGTACAACAACAATGAACCATTGAATAGACAGGATTCTTTGGATTCCAGGATGAATTCACCCACACCTGGACATTTTGATGCAGCTCTAAGCCGCCTGGACACCTTTGATGCTGATGTTCCGAACGCTACTGGTGGTAATCAGGACGCCAAAGAACCTAGAGATCCTTAGCTGTATTCACTAATTCGATTTTGTTTTGATATACGTTCCATGCCACATGTGGGGCCTAATATAGAATTTATCATCCATGCATACGTTCCTCGAGAATATCCAATGCACCCTTTATCTCAGGATGAGGAAATGGCAAATCCAGATCCCGCAAAGGACAGGTATACAACGTTCTTTTCTCAAGCTCATATCTGAGTTTCAAATAGTTTCAACCCATATATATATATATATACAATTGGCCACATGGGCAGGAGGATGACAAAAAGGAAGAAGACACTCCAACACCTGCGTCGACACGAGCCGAGGACCCATAATATATATAAACGTTCTCAAGCTCTATTTGAGTTGTTGCAACCCATATTGGCCAACTGGGCAGGAGGATGTCAAAAAGGAAGAACCACCTTCAACCCCACCTGTTTCGACACCACCCGAGGACTTATAAATTATTTTTGAAATTTCGAATTCGATATCGACGTCTTTTTGCTCGACATTAATTCGATATATTTTTCCGGAACAAATCATATGTGCCTTGCAAGCAGGAGGCCAAGCCGAACGAGAAGACCACTCCTGAAGCTCCTGATGACACAGAAGTTGAGGAGAGAAATTGTGTGGGCTAAGAATTTGAAACACATATATATATATATATGCATGTACAGTGCAATAATTTGTTAATAACTCATTTCAGATCTGGTGATCGACCAGGTAGATGCTGATGGCAACCCCGTTCCATACAAGAAGTCTCAGCGATACAAGAAGGCTCATGCTCGATATATGAGATATTGGCGATCTGTCCATGAAAGTAGTCCTGATCCCAGTTTGTCAAACTCGTTTGCACCAGATCTCTTAGGCAGCTTCTCATGGGATCCTTATTTCGGCCAAGGCGATTGCCCAGCCGAGATCAAGAAAATGGGAAGGAGGGCAAGCAACAGTGTCTTTGCTCAACATCGAATTCATGATGTGCGTGGATCTCGATATATGGTGGATCCATATATATTTGTCTACTGCTGATGAAGAAACGGTCGATGGTACAGGTACTGGGTATCTTTATATATATATAAATTATATATTAATACCGACGACGATATCTGATCTTTTCTGTTCTAGCTATATACCTACGTGCCTGTGCTGCAGGCAAAGAGCTCAACCAGACCCTCTTTGAAGCCTATCTGTCTTGCGGGGGGAACTGGCGTTCCTCCAAACTATACTTGAGTACCCAAAGGCATTCCAGCACTTCCAAATCTGGCAAGCGTCGTTGGATGACCAAAAAGGAGCTGATTGCCAAGTTTGGACCTGAAGCTGCCGGTGACATCATAGAAAGGAAAACGGCAGACAGTATCGTGGTTGAACTTTTTTGATTTGCACTCGATCAGTTTTTTACTTCTTGCAGCGTTACTGCACTAGATCTCGAAGTAGAAATCGTACTGTAGTTCTTGCATTTAATTTGCATTATTTGAACTTGATATCAGTTGCAACAGCCCAGGTGAATTGCGTGAGTCGGAAGTCAGACCTCACCCAGAGGCACCGACCAACAAGGACCCCCACGCTGATATCGATGCTTGCAAATCATCAGCTGAAATCCTACCGAATGTTCCAAGTCAAATTGCATTTTTTGATGATATTATATATTGCAAATTTGATCTCCATCCATCGATAAATATGCAGGAGTTGGTTCAGTATCTTTGCCTAGATGATTCGGTGGAGACGGACCTGGATGAAACTTCAATGACGTATCTTTACCAAGCATGTGATGATGGATCCAGCAGCAGTGGCTCTTCGGATTCATCAAGCTCCTCGGATAAGAAGAAGAAAAAGAAGAAGAAGTCAAAGAAGAGCAAAAAGGCCAAGAAGCCGAAGGCAGGTCACACCTGCAGGGACTAGTGAGGCTTGGTTTTCTCCCATGCATAAACTATAGTGAATTTACGGTACCCTGATCTAGAATTATTGATATACCCAAAAAACCAAACTTTGCCGCTATATTATTATGACTTTGTTTGGTCTTATATGGTCTTGGATTTCCAGGGATAGCCATGGTGATTTCTGGGCTGCTCAATACGCTGCAGGACAAAAAGGATAAGAAAACCAAGAAAGACACGAAGAAACGAAAGGCCAGTTCTGAGAGCAGCCAAGATGAGGCTGAAGAGTCGGATTCTGAGGATGGGAAAAAAAACAAGGGCAAAAAACCAAAGAAGCCTCGAAGAAACAAGAAAACCAAGAAAGAGAAAAAGGAAAAGACCCCGGAAGAGATTGCTGAACAGCAAGCGAAGGATGCCCAAAAGAAACTCCTGCAAGGAGCAAATAAGGCCGGCCTCACCATTATATTCGGCCGTACTAGCTAGTATCGATCAATTTTGATTTCAATATACGATCAGCTTCGATGCAAATGCCAGGCAATCAACCAAGCAAATGCGAAGATCAGCGCTTGGAAGTCGATGCAAAGCAACTTGATACACGTGTTACTTGGCGAATCAGCCAGGTATAATTGCAAATCTTGCAACTCAAAAAAAAGGCAGCTATTTTTCTGCACACTAAGGGGAGAGAAGTACCGAAAAGCGATTGAAGAAGATGTCACTGACAAGATTGGGCAAGTGACTTCAATGCGTGATGCACTGAGGGCTTGCCTCGATAATGTCAAGGCGCACATGTCAATATATCATCGATGACAGTTTTTTTTGTGTTTAATATATACCTGCATCCCGGGGACGCTTTTAAATTTCCCATGAGTGCCTGCACCACAAATCCACGTTGTGAATCCACCAGCAAAACTGGCAGGTTGATGAGGTGGAAGACCTGACGGATCAAGTGAAACATGCTGTGGAGGAGTTGGATGCTGCAATGCAGCCAGTGAAGAAGGCAAAGCCTTCTAAGTCTGTAGCTCCAAAGACATCCTGATTATTGGTCGATGTTTTTCAACCTGAAATTGAGACCATATGTAGCCTTGAAGCCTGTGCCCACACACTTGGAAATCAATATTTAAAATGATCTGACAATTCAAAGTGGACGTCAATAAATTTAGTCGATTTGGATCAACTTCGTATCATCAATTCATTTTTTTGAATACTTTTAAATTTGGAACGTGTTTTTGGCATGGGGGCTGAAGTCTCATGAATCGAAATCACTGTGGCTTATCGCCATCGATATCAAGATTATAGTTGCGGTTCATAGCATGCGCGCGTGCATCACCTGGAAATCCAGTGGTCCATGTGGGAGAGCCCATTGGTCACGAGGTGATTGCCTACATGCTGCTTGATGGAACCACTATTCGTCTGGGGTTTATCTTGAAAAAAAGTGCACATAATTTCGAATTCTAATCAGTTTCATGCGAGTTTTGCAAGCTCGAGTATATATATATATATAGTATACGTCCCAAGATTTTTTTCAATGTACTGATTCACGCACGCAGGTGCTCTCCCTCACCGTGATCCAGAAATTCCTCCTCCTACGATATGCAATGCCATTGAAAAAATGGCCTCTGGTGTGCCTTGGCTATATTTCGAAATCGAAGGCTCGCTTTAAAGGCCCTATTTATTAACCTATACGTTGATTCTTTTCTCCTTGCCATCGCCAATTTTCCCAACCGAGGCCTCTTCAGCCAAATCCGTCATGGAGACATTCAAGGGCCAAGTGGAGGACACAAGTGTCGATCGATGATCTTTGTAAATTTCCACAGCTCATGGCCGAAATCACTAATATATATACATGTATGGCGCTACTTGTGGATCTATAAATGGGCTATTTCAGGAATCTCGCGGTGATGGAATGGCATTGAAATCTCGGCGCCTTGGAAGTTATGCCACTGGAAATGCTTCACGAGACTTCTATCGCAATGTTAAACTTCCCCTGGACTGCGCTTTGAAATTTCATGTTTTGAATTTGTTTAAATTGAAAAATACCAATTGCCGCAGTCAACGTGTTAAAGACACTGACCCCTGAAGGAGACTCACTATGTTGAATGTCAAATAGATAGTGGAAAAGAAGATGGATCCACCATTGGCAGGAAATTGCCCATGTTCTATCCCCATGAAATCTTCAAATACTTGATGGATGTTGGGTTGGAGATTGATATGAACGCAGTGCAAAGTTATTGGGACCATCTTACATCTCTGGATAATCCTTGGGCAAAAAATGTGAATGACAACTCGCTCATTCCGATGCTTGGTCAATAAAAACTCTCTGGACAAAATCTCCAGGCACCAGCCTTGGGATATCCCACCCTAGGCCCACAACTTAAATTTATATCAGCTGGTACCATGTGAGTTTGTCCTTGTATCTTTAAATATGTGTGGATCGGTACCTCCAGAAAAAAAAACAGTTTTTCTCAGCGCTCGGGATATCGATTCTAGATTTTCAAATCAACGTGCAAGGATTGGCTTCTACGGTGACGAGTGCAACGTTTCCGAGAATGTATACCAGCCGTTCAAAGTCCTGTGTTTGTTTGTGAATATACTTCACTTTCGCCCAAAAGATATCAGACTGAGTCGTTGGCTTGTGTTCTCTATTCGATCTGATTGGCTAGCTGGACCAATTACGTTACGGCCAATACTGACATGGATCACTTGGAGTCTCAATGTTGCCTTTTTGGGAAAGTGCCCTGTGAGTGGCACTTGGTTATGCAAAAAGCAGCAGAGATTTGTAGTCGCAGAATTTCGGGGAGACCAGGACTTTCACAGACTCTTGTGGCAGCACTCTGCATCCTGGGTATCAAAATTTGTATGTTTTCAATGCAGGGCCACATCGATAGGACCAGACTGCAACTACACTGACACATCAGAAGATCCGCTTTGGGCTAACACTGAACACAGCAATGCAAGTTTTATTGTGCATGAGTTGCCGGAAGTTCCATGTGCCATGGCTAATAGTGCCTGTGATGTTTTTTTTTTAAATATTGCGCCCGGTATATATAAGGCCCTCTCCTGTGGTGTTTTTTTCATGTCAACTATGTCGACATTTGTTTGGAACTGTTGGAAAACCAAGGCCCTCTCCTGGCAGTATCGTGTTGGGACCTTTTCACTATAAGGCAGTGCAGCATGCACTGCTTGAACCTGGGTTTGCTCTATACATGTAATGGCGGAGTGTTGACCCATAGATGCAATAAGTTCGAATTCAGTTTGAAGTTGTGGATCGATGCGTCCAGTCTTATACCGAGATATAAATAGCAGTCGACTAGTCGATGCCCTTAAGCACCTTCAAATTCTGATCATGATAGATCCAAGGATGACCTTGGTGCAGCTAGGTTTTTTTGGATCTCCGGAGAATCATGAATTGAAGTTTCTTTTGAACGAAGCATTTTGCGACTTCAAGACCTGGTGCAAGTTGCAGAAAATTGCAACTTCACAAAGCCGATTCACTCCCAACTTGGTGGCTTGGTTTTTGTGAAATATGCTTCACCATTTTGATTTGTTCTTCTATGCCGATTTTTTGAAATTTGTATTCTGACATGGCAAATATCTGCACTGATGCATTGCTCCGGTTCAGCTTTGGGCAGGTGGTGAAGCACAGTCATGGGGCCTACATGACAGCAAAGGCGTTCAACGGCCGAGTCATTTGCGAATGGCTACTGGATTGTGCCAATCATGCGCACAATCGGACTTTTCCTCCAGAGGCTGATCAGCGAGTTTTCGGGCAGTGGGTGAAAGGAAGGCAGCAACCACCCATCGATGAACGTTTAGAACCGCAACTGTTTGCACTGAGACTAGGTTTAAAATGTTCGTTGTATCGAAAATAGTCCGGCCGCTTTCCCTATAGTTTTTTGTTGGGCCACCTCCAGCCAAGGAATGGTTTGAACAGATTTTTTGGCCTTACTGAACGATGTGGTCGCTTATTGCCTCCTGGCTATTCCATACATTTTGAATTTCTCTGTGACGGCCTCTCAAATTGCACTTTGTGAAATGCAATATAAGAGAAACCTACAATTATCTTAGGTCTGCCGATGAAGCGAAATCAATCTACGATGCTGGAATGCTGTTCTTGCGGCAACATATGATTTTGACCAGAATTTGCATCAGGATATAGATTTTTTTTTGGTTGGCCATGTATTTCGGAAATTTTTTTCCATCTGAATCTGCAGTTTTGAGATTTTGATAGCAGGAGATCATTGCTGATGTGGGTGTGCAAACCAAAAGCACACGTCAGAACCTGAGTTGGAAACAAATTTGTGTGGTGCCAGGTTCCTTTGGAGCTGCATCTTCAGTCTTGCAATCTCAAATAAGGTGTTCCATCACCTGCTTCGATTGACCCATAGATACAGATACTTGCCAGGTGGATGTTGATTTCCGAATTGTTCAGCAATTTGTTGTTCTTTTGGGGGCCGGGGTTTGCTTTATCTTGCATCTAAGGATTGAACAGCAGGTTTTTTCATGCATTTCATGATGAGGATGCTATGGGTCTGCAGAAGACCATAGCGAAGCGAGCTCACCGAGCCACTCTTGAGCAAACAATGCTCAAATCTGCCAATTTGAGATTGGCGTTGTTCAAATGGAAATATTCAAAATTGAACACGCAAGTGCGTCAGCGGATCCAGAAGCATGGGTGAGGAAAAAAACATGGAGGGTGGGAACGTGTATCTGTAAGGTACCGATCATATATATGTGACGTCACGTATATACGATTATATCTATATACATATATCTCATGATCAAGCGTGATCCAGCGTGATCCAGCGTGATCAAGCGTGATCCAGTTCGACGGTGGTAACCCATGATCAATGAAAACGACGTGGTTTAACTCAGTCTTAAGACTCCCTGGGCTAGTTTGTGATTCTTCAGTAATGCAGTAGAGCCAGTACAGCCAATGAACCAAGACAACAAAGATGTAGTTGAACATTTGTATTCGTGCAAGCTCGATTCAGCGATGCCTTGGGACGGAAGGTGGTTGACGAGATTTACGATGAGTTTGTCGCCAAAAAGATGGGCATTGACCAGAAAGGACAGGTCTGTGCCACTTGGACTGCATCATACAATTTGCCCCTCCACTCGACAAGTTATTTGATATCATACCTGTTAAGAATCCAGGATAACTATTCATATGGATAACTGGTGTCGAAATCAGAGTTTCTTTACTTCTGAGGTCATGATCCACTCAGGTAGCCGTGGTTTGGGGCACCAGGCGACTGGAAATCATAAGGGCAGGGGCATCGTAGCGTTGTCAATTCGTTTGTATGAATTGTTTGCGTTCAGTCAGTGTCTTTTATCCAAATGACTACATGCCATTGCGCTGCTTTTTGTGTAGTGGTTCACTGCAAGTTCAGGTTTGTACACAGTGTTTGTGTATACAGCTCGCAGTCTTCCATGCATTTGATTGTATTAGAGTGTATGAGATGGTTTGCAGCAACAGGTACACAACTTATATTGTAGATGAAATTTGAACATATTGAAATGATTCTGTTATTACATGATAAGTTCGTACAACCTCATGCTCGTGCTCCAGTAGTCACAATTTTACAGAGTGATCATTGCAGGTTGCCACCGATGCATTGGTCGACATGGAGAGAGCTATGTGCGTTCGCCTAGAAACAAGTGGCAGACCGGGGTGCGTCAACACCCTATTGCCACAATTTTCCACAGCATACTAGACCGGGTTGTAGGCAGCCAGTGTCACACATCCAATGCAAGGTCTACATCCTGGAACATCTTGGGCCCACTGTATGATATTCGTACAAGATCATCATTATACTGTATCATCTTGGTTTAGTATGTCGCTTGGATAGTCTATATTATATGTGATTTAAGAATATGTGATTTTTACTTCCATAGTGCCACTAGAAAGCTGGCATCGTACTATGCGGCTCTGGGGCCGTTATCAGGACATTACCTGGTGCAAGGCAAAATCATACCTCGCAGGCGACACGGCCAATCGTCCACTTAGGACCCGTGACAACATCCGAACCAATGATCGACAGCTGGCATGTGCAAGGATCCATTCTGCTGGGGCCCTCAGTTGGTTGTTGCTAGTTTGTTTATGTTTGTTTACTCTTCCCAAGTTTTGTTTGGATTCTTTGTTTGTTGCCGTTTGGTAGACTTCCAAACTGAATTTGACACCCCAGCA
>OMLO01001311.1_pt1 | contig 18890 bp, 16 predicted proteins | sample 1674811 | NCBI WGS metagenome assembly OMLO01 (sample SAMN06265003, study PRJEB25207) | coral metagenome | isolation source: Coral host | place: Mexico:La Bocana,Puerto Morelos, Mexico | collected 2008-11-13 | reverse complement strand
ATACACCTGCCATTTTGGGGGTCCAAGATCGGCTACAAAGCCAGGTGTATCTGATACACCTGCCATTTTGGGGGTCCAAGATCGGCTACAAAGCCAGGTGTATCTGATACACCTGCCATTTTGGGGGTCCGAGATCGGCTACAAAGCCAGGTGTATCTGATACACCTGCCATTTTGGGGGTCCGAGATCGGCTACAAAGCCAGGTGTATCTGATACACCTGCCATTTTGGGGGTCCAAGATCGGCTACAAAATCAAAATTCCAAGATCCAAAATCCAAACCCCAAGATCCAGAATCCAAGATGGGAGGATCTGAAAGGTCTGAAATCATATGCTGGAAAGGTCTGAAATCATCAGTTTACGATTTTAGACCTTTGGTGGGGGCATACCTCAAGGTATGACCATTTCAGACCCTAAGTAGTTGAGGGTATGGAAAAGCGTGGCCACAGCATCGGGTCCAAATTCAAGCGGTTCATTTTCCCGACAAATTCACAAGCAGAATGCCATTTTGCCAACTCAGGTCCTGCAAGCATAGTACAATGACCAACGAGCACAAAAATGCCCAAATTCAAACACAATCAGCAACGTATTAAGTATGATGGCACTATGTCAGCACCATTGAACTATGATGGCACTATTTCAGCACCATTGAACAATGATGGTTTGTCACTGGAGCCACGCCTTCCTTCTGGTTGTCGGCTTTGCCTCGACAGGCAACTGACTCTGACTCTTATTCAAATTCTTCAAATTTTCGCGTCAAGTAAAAAAATGCATTGCGCAATGACAAGTTGAATCAGTTGAATTCTGAATCAGCAGGCCCAGCAAGTGCAACGAAGCATTTTTTTCCATCACGTAGTGCTGCAGCCGATCATCTGCTGCAGCAGGCATCATAGAGTTACAGTTGCGGCAGGCAACATCATTCGTCCTGCAGGTTGAAAAACATAATCGCACACAAGTAATGTCCAGGTGGCACTTTCCAGCACCAAGAAACAGAGTAAAGACAAGCATAGGTGGCACTTTCCAGCACCAAGGAATAAAACCAAGACAGTCATTCACAGCCATAGTCCTGCAGGCCACTACTTAGTCATACCTGGGCTTTTTCTCAATGGCAGCCGCATTGTCCTGGTGTTCATCAAACAATCAAAAAAGAAGCCCAGTTAAAAATATGCCAAATCAAAATCACAACAATTGGTCCTTCTCCTGATCGGCGCCAGAACCACCGGTCGAAGCACCGGTCGGACCACCAGGACCGCCACTCAAATTCTCATCCTGTCACAATTTAAAATCAATTTAGTCGCAAAATGTAACAAGGATTCAGAGAAACAGGGATTGAGTTTGGTTACTACAGAGTTGCCAGTCCTCCTCAGGCTCCGCATCCTTTGGATTTTTTCGCTCCTTCTTTTTCTTTCTCCGCTCTCTTTTTCTTTCATCCTCCTGAAGCAATAGTAATAAATAAAAAATATTTGCTCTTGAAATTCAGAGCACATAAAACAAAAAACAAATTTATTTCGCAGTGTCCTCGGCTGTCTTCTGCTGCAGCTGCTGATTGAGCTCGTCCGCACTTTCTTTCTGCTTTTTCAGCTCTTTCTCCAGGGCCACAATCTTTTGAAGCTGCTCCTGCATCTTCTTCTGCAAGTCTGCGTTCTTCTGGCCTAGCTCCGAATTTGCTTTCTCCAGCATAAAAATCGCCTTTTCCAGCTTTTGTCCTTGGTCTTTTTGCGTGCTGAAGTCAGATTTCGTATTTGCCAACTGTCTTTTGAGGCCACTGACTTCAATCCTCTTCTCCTCCAAGTTGGTGTTGCAGTCCTTCATCGTTTGCTCCCTTTGCCGCTTCAAAATCGTGACTTGTCCATCCTTCTCTCGTACCTGGCTCAACAACTGCAATTTTTCTTGATGGAGCTTGTACAGCTGGTCATCCTTGTCGTTCACCGCCCTGCGCAGTTTTTCGATACTTTCCTTCAAACCGTCCTTCTCTGCCTCTTTCTTTTCAATCAGACTTTGCTTCTTGCCGAGCTCTTCGTTGTGAATCTCCTCGATCTTGCTCAACTTTTCCTTGTGCTCGGTCAGCTTCTGTTCCTGCTGCTCCAACCTTGACTCCAGTTGTTGGCAACGAAGGTTCGATTCCGCCAACCGCAGACGTTCTGTCTGAACCTGTTGGGTACAGTGCTCAAACCATAACTCTCGGCGCAATTGCGCCGAGTTATGGCGGTGTCCTCTGTTGTCCCTGCCTTGGCCAGCTGGCCGGTTCGGCCCGTCGGGACGTTCTGGCGGCTGCGGAGGTTCTCCTGCCAGAACATTGTTGCACTGTGGAGCAGGGCCAGGACCAGGAGCAGGAGCTTGAAATCCAGCAGCTGCAGCAGCAGCAGCAACTCGCTGCTGCGCCATGTTCCCACCATCATAATGCCCATAGTGGGCAGACTGTGACTGCGCCTGCCCATAGTGGGCAGACGACTGGCCATCATAGCGGGCAGGCTGCTGCCATTGCTCATGCGCCTGCCCATAGTGGGCAGACGACTGGCCATCATAGCGGGCAGGCTGCTGCCATTGCTCACCACCACCACCACCACCATAGGCATAGTGCTGCCGCTGCTGCTGTGCCTGTGCCTGCCATGAGTAGTGCTGCTGCTGGCCATGAGTAAAGGCAAAGGCGGCTGGAGGTCCCTGGGCCTTCGCAGTTGTAGGTGCTGAGTCTGTCGGCGGAGCAGCAGCAGCAGATCCTGAAGATTCATTCGGAGGTCCTGGAGGTTCTTGGTGACCCGGCGGGGGACCAGGCGGAGGACCAGGTGGCTGTTGCGGCTTTCGCGTGGTTAACGGCTGTGGCAGTGGTCGGGCCGCCCTTGGCGGGTTTTTCGGCTCTGGCGGCCTGGCACTAGCCGTTTGCTTTGCTGTCGCCACTGTCAAGGGCGAGGCCATTGCAGCACTCAAAACTAAGATCTAAAAACGAACCGTTGCTATGATGATAGCTACTGTGACAGTATGCTGAAACTCAAGAATTGAATGATTCATGCTGCTTCATGTTGTTTCGCCACGATATCTTGTTATGTTTCTGTGTCACTGTGTCATACTTTAATCGGACGTACAACCACGTCAATCTATTTTTGAGCCAGGAACATGATACCCAAACATGCAACATTAATTTATGACACTGGAAAAGGCACTGTCACAGCACCTGGGACATTGACATTCAAGCTCACATGCCAGAAAAACTCCGCCATCCATCACACACTTGGCTGCACACTGTTGAATGAATCTCCGTCATAGGGTGGCTAAATCTAGCCTCAGCAATTTGTTGTTAGGACAGTGAACTTTGCCAACGCAAAACTTGACTTTAAAAAGCGGTGGCACTTTTCCAGCACCAACAAAATTATTTGACTTGGTTTTCTGAAATGTGGCACTGTTCCAGCACCAACAAAATTATTTGACTTGGTTTTCTGAAATGTGGCACTTTTCCAGCACCAACGCAAACTTGACTTGGTTGTTTGAAACATGGCACTTTTACAGCACCAAACCCAAACAAAAAGATTTATTTGATGTGAATCTCTGGACTAGCACCAACAAATGAATCACACATCAAGAATCAAAAATAAATCAAATCAAAAACCAAGAATAGGCCTTCAATGATAGAATATCCGACTAGTCTGCAATTGAAATTACATAATTAATATATGCAGTCTGCACCTTCGCAGAAATTTCGTCATTGTGCAACTTCGCACTCAGCCAATGTGAAACCACTCAGTCAGCCTGTGTCAATGTATTTGATCTGAGTGTCAAACGAATGCCAACCAAAGCAGTTTTCGGACCTGGGCAATTCAATGTCCACAAATTGTGAAATGCACAATTTTTGAGTTCATTATTAGCTTGATTTATCGCAAAACATTTTGCTCATTGCCCTTCTTTGAATGCAAACAAATAGGAACAGTAGGCGGCGGTCATCACTTGGTTTTCAATTCCCAGACGCTGCAATCATCCAATGTTGTCACAATTGGCGAGTCTCCTTTTGCACTGACTGACCAGCAGTTGCCGGAAACAGTTGCAGCAGTCATCACATGAACCCTCAAAATCAAAATGAACCCCCATCTGACTCAGCCAATGAACTTGAGGAATCTGCATAAATATTTTTCACGGGAAAGATGAACTTTTGAATGCTTTAATTTGAATGGCTATCTATGAAAACAAAGTTTCTTTGACATGACATGGCTGAATCAGACAAAGTTTCTTTCACGTTTCAGCTGTGGCAGCTGGAGCTTCAGAAGCATCAGCATGAGTAAGGCCAGATCCAGAAGCCTGCGAATCCCTCGGGGTGATCTCAATTGCCATGCCTGTCGGGATCTTGAGCTCGCATTTTGTCAAGATGAGGGGGCGCACAGGGACGAAGCCCTTGGCAGCGCTCCATTTCAAAGTCCACGCAAGAGTGGTGAAAGAGCCTTGCCATTGAGACCATGGAATCAATCCTGCCAAATGATGCAGGGGGATAGTTGCAACCTTCTCAGATTGCTCCACTTGCATGTCACCCACTGTGAAGTACATGTCATGCACCCTCTTCAATTTGAAGAAGGCAGGGTCGGAAGGAAGGGGGCTGTCTTGAATATCATGAAAAGAAATTTTCACCAAAGTGGACTTCTGCTTCTCTGATACCAGCTTGCCAACATTTGTCACTGTGCCTCCAAACAAAACAGTTGAGCTGGCATCAACAAGGTCAAACAGAATATCTTTTTCCTCCTGGATCTGCTGCTGCTCCTGCTGTTGTTTCTTGCCTTTCGATTTCTGTAGGTCACCTCCTTGCTCCTTCTTTCGGTGCCACCACTGGCCCTTGTAGAAACCTGCCACTGTGGTGTGAGCAGGGATCACGATGTCTGAGCCAGTCCGGTTGCAAACAAAAATCCTTTGGCCAATTGTAATGACCATTGAACCAAGTTTCTTTGGAAGCTGACCCTCAAAGCGCGGTGTGGGCACACTATCCAGCTTGATGGCCTCAAAAGTTGGGGCAGGACCTGACTGGTGCTGCACCTTCTGAACCTTGGCCAAGGGCTCTGATCCACCTGCTGGCCCTCCTCTCTTACGGTTGGCACTCGTATCAACATCACCTTTGTCAGGTGGGACATCAACCAAAAGTTCAGCACGTGCTTTCTCAATGAAGGAACGAAATTCTGAGCCAAATCGCTGATGATCGAACCACTGCTGCAGAATGCGGTCTGGCGTCTTTAAAGTTGGCAACTGATCCACCTTGACTTTCTGGTTGATGGCAAAGGTGCTAAGGCCAGGAGCTGGAGGACAAGCTGCAATCTGATCACTCGGAATTTCAGATGGCGGGAGGGTTGACCCTGTGACCATGGGAAGGCTGCCACTCAAGAAGCCATCAGCCAAAAATTCCGACAAAATCCTGTCACCCCATTCTTGATGCCCTTCAGATGCGGTGAATCCAATGTAGTATGTTGGGGCTGCAAATGTCTTTGAGAGACTGTCCTGCACAAAGGCCCTTGTCACATCAGCTGTGTGGGTGGTCAGATCCACCACTAGGTGTGCCTTTCTTTCCCCCTCATCTTGTCCACTAGCAGTCAAAACTCCACGAAGCAAGGATTGGCCGGCTGCAATTCCGATCTGCTGAACCTTTTCAGGAGGATTGATGTGTGTGGTGGCATCAGTTGATGCTGGGACTGCTGTGTCCGATAAGTCCTCGATCACTAGCATCTCCTTGGTTGGAACCAAATCAGCTTCTTGCAAGAGTGTACGAGAAAAGATTGGGCTCCTCCGCCAGACAGTCAATGTTGACTTTGCATCATCGGGTGACGCTGGCATGAGGATCTTGCCGCACATCACCAGAGTCCTGACATGATTCAAGCAATGATTGAACTAAGACTATGGAATCTTTAACAAACAGTACCTTTTAAAAACTTGCATTTGTGGGGACAAATGAATAATGACTTCAATGAAAAACAATGATTGTTTTGTTTTGTTTGGCGGTCCTCCTTTCCCTCTCATCATTCTTCCCCTTGTACGGAAGAACAAAGGGTTCATCCAAGTTGAGGTTGTTGCCCGCCAATGTCTCCTGGCAAGCTTTTTCTTGCTTGTGTCCTGTTCCACGTGTGCGGCAATAGCTGGGCGCAATGTAAAGACCCACATTGCTCCGTTGATTGACAATGCCTCCAGCCAAAGCTGCTTGGATTCTCTGATGCTCTGCTGGAAACACACATGGGGCACCCCAGTTAAGAATCACCAAGCAGGTCACATTCTCCAGGGTGGGCAATTGCTCGAGCTGAGCAACTTTCTTGACCATCTCTTCAACTTGCCTGAAATTTGTTTGGGAATCCTCAAAGACATGGAGCTCAATGAACTCGGACATGAATTTCTTTGCCAATTCCTTTGCAGCAGTCAACCTCTTTTGGCGGTATTGCAGCACTTGAAAGTGAATTGCTGCTTGCCTGTCCTTCGATCTGGTCAAATGCACCCGCCAAACATCCAGGTCATGAGCCAATGTTGCCATCATCAGGTCAAACTCCTGTCGTTCAAGTTGCCCTGCGGCAATGGAGGTGTTTCTGCCCAACTTTTGAAGATTCTGCTGGCTTTCTTGGATGTGATTGGCAGCAATTTTCTTGATGGCGCCAACATCAGCAAAATTGAAGGATTGAGACTTCTCAGACAAGGCAGCCTGCAATTCAACTTCCAGTGACATATCACCTTGCAAGAAAGCTTCTATCAAATCCTTGCAAGCTTGTTTGGGGACAGGGTGTTGTTCACTAAGCGCATCCAATGACCACACCAAGAGCTGACACATGTTCAGTGCCTCCTCCAAGGCACCCTTCCCATATTTACAACGGGTCCCAGGCAACTTGCGTCGATGTTGCGAGTCAATGTAACGCAACATCAAATTGAAGCCTGGCTCTGAGACTGTCAGCCTTTGCTGCCACTCTTTTGAACAGCCTCGGGTTGTGCCACCTGGCAACAGCCTTTTTTGAGAGAACGTATCATCATGAAAAGCTGTGCCTCCACCGAACTCGCTCAAGTGGGCCAACAGGATTGACATAGAAGAATCTGGCAGGCCAAGCAACTGTAAAAGGCACTGCCTTTTGGCCCCAGCCAACTGACCTTCTTTGGTGGCAGTGCTGTTCCACCGTTTGACAACCTCAGAGGCTGTCAGGCCCTTATCCTTCAATCGCTGCAAAACACCAAGCCAGGTCAGCACACAATGGGCACGCCTTATGGCACCACGGGCACTGAGCTTCGCATTGGCAAAAGCAATGCTCTCAGCATCACAAACCAAAAGCTCAGTGCGGCAGTAAATGGCCAGCATGGATTCATGGAGATAGGGGCACAGCACTGTCAGGTCCAGATTGTTCTCAATCACGATATGAGCTAACATGAGCAATGTCGCAGATCTTGCAGCTCCTTTGACATAGCTCAGCCAAAAGTGGTCCGCACGCTTGGGCGTGTCCACGAGCAGTAATGGGTCACCTGAGAATCAATGGCAAAATTGAATAGTTTCTTCACAAGACAATTGGCACTATGACAGCACCAAATCATGTCACTATTTCCAATGTAGACATGGCACTCTTGCAGCACCATTTTTTTCGCTAATAAACTGTTCGAAGAATAATAAATGAAGAATAATTTTAAAGGCACTGTTCCAGCACCAAGAACATGTCAAAGATTTTTTGGAAATCATGAAATGGCACTTTTCCAGCACCTGCTTAAAGCCATGACATGTGGGCAAAATGCCGATCAAATTCATTTTCATCCAAAATGATGGAGCTGCTGAATTAAGATCCGGACTCGCAGAAATAAACCCGTTCGTCACAAACTCGTCTAGAAGAGCTTTGCAAGTGTGTGCAAATGGCTTTGGCTTTGACGAGAAAGTGTCGCCATAGCCAAGGTCACTCAGATGCATGGTATTCACCACACTTGTATCACGAGGCAATGGAAATTCCTGATACCTCAGGTCTGGCTTCCGTGGAAATGCAGCCAGAAGGTCAGAAGCAAAGGCCGCCTGGGCGCCCTCACCGCTCAGCTTGGACTCGAGGTATTGGGTCGGCCCACCAAAATAGTCAATCATCTCCGAAACTTGTTGATAGACAACATCACGAAAGTTGTCAGGGGTCAGATCGGCCACATTGAAGGCAAAACGAGGAGCTGGCTTCGACTTCTCTGCCAGACTCACCTTCGGCTTTGCTTCCATTTCCTCCTTTTTCACATCATCCCAAGGCGCAGGACCATCAGGTTCTGCCTCCATCTTGGCATCGAGCAATTCTTCAATGCCGGCCATTGCGAAAAGGGGAGAAGACAAAACCAATGCTCACACTGACTTGGCATTGGGCCCAAAAAAAAGATGGCAAAATGAAATGGCAGGTCAGGTCCAGGTCAGGTGCAACTGTTCGAGGTTTGATAACATGAATCGGACTGTTTGCTCCTTCATTTCACTTCGCTTTAGGCGAGTTCAATCAAGTAAGTAAGGCTGCAGCTCATCGTCAGTCAGGCCAGGAGGGACCTGAGAGGCACAATTCTCAAGAAAAGCAAAACTGTCTCACCAGAATATTAAAATGATTTCAATGGAAAATAATGCAAAGATCTTTGCAAAAGTTTTTTTTCACATTTTGGTCAAAATGTGAAGATCTTCGCTTGACAACTTGGTAAGACGAAGATCTTCGCATTTCGGACGAAATGTGAAGATCTCCTTGGGAAAAAATAGGATTGTGAAGATCTTCGCTGTACCATTTGGTAGAGCGAAGATCTTCACAATCATGATGTTTACCAGGGAGATCTTCACATTTCGTCCGAAATGCGAAGATCTTCGTCTTACCAAGTTGTCAAGCGAAGATCTTCACATTTTGACCAAAATGTGAAAAATAAAAAGATCTTTGCAGTTTGATTTTTTTCCAAATCTTCACTGACCTTTGGAATTCCTGGGATATTTGGTTTCATTTTCACTCTCACTTTTTGCTGTGACGCCAATGTCATTCTCTGAAATCCAGCACGTGGCGAATTAGCCTGAATTTTGCACTCTAGCTTGGACCTACTTAAGGCCTTACTGTTTCGTCAACAGCTTTGGCCAAAAGTTTGCAAAGTCCATCTGGGTATATCTGGCAAAATTTGCTCAGTGGCACCCCATTGAAAGATCCCTCAATGGGCTGATGGGGTTGGTCGCAGTGGCAAACCATCGGCCTGAAAGCACGAACCAAGGCAGGACAGTTGGTCATGAAGGTGGTGGGCTTCTTGATGGGAATGGTTGAGCCAGGTGCTTTCAGGCCGACAGCACACTGGTGGAACGTCACCGTTTCCACGGTGTCCATTGCTGCGACAGCTTTCACCGATTCACGATCCCAAGATGATGCTCTTTGAGGGTGTTCGAAGGCCCACCACAACTTTCTTTGCATCTGGCGACGGGCCTGGAGCATGCAAAAGTCCACATAACAATGTGCCTCCTCCCATCTGATCTTCAACTCTTCCTCGCTGAGCTTCTCGAAGTTGCGAAAGCAAACTTGTAGCTGCGAGTACATCGTGCATGGCGGTGAAAACATAATAAACTTCACCAAGTTGTCATGAAAAAGGGTCTGAGTCACCCAATTCCGACATTCGAAGCGGCGAAGGTCACAGCCAAATTCCAAATCAAAGCTGAAATCCGCACGAAGTCCTCGTTGGCGGCATGCCACTCCAACACGGGGCGGTGAAAAGACCTCTGCAAAGTGTTGGACTTCCTGCACAATCATTGGCCACTCCTGCTCGGATTCCATGCCATCATCGTCATCAATGACTATTTCAGCTCGCACTGGCAAATTTGCTTTGAATGGGGACCAAGGTTCTGAAGAAACACTCTCCAGCTTCCGACTCTGCTTTCGCATGCTGGCAGGTGACTCAGAAACTATCATCACAACATCAGGATCTGTTTCAGATCCATGCTGGCCTGAACTTGCCATTGTCATCATCGCAAGTCTTGAAATTGTTTGGGTTAAATCTCGGGCCAGATCAACTCTGGACAATGTGCCAAAATAATAATGCCCAAAACTCAAATATCACTGAGCAATCGCATGAAACCTGGACTTTGTTCAATCCAATATTAAAATATATCATGTCTAAACCATTGGTAGGGCACTATTGCAGCACCCAATTGCCAAGTTAAAGTCCAAAACAAGGAAGTGATAATGTGACGACACCTTGCACTTTTCAGCACACTTAGCACCAGACAGAGGCTTCAGTTTTGGCCTCATTCAAAAAGCAATTCGCCAGACACCTCAGAAAAAACAAAGACTCGCAAACCAAAAAAAAATGATGTCACTGTCCTGGTACTTAGTCTGGTGTTGGCACTATTGCAGCACCAGGAATGACATTCAAACGGCTTTCAGTCTGGTGTTGGCACTATTGCAGCACCAGGAATGACAATCTTCAAACGGCTTTCAGTGAATGAATTCAAGCAGTCAGACTTAAAAAATACGCCTTTTTTCATACACCATGTCGTGCCAAGACATCATCAAAATCCAGGTCTTATCAATTCAAAGACCATCCAAAAGTCACCGCCCTTCAGATTTCCATTGCCATGCCGTCTCATCCTCATTCAAGACAAGACCAACTTTTTTGCGGCACTCAGCACATCCAAACTTGGAAGACCTGCATTTTGTATGGCCCTTGAGCTTCAGTTCATTCAATGCTTCAATGGCACCATCAGGAAATGGGAGTTTTGAAAGGCAGCGCCTTTTGGGCTGAGCTTTAGGTCCGGCAGCTGGCCTTTTCAGAGGTTTTGAATCTTCTTCCAAGTGTGCAACACGTGCTGGTGCGCCACCACGGCCCCTGAGATTCTGAGGGCAACCAGCTCCAGGGTTTTGTGGAGGGCCAGGGCCTTCCTCAAAGTCATCCACTTGGTCTGGCAGAAAAACCTCTGACTCACCACCATCACTGGCATCAGGCAGTTCAGGTTCAGGAGCAGAAGGCTGAGGCAACTCATGCGCAGCTGGCCTTGTTTTCTTGTGCATCCGAACCCTGACATTCACAGGGGCAGGGGCCCTGTTCGCAAATTGAAGGTCAGCTGCTGTCACAGCACAGGGCAATGTTGCCACAGTTTCTTCAGGCTCAAGCTGTGACGGATCTTTGAATGTCAATCCAAAACTTGTAGCTGGTGCAACCCAGTGGTCAGCTTCCCCGTCAATGTTGTCTTGGACCAACTTCAGCAAGTATGTTGTAGCCGCTTCAAGATGCCATGGGGCCAAAGCAATCATAGCAGCTGTTTTGTTGAACTCTTTCACCTGCCGGTCGGTGAATTTAGAGCGGGGCACTGTACGGGAAGGCCTCTCCTCCATAGATCCAAACATTCGATTGCTTCCAAACACCATGGGTGCTTGGCACCACTCAGTTGAACCCACATATTGGCGGAACACAATCACGACATCATTTGGATGTGGGGGATCTTGGTTTGTCTCTTGCAGCTTGTAGCCTGGAGCAAGAATGGGTTAATCTTTAACAAACGCACCATTCAAAAAAAAAATGGATAGGAAAGCCTAAAAATGTAGAAGAAACACAAAATTAAGGCCGAGGAACTTGAATCACGATCCATGCCTTTTTGGAAAAATGTCTCACGAGACATCAATTGAAAGCTGTGGATGGCCTCCATCCCCTGCTCATTCTGCCTCTTGGTTTGGACATGGCCAGAAACCTGACACATGGTGCTGAATTAGGTCAAAAGAAAAGTTAACTAAACGTAAGGCTTTGTTCAATCGCAAAACATGAGGGCATCAAGAATTGATGCACACACGCACAAATTCACAGAAATTCAAAGACTTGCTGTACAAACCAAAGCACTTCCATGGGCAGTGAGGCCACCATGGATTTGAAGTCCAGCGCTGCATTGATGTGTTCAACATGCAATGACCTGCCTTGCCGTGGTTTGAGCATGGTTCTGACAGCATCACCAAAGGCTTCTGGAGTTTGCAACTCTTTGCAATTGCTCAACAAGCTTCTCACCTCAGAGAACCGTTGGTCCACCTTCCAGTGGGAATGACCCACCCGAAACTGGGTCATCCAGACTTCGCGGAAGCACTGACGGTGAATCAGTGTTGCTAATGTCTTCAGGACAAATTGGTTCTTACCCTCCGACGCTGCATTGTCAGAATGCAGCCTCAAAATTGCTGGCATCTTCTGCTGGCGGGATGAGAAGAAAGCGTGGCATTGATGCAAGGCAGCAAAGAGGACAGTCTGCTGAAGATTGCTGTCCTTGCAGATGTCAGTGTCAGAGAGAAAGTACGATTCCGAAATGCCCTCTGCGAGGCAACATTGAAACGTTAACTCAGGGCGCCAGCATTTTTCCCATTGCTTCGAAGCATTGAGCAGCCTTGGCACCTTGAACTTGGACACGTCCATGGCGTCCATGCTGATGTTCAAAACTGACCTCTGGTCTCACACTCGCCATGTTGATACAAATTTAAAATATGACAAACTTAAAAACGATGTGCATCACAATCGGCCATGAAAACGAAACAATAAGCATCACACTGATAAATTATTTTTCCAAGATACCTTTCCCAAGGCATTGCACCAGATGCAGTGGAAGTGGCAATCTGGCACCATTGAGCATCCACCAGACGGTCTTGGAACATACTTTGAAGATGTTGCCCATATGCCTGGTTGATCCGTGCCACATCTTCTGGACTGGTTGCCAATTTCCGAAACTCTTTCAACCGACAGCAATCTGCACACTTCCTGAACATGAGTCTGTCGTCGAGTAAAATTAGTAAATAATGCCATGATGGCAAGAAAAGGATTCTTGAACGAACAATTTTTTCAACCAATTGCTAGGAGGTTGAAATACAAAGTTCTGAAACAACAAGAAAGTCTCGAGTGTTGCCCCTCAGATCTGGTTTTGAGGATAGCTTGCCAATGTCGATGATACACTCTGCAAAATGTGGAATATGAAGGCTTGATCTCTTGGGCGATGAAAGCAGAGCTCAGGTCCAGCATCTCTGTCAAAGACGTGCCAGGAGCCAACCACCGAACTTCAGTGAAATTGAAGGGGCCGCCGGATTCTGCACTTCTACCAGGACCAGCTTGCAGTTCTGGGCTGGCAATGTTGAATCTTTTGGCTTTTACATCAGAGCTTTCTGCCAAAACTTCAGCAACATGTTCATACAGCCAAGTAAAGAGGAGGTGTGCATTGGCAACACTTTGCAGGTCATCTTCAGAGGGATTTTTACGGCCAACTTTCCGTTGATCCGCTGGTGGCTCACGGAATCCCTCACCAAGATGCTTGCACCACGCAGTATGCATCTTGTGGGAAAGCTGGAGGACCTCACAGGTTGCCTTGCCACACAATGGAATGCCCCAGGCACAAAACCTTCGCCATCCAACTTCTTTTGACTGCCAGTGCCGAAGGCAGTCAAACTTGATTTTCATCAGTTCCTCCTTGCTCGTGCACGATTGCAAGCACATCTTCAACTCATACAATCCCTTGCTCGCAGCTTGAGATTCACGGAGTGCTTCAAGGCAAGCCGCATTGCAGCAAGAATCTGAATCTGGTAGGTCCACATTATTGTCATCTACTACCGCAATGTCAGAATCCACACTGGGCAGCGAAATGTTGTCACTGCCATCAGAGTCAGATGGCAGACTAACTGCATCCATGTTTGAAGCTGCAATGAGCTACTGGACACATTGGATTGGCACTGTGCAGCACCAAATTGTTGGGGAAGAGCATGTCATGATCCATTGCATCAGTCCTAGCAATATATTATTGAGAAATTCTGGCACTGTGCAGCACCAAATCTGATTGGCTCAAAACTCTGAGCTTCAGGCGCAATTGACAATCAGCACATTACAACCTCAATGACAATGAAAAAACATCTGAGCATCAACGCAATCAAGTGACCGATGTGTTTTCAGATTCCCCTGGAGCCTCTATGATATGGCACTATTCCAGCACCAAAAAGTGTAGCGCGCATTTTCCCAATTCGTTGCGACCAGCAATCAGTTAATGGCCTTTTAGCCAATCAAAACTTTTCCACAAGCTCTTAGCATCATCAGCTGGCATCTCCAAGGAAGGCCTTAAGGACTACTAGGCGGGGCTGCTTGACGGTTCTGGAGGAGGAGATTCACCACCACTGCGATGTCTTCATAGAAAAGTTGTATCTCCTCCAATTGCAACTCCAGACCGCCATGCATGCATGTTTGCTGGATTGCGCATTGACGCCATGCTCTCAAAGCCATTACGGCACCATGGACTTCATCTGAGAGAGCTCCAAGGTATCGGCATCGCTCCAGGACATGAAAACCTTCTTTGGTGAAGCCGGCAACAGCACCAGTAGCAGGGCATCCATCCAGGGCCGCCACCAGGTCCCCATCAGTCAGACTGCCAAGTCGTTCTTCACTATCATCGGCAATCAAGATGCGAAAAGCACTGCAAACAGACCACAAAATGGACATCGATTCCAAACGCGGTCCCAGCTGCGTCAGCAGATTGCGTGTGCACTCACGGAGGTTTTCGACACGCTGCTCCATTCTGAATCGCGCCTGCTGCGGTGTGTGGTGTTCGCCCATGTCCTTGTAAATCTTCAGCAGCAAGGACAAAAAGGCCAAGCCCCAGGCGGGGTGGTACGAGGTCGCCACCAAATCATTCATCATTTTGAGCATTCAAAGCTACTGACGTTCAAAACTTGGAACAGTTGTGCATGATGCTGGTAACCTCGAACTCTGTGTTTGTGTGTATGTTTCACTGCAACTCATTCACATAAGAAAGGACAAAACGAAAATAAAATCCATAATAACAAACCACCCGAGCGGATTCTGAGTGTCAGACATCTGAGAAAATCCATGCCAGACAGACCTTGCCAAACACAGCGCCCAACCATCAAAACAATCAATCATCAAATGAGAAAATCGTTTCAAACACTTCCAGTGGCACTATTCCAGCACCAAGAGTTGCAAAGATCGTTTCAAACACTTCCAGCAGTGGCACTATTCCAGCACCAAGAGTTGCAAAAATCGTTTCAAGCACTTCCAGTGGCCCGGCACTATTCCAGCACCAACAGAGCTCAAAACATTTTTCCAATGAGTCAACTGCATCCGTCAATTCAATTTGAAAGACCATTTAGCCAATCAAAATATCTAAATAAGAAAACGCGCCCAGGCTTTCGCACACACAGACTTAAAATCAGTGGCATCATTGGGCCTACATCAAGTCCATTGGAAAGGCGGATGTAGTTTGATTCAATGGCGCAAAGCGCCAATTATATACTGTACACAGTAACTGGGACGGAGCTGCTGGAGACATCATGGCAAATGGGACCATGGCTGCGAACAGCTGATGACGGTGGCGCTTGAAGAAAGTGACTGTCGAAAGTCGAGTAGCGCTGGAACGACCACCAGAATTGAATCCAGAAGATCCAGGTCCGAGTCCAGGGTCCAGCACGACGATCATCCACAGTCACATCGTCGCCCTGCTGAAAGCACAGCAGAAATTGTAGACTTCGCGCTCCGTTGCATCCCACTCATACATGATCAGGATAGACCTGACCTGGCCGGTCTCTGAGTGGGCATCGTAGACCTGACCAGCCAAGTCTGACAGGCCTACAAATAAGCAAACAAAACTGACTGAAGCAAACAAATAGCAAAAGAGTTAAACGCAGCTGAAAACAAAAACTGTGACTGATTTAGAAATCCTGGTACGCAATTCCTTGGCCATAATGCGCCACGTCTTCTGAAGCGCAAATCATGGCGACGAACACCAAGTTGTGGGCAGCAGGCAAAGTTGTGCACATCGAAGTGATCTCCGCTGGTTGCACTCCAATGGCCCTGGCTCTCGAGATAGAAATTTCTGGTCCTTGGTATAATGGTATGGCATCACGTAACACAGACAGAGACGCAGACACAGACAGCCAGACAGACAGACAGACACCACCACCAAAACAACAAAAACACAATGACAAAAACAAAACCATTCCATCTTATTTATGGCCATAATTCTTTGATTGGCGGAAAAAAGATAAAGCGCCAGAGCGCCAGAGCACCAGCCATTCATGGCGTCGTCCTGCACCACCATGATTATATTTGCAGAGCAAACATCGGTCTCGCACCACCAGCCGTTCAGCCATTGCGAAGGCAGAAAAACCAACTGTTGTTATTTCTTGTCTGTGTGACTGGCGCATGTTTACCATACTTACATAAACAATGTCAAGTTTCAACTGCTGCCCATTGGACCTTTTAAGAAAACTGAGTTGTTGGTGAACCTTGGCATGCCTTCCCACTTGGAGCCAAGAACATCACATCATACACACAGTGTCACACAAGCTAAATATCTATCTTACCATTGAGCCATGAAAGCACACATTGCAACATGACTTGCTGAATGATTTTGTATCCAACACACATGACTTACCATCGCGAGCTGAATCGGCACTGTGCAGCACCGTTGAATGACTTTGTGTTATACCCCATTTTTGCGGCAAGGTGATGGTGATGGTGGTGGGGATGACGATGATGATGATGATGATGATGACTACTATCCAGCGGTTCCTCAATCAGCATTCCTCATACAATCAGGAATTGATGTTGATGTTGATGATAATCATGATGATGATGATGATGATGATGATGATGAACTCCAACTATTGACACATATGTCTCATTTTGTCCCAGACCAGGCCAATGCCAAGCAGTAAGAAAAATCCTCAAGAAAAAGATTGAACTTCTTTGAAGTTCAAGTTCTGCGCAAATGCTGGCCTTCCAGCTCGCAACTACATACCATACCATACCCTGGAACCCTTTGAGTGGTTTTGAGTTGACAATGACAAACAAGCTCAGACAAGATTGTGTTATTTAAGCACTGCTGGGTTACAACTTGGGCGTGGTTTGAACTTGGAGTTCAATTTCAGCACTTTGTTGCAGGCAGTTGAGGCATCTTGAGATCTCTTGGCTAACAGGCGTTCAATACTGCAGTCCATTTGGTGCTTCACCGCATGCCTGTAAAGTTCAAACGATATCTTGTTTTCCTCATACAGAGCGCGAAGAGAGCCAGGAGGGCGAACACTCCTCGATCTAAAACCCTTGTGGATGAAAGGCTGGAACATAGGATCCAAGCCAGCCATATCGTCCTCCACAGCAACCAGGGTGGTGGTGGTCAGATTGCTGGTGGTCAGGTTGGTACCCTTGGACCCTTCATCAGCAGCATCATCGGCCTTGCTCTTGGTATCGTCATTGAGATTGCAAGCACAGGTGGATACATCTTCAAAGTCTTTTTCGTAGTCCATGTTCTTGAACTTTGAAGTTGTCTCTGAAGTTGTCTCTGGGCCATCTTTGAGTTTACCTTGACCTCTGACAATTGGAATCCCACCTTCTTCAAGTGGGCAATCATCCTCATGATCAATGGCCCAGTGTGCCTGCTGTTTTTGCCTAACTCCGACAATTGGAAGTCCACCTTCTTCAATTGGGCAATCATCATCATCCTCATAGTCAATGGCCGGCCTCAGATTGAACCTAAGGTTCCACTGCCGACACTGGTCCAAAAACCAATGCGCTTGTTCATTGCGATGCATCAATTGCGGCTGCTGCTGGTTTTGAAACCAGCAAAAAAGAACACAAGTGCTTTGAGCAACATGGGCATCACTCATCGAAAAAATGTATTTCCTATTCAGACTAAACTGAAAGGCTTTCATAAGACACTGATTTCGGCATGTCAATCTTCAGCGAATTTGAGAAATTCCGGGTGTCTGACTGCAGCGGCAGACGGACCAAAGAAGTGCCCACCTCCATGTCCTGAAGCAAAAAATAATCCAATCATAGAATGAAACTCATTCAAGGCAGTAATGCATAAACTAGGGTGACACTGATTTGGGCAAGGCACAATCTTCAGCGGATCGCCATCAGGGCCCAGGGTCATGCTCTGATGGTCTGACTTGACATGGTTTGACACTACTCGAGCACTGTTTGAGCTTTAAACTCCAGAGTCAGAGGCGCGTTTTCTGCGCAGCATTCATTCATTAAAATCATTTCCTGCCATCCAACAACAGATTACATGCTGACATACAACTTGTCAAACAGTCGCCTTGCATCGACAATTCAATGAATCTTGCGAAACAACTAATTATTATCATATCGCGACGAGGTCCGGAGTGTGGCCACTATAGTCTTAGATTTCTTCATAGCTAGTAAAATTTGCATGCACGATTCTTGAAATTTCACGAGAGTCAACCTTGGGGCTTCCCAGACTTTCCGTCAATTTCCTGAGGAATAAAAGTTTGGAGTCTAAGCTTCACCCAAATTAAATAAGTGTTTTTAAGACAAGTTTAATAGCGCTAAGGTTTTGCTAACGGCCACATGTTTACGCTTGTCTTATGGTCATCGCTGGCACTGTTTCAGCACCCAGCTTGGGTTCAAAAAATGTCATGATCTTAGCAATTTTACTTCATGTTTTATTCTTGTCTTATGGTCATCGCTGGCACTGTTTCAGCACCCAGCTTGGGTTCAAAAAATGTCATGATCTTAGGAATGTTACTTCCATGTATTATGCTTTTGTCTCCTGGTCATCGCTGGCATTTAATTTTTCAGCACAGAGCTTGGGTTCAAAAAATGATAGCCGGAATGTTACTTCATTTTTTTATGCCTATCTTAAAGGGTCATCCCCGGCACTTTTCAGCACCGAGCTTGATTGGGTTCAGAAAATGTCATGATAATGTTACTGCAATTTATTACGCTTGTCTTATGGTCATCGCCGTCGCTGGCACTTTTCAGCACCGAGCTTGGGATCATTTGATAGCCGGAATGTTAATTCAATTTATTACGCTTGTCTTATTATGGACATTGCCGGCACTTTTCAGCACCGAGCTTGGGTACAAAAAATGTCATGATAGCTGGAATGTTACTTCAATTTGTTATGCTTGTCTTATGGTCATCGCTGGCACTTTTCAGCACCGAGCTTGGGTACAAAAAA
>OMLO01001310.1_pt1 | contig 18897 bp, 19 predicted proteins | sample 1674811 | NCBI WGS metagenome assembly OMLO01 (sample SAMN06265003, study PRJEB25207) | coral metagenome | isolation source: Coral host | place: Mexico:La Bocana,Puerto Morelos, Mexico | collected 2008-11-13 | reverse complement strand
TTACTAAATTGAGTAAATAGTAAATCCATCACTTTTAGTAAATTGGCTCAAAAAGTAAAATTACTAAAGATCGAGACTTAGGGTGGAGATTGATGCCATATTGAACAGTTTCTTGGAGGCTTACCGACCAGTTATCAGAGCCTTGCCTACATGCCTGTGGCCTTCTTCTGACAAGCATGGTGAGCATTCATATACAGTGTACCTTGCCATATGTTGATATAGAAATCTTAAAACACCTTGTTGATATAGGAATCTGGGGGGTAGGGTCTGATTTGTTTGCAAGTATGAAGCTAGCTAGGATTTTCCACAACGACATGATGTTCCAAATGTTGCTATGATAGCATTCATTCATTCCTGCTTCCACTGACTAGCGTCCCCAAAAAAAACAACAAGGTGGATTGGCCAAGCTCGTGTTGAAGTTCTGCTGCGACAACAGGCTTTCAAACCGAAGTGTGATGTGAATGGGTTTAAGCTTACTGGTGAAGATGGCAAATCGAGTCTAGGTTTGCAAAAAAGAGTCACGGGGTGTTTAGGATGTTTATAGCTTCGCCAAAGTCATTCCAGAGTTCTTCCCCAAGAAATCTCATCATTCAGTATCATTCCAAGATATATTTCCCTCCCCAACAACAAAAGATACAAAGGTTGTTTAGATTCAACCTTGCTTCTCTCAGGATGACCTTTGTGAAGGACATCAAGAACACTTGGGTGAAGGTTGCGGAGAAGATGGGGGTTGAAGTCAATCCCATTACTGGTGGTGTGAGTTGCTGACCCTAAGGGTAAAAGCGATCTTTTAACATGCTGGCCAAGGTGGGTAGTATGTACTGTAACATATGTGTTTGATTTCTAACCATCATTGGTGTTTGATACAAGCTAGGTAGTCACCAACCAAAGTGTTTGATCTCCAGCATGGCCGAAAGTATATAGCTCAGGTAGTTGCCATATATGCACATTGTGGCAGGGAGGTTGCAATATGATCACAAAGTTATACAAAGGTGTTAATCAAATTAATTGTCCATGGTTTTGTCAGCTAGTTTTGCAAATTCTGATTTTGTTGCTTTGGGGGTAAGGCAACCTTCCAAGCCCTGTGGGGGGTGTGTGATGGTAGACTGAGCGGTTGTCTTGAGGCTCCAGGCACACATAGCCAAGAGAGTTGAGCCTGACACGTCGATAGAAGGTGAATATGTGCGTGTAGGGTTGATTCCCTATCAAACTGATACCCCTAAGAGTTATGAAGTAGGGGTTCAATCTATAGTCTTGATTGGGCTTCAAAAACATCACAACCATCCTCTAGGCATTTGGGTGGTGTAGGTTTGATCGTGTCGTTACTGAGGAACGTTATGGTGGCAAGATGCTGTATGTGCATGTACATCGCTTGCATACTGAAGACCGTATTCATATTAGAGCAACCAGGGAGTTCTCTACTTGAATGGTATCCTTATTTTCAGCTGCTTTGCAAGCATTTCTGCATCTACAAAGTACCCCAGCCAAACTAGAAAGTGAAGGAAAACAAAAGATGTTGTATAGCCTTGTAGACATCTCAAGCACAAAAAAGAACGCTCAGGTGTTTCTATGGCTGGGCTCCTATGGGGGTGGAAGTGCCTTGCCTGGCAGTCGGTGGTGTGGCAAACAAACAATAATCCTGGTATCCGGGAAATGTGCAGGAAGTGAAACTATCATTGCTAGAAGCCCAAATTATTGTAACCACTTCAACAGCTTGCTAGGTCCAAAGCTGACCCTGCTGTACTCCAACCACCCTTTCATCCTGCAGCTCTACTTGCCTCTCCCACAGAATGCGGAGTGGACCGCAGACATGTCTCGAAAGCACCTTGGTTTCCCAACCGTGGAGGTCTTTGTTTCCAAACTTGTTCTTCTCCCCTTTGTTCCCAAAGGAATATAGCAGTGAATGTAAACTGAACCATACCACTTGAGTATATGATTTGTTCATAAAGGTTACTATATACCACTTGAATATGTTCCCATAGTTTGTTCCGGGTCCATGCATCGTGGAGGCAATCTTACCACCATCTAAGCTATCATGTAATTCCCATGTTGAATAATCCCCCAAAAGCATTTCGGCCTAGGTATATCGATGGAAGTGGCGTCCAGAGAGTTTGCGGGGGGAGCGAGTTAAAGATCTCGCAGCACTACCCTAAGCTCTTTGGGCATGCTGTTGCACAAGCCTGGGCTCAACATGCTAAAGACATCAAAAAAGATGGCCAACAACAACTGAGACTCGACTTATGTGGTTTCAAAAACAACGACACACACGTAAGCTTTACGCGTAATCCTGTGACTTGATATTGGTTTCATATCATTTAATTTGGGTGATTGGCTTTTCGATGGTCGATGGATTGGTGCATTAGTGTAGCTTCTTACTTCATATATGTGTAACCCAGACTTTATCTGAAGTCAGGTTAAGGTTAAGGTCGTGTTGATGAGCCTACCTTCTAGTGTTATATTTGCAAACCCTGGCCACATCTATCTAAGGAAAGCCCTTACAACAACGAAGCAGCCTTCCAGCCGCCGTGGCAAGGACAGTGAATGGGTAAAGGGCCATGGGAAAGCAAAGTAAAACATGTCAATATCTAGAAAAAATAACGATACATATATATACATATATCTTTGAAACCTTACTTCAAGCATGGAGACCTTACTTCAACTTTCCGCCCTAGATAGACCATCTCTTGACCACCCTTTGTGTTGGCCCCCCGATGTTGCTCGCCGGTAGGACTTGAAGTGGTCTGAGGATGCCAACCTGGCACAAGTGGCAATGGCTTTGCGATCTTAAAGATCTGAGGTTTTTATGCTGGAGGAATAGTGCCTTGAAATTAACCTTGAAATTAAGGTATAGCAGCTGGGATTGGGGTGGCCCCGAGAATGGTCTATAAATCTCATAAATTTAAAAGATGCGTGTGGTTTTGTTCAAGTTTGTTTGATTTTTTTGGTTTTTTCAAAATCCGGGAATCCGGGAATAATCCGGGAAAACCCGAGAAACTTCCTGGATTTGGGGGCAACCAAAAAATTACCAAAAAATCACCAAAATTTAGGAGAAATATCAGGAATATTCCCGGATTCTTGCAAAATTCTTGGGATGTGGCTGAAATTCCCGGGGCCCCCAATACTGCAGTTGCCCGACCATAGCCCGAATTGGTGAAAAAATGATTGGGTTCAATTCATCTTGATTTGGACCAAGATTGAAATCAGTACTTATGCATTCATGATTCATTGGAATTGGTCTGGAGTGAATTTTGCAAACTTCAATTGAATTTTCAGTGAAATTCTTGTACAAAAGTGGAATTTGCCCAAACCATATGTTATTCTTCACAAAGCTGTTTTCGTGGTCAAGTCCGTTAAAGGGTGCTTAGCGTTGGGGGCGCCAATGCCTAGCTATCGCATACGTTCCAAAAGTGCTCCTAGGGGTAGGAGCCCAGACCCTAGAAGTTTGAAAAAGGCAGCTGCAAAGGCCAAGTCCAAGTCAGCTAAGACTGCTGATCCTGCCTTTGTAACACCCCCACCGAGAGCTAAGAAAAGCTCACCGCCCAATTCAGTGGAAGGAAAGGTTGCCCGTCAGATTTCTTTTGGCCGGAACACCGAACACCAAATCCATGCAGAGAACGACGCCCCGAAAGATATGAAGCTAGCTGAAGCTGATGCCATTCTTAAGGCTATCAAGGACTCTAGATTGTGTTGGTTTGGGTATGTTTGGGTGTAATCCCCTCACAAAAAACCTGAAGGTTCTTTTTGAAAATCCCCCTACAAACATGATTTGTTCACTGCTCTTATCTGCAGGATGTCCCAAAAGCGAAAGGAGAAGACGCTGAGGAGGGTTCTTCCTTTTCAGAAGAAAAGGAGGAGCCTGAAAAGAAGGTGGAGAAAGCTGTTTCAAGCCAGAAGGCGTGGTGGAAAAGGTTTGAAGCGCCGGGAAAATATGAGAAAGCGAAGGGGCAGCCAAAAGAAGCATTCAGAAAACAACAGAGACTTTCCAAAAAATCTTTAGCATCGATGAGATCATGGTGGGGTTCAAAATGTTTACCTTTGGTGCAGGAGAAAAAAACGCTAAAGAAGACAAGGATGGTAAGATCAAAAAGAAGTCAAACGGGGATGTGGAGTCTAGAGCTGCTGAAAAGAAGAAAGGAAAGGCAGAAGATAAGAAGATTCGGAAAGAAAACAATGCAGCGAAGAGTGAACAAGAAAGCAAGGAAGGAACGAGCCAGAAGGATCAGAAGAGAAACAAGGGTGGGAAGCAGAACGACGCGAAGTGCGAGAAGAAGAAGAAAGATGAAAAACCAGAAGAAAAGAAAGAAGAACAAGAGGATGAAAGTGAGAGTTCTTCTTCAGAGGAGAGTGCTGATGAAGAAGGATCTGATGAGAGTAAGGAAGAATCCACAGAAGAAGAAGAACAAGAAGAAGCAGAAGAAGGTCAAAGTGAGGAGGAAGGAAGTGATGAGAAACAGGAAAGTGAGGATGAAGAAGGCAGTGAGAGCGAAACTCCTGAGTCATCTCCTGAGGATGAAAAGAGTGAAAAGGATGAGAAGGGTAGCAAGCCTGGGATTTTGAAGAAGAAAGGAAAAGCCAGTGATGATGACAAGGAGGACAGCGAAGACATGGGCTCCAGCCAAGGAAGTGATGAGGATGCAAGCTCATCTGAGGAAAGTGAGAAGAAGACTGAAAAGAAAAAGAAAAAGGAGAAAGCAGAAGGCAAGACTGCAAAGATGAAGACCAATGCACGGGAGAAGGAAAGCAAGAGAGACAAAAAGGATAGGAAGGAAAGCAAGATCGATGCCAAGGAGAAGGACAAGGAGAAGAGCAGCAAGAAGCGAAAGGATGGTGATGATTCGAAGAAGTTGTCAGAGTCAGAAAAGCCTTTGAAGAAGACGAACAAAGGAAAGCAGAAAGACTGGTCATCAACTGTTTATAGAAAAGAATGGCAGGCATTCACCAGGTGGCATGAGAACAAAAAAAGGTGTCCAGCAAAGATCGTCGCAGCTTGCAAAAGCCAGGTCAGGAGCTATAGCCAGCACCCTTTCCATTTGTTTCCCATTTCTTTAGTAAAGAAAACTTCCCATGTAGTTTACCAGGTTTCCTATTTACTCCGCATATAGTTCCTCCCTTCTCTAAAACCTTGAACTCCAAAAGTCATCATTTCTTGTCAGGAGACTCGACATCAGCTGTTCAAAGACTTCATGGAGTCTGGAGAGGACTTTGCTGCTGTGGAGGCTAAGTTCCAATTGCGACTAGAAGAAAGTCAGCGTACCTCTGTGAAGTATGGGTTCCGGAATGATCAGTGGTTAATCAAACACCATGGTGAGAAGAAGGCATCACGGATCATGCAACGTAAGCGGTCTCTAGGACTGAAACTCGACTTGGTGTTTATGTTTTATGCCCATACAGCTTTTGTATTTCCAAAATAGTTCCCCCATCACACTTTTCCAACCCAAGCATTCGACCCTACCCTCATTGCCATATCACCATCATCATCGCACAGCCTTTCTCCTAAGGACAATGCCGGACCCGGAGTTTCCAGGGGAAGACGAGCACTTGTTCTTCGTCTTGGTGGAGTTTAATGTCGAAGACATCAAGGAACTCCGCAAAATCACGCAAATGGAGCTTACTGGAAGTTTGGATTCTGATGGTGGAAAGCCTTTGTTGAAGTTTCTTATTTGCAAATAGTTTGCCAACTTAAATCATGGAAGGTTAGTTACTTGAATCAAAAAAGTTAGGAAATATTGGGAGATGAAAAATTATCTTCGAGAGCCTTCCACATACTCACTCATCCCTGAAAGCCTATTGGACCCTAGGCTGGTGGTTGCCTGGATGGGCAGCAACATCTGGCTTTGGGTGACAACATGGGAGCTAAAGGAGTTCAAAAGATGCTTGCAAATGCTGGGGTGACTGGTGGGAAGAAAAAAGGTAAAGGCGGCAAAGACAAGAACAAAGGAGGTGGAGATAAGACTACAAATGGAGAAGAAGCCAAACAGGCGACTACTTGCTGTATTTCATTTAGCATGGTTCAGTTATAGCCCAAATCAAATCCCCAACAATACTGGACCAACCATGTCATTGGTGCAGGTTCAGCCGGAGACACCTTTAGATCGTGCCCAGGGTTTGCTTCAGAAGGTGCTGAAGGATGCCAACAGTTGCCGGAGTCTAGACAGCAATTAGTCAAATAAATCAAAAGTCCACATTCATTCACTCATATCCTTCCTTCATTCTGTCTTTCTTTCATTCTTTCTTTGATGCATGAACACTTGAAATTAGAAAAAGGTATAAATATTTTTGTGGCTTTGGCATAAAAACTTCCACTGACATTCCTGACACCTCAACACCTCTTTGCTTACCTAAGGGATCACGCGTTTAAGCTTCGGCCTATCAATATGTCTGGAGACCTTATCCAGCAGCTCAAGGCATGCTCATTGAAGCTTGGGAAATGTGCCGAAACACTTCAGCAAAAAATCAAGGAGAAGTGCAACAAAAACCGGCACTATGTAGATGTGATAGAGGAAGTGTCTTGTTGAAATCAACTTTGAAAAAGAAAAGTCATCACTCAATTCAGTATAACAAAAGTTGGCATTGTAGTCCTGAGAAAGGGTTTCCAACCTTTACTCTATCCCGACTCTTTCTGAGGTAAGGCAGATCAGAGAGATCGCTACGGAACGGGTGGACCTTGCAAAAGCTTTGATTCGTGCCGTGGATAAGCCAAACAAGACAAACAAAAGGGCCAAAACGGCCGAAACGCCGGCAGCGGATGCAACCGCATCGTCTGAGGCAAAAGCCTCTTAGTTGGACTTTTTTGATCCAGATTGCCAAGTTACTTTTAGGTTCTAGTTCGTTTTCGAACTGCCATGGGGTGTTTGACAGCTAGGCCCTTAATCCTTCCCAAATCTAACTTCAATTTGATATCAAGTTAAGTCCAAGAAGAACAGCGCATTTCAAACCACAAAAACAGATTTTTATCCATGGAGGGCAGGGTCTACTGTCAATAAAGATCTTCGCGCACAGCAGGGATTCACAAGCCCGGACCATTCAAGTAAGCATTCTTGTCAAAAAACAAAAGCGTTTAGCGGCCAATGCCCTTCAGAAATCCCTTCATTACTTTCAGGATATCCTACTCAAACACTCGACCATCCCACGCAGGTGTCGCTCTAGGTCTCCTCGTCCACTCCGAAAGGATGAGTTTGGCAGCACCTTGGCAGCCAAGAATGATCTGAAGTGGTTGGGGGTTTCAACTGGGCTGATGCATGGTCTCTTGGGTTGAGGGTTCATGGTTTGCCCCCCTTAGTTTTCTCTGAGATTGTCATTCTTTCATTACTCTTTCCTGAGGTATTTTGATTTCAACTTCATCGTCTTCAAAGCGGATCTTGAAGAAGATTTGCACTGGGGTCACTCAGCACAAGTTGTAGAATCTAGCAATGATATCTGGTATTTTATACTGATGCTTGGGAAATTAGAATTCAAAAAAATGAAAAGAAGAGTTAGATTAGATTACCCAACCCTTCCCATATATGGACATCCAGATTGCCTTTCTTCATGGGCTTTTCTCACATCCAACCTCTACCTAGGCTACATCTGCAATAGATGGGTGCAGGGACGCTGAAAAGCTGATTGACGACAATGTCAATTGTCCCTTGGCTTTGGAGATGAAACGGTGGCTCAAAGGAGGCCACGCTGAAAGGTCTTTTGCGAGGCCCATTGATGTCTAAAGCATGTTTTGTTTTTCAAACTACGTGATTTCTTTTCTGGATTAGGTTAGGGTTTGATTTGATGATTGGATTTCATACTTTGAATTTCTATTAAAGCCTGAACCCTTCAGGTGGTGTCAACATGTGTGCAAGATCAACCCCGATTCAGTTGACATTCCCTTGGCTGTTACAAATGAAAATGGTGATGAAATTGAGATGATGAAAGACACGGCTGTTATTTGGCCGTGGGATTTCTTTTCATACCTTTGGGGCAAAGGCAAATTCTTACAATGGGTGGCTGACAATCCAAAAAAAGCTGGCGAACGCACATCAGAATATTGGACCCATTGTGAAGGCTTAGAGTTTTTTCAGCGAATAGGACTTCCTCGAGAACGCTATGGAACATGTGTACCACTTTTTTCACACTGATGGTGTCAAGATATACAAGAGTCAAAAGGCTTGGGTGTATTCGATTAGCTCTGCATGCCGGAAAGGCCAGTCACTCTTAACCAAGCTGGTGTTCATCCTCATAAGAGAAGCTATGATCATCAAAGGCAAGAGCCATGACTCTATAGGCAGACTTGTTGGGTATATTGTAGACACCTTGATGACTGGAAAATTTCCCACACATGACCACCTTGGTTGCAAATTCTCACCGGGGTCCGAGCAAGAATTGCGAGCTGGTCAAGATTTTGCTGGTGGCTGGTCCATGGCCTTTGCGGGATTCAAAGGGGACTGGGAAGCCCGTGCGATTGTTCACAAACTCACTAGATATTACCGAACAACTTTCATATGTGAACATTGCATGGCATCTTACAAGCCGGAGTTTACCTTTGCAGACTTCAGACCTGATGCAAATTCTCAACTGGTACGCTTTAGCCGCAATGACTTTTTGATGCTCAACCCACCACATGATCAAAGCAGCTGGGTTTGCGTAAAAGGGTGGACCAAAGACCGCAACCTTGAAGAAACAAGGTTCATAACTCAACTTTTGCAACGAATGAAATTTGCCTATACAAATTGTAATCTTAGTTGGGTCTTTGAGGGGAAACACGCTACCTCCCAGGAGCAAATATCATTCATTGGAAATTTGGTTTTATGTTCATCTTTACCCCAATCCTTTTGAAGAAAAACTTTACATGGGTGATCATATACCGTATTTGGGATTTCCAACATCTCACAAAACTAGCCCAGGATTTACTACACGTATTTCATCAAGGAGTTCTTTGCGTGGTGATCGCAGCTTTGGTTTGCAGCCACCTTGAAGCTGAGAACCCTTCCATTACTTTGAAGGGGTTGGATTTGAAACTTCAAAAAGAAATCTACAGGGATTACAAGAATTGGTGCCATCAAAAAAGGAAATGTGCGAGTGCATGCTCACACAGGTTCAACGCTGCAAGGTTTGGGAAAGAGAAATGGCCAGCTTACCCGGAGCTGGGGTCGGTCTACAAAGCGGCAGTTGTTAAAAGTATGCTGTTTTGGTGTGACAAGTTTTTGAAGAAACAAATTGGGAAAGTTCCAGGGGCACAACACCGTGCAAATGTTTCCCATAGTTTTTCGAAATTCCAATACATCCTGGATACCACTGTTGCAGAAGCCGTGAAATATGCCAGAGCTGGCCTTGTGTTTTATCAAGATCTTGCGTGCGCTGAAGTTTCAAGGGCCGATGACAGGAAGTTCTTCAAAGTGATCCCCAAATTCTACAGTCTCTATGAAATGACCATTTACATGGAAACTACAAAAAGGAATCCCAGGTGTTTTGGATTAAAAGGTGTAACTGTTTTTGTATGATGTTGTTTTTTGTTCTTTGGGGTTCAAGTAGTTGGTACCCACAGTTTCATTCAAGTACTTCCAAAAGAAGGTTTTCCTTTTCAAATTCCATCCCAAGTTGGGTCAAAAGACATTAAGTAAATCCCCAAAACTTTTGAGGCCTCCATTGGGACCCCATCCTGTTTTGAGAAATCATAGTCATAGCCAATATTTACGTATAAAACATTTATATAGCTATATATATTTAAATCTTTTTATTGTAAACATACTGACTTTGGGATCTACAAATCTTGGACCCTAAACACCACCCCAGTAACCGAGGTTTGAACACTGTTATCAAGATGAAGATCTTATGAAGGAGATCGGAAAGATTGCCTCACGGACCCACCCTAACACCATGGACTTTGTAACGTTGAAACGTTACCGGGCCTACATAGAATTATGTGCTGAGCACCCCAGCAAAAAAGCTGGGTAAGTTCGAAGCTGGCGTGGATTACCATACAGCGGCCGTGCAGGAAAAACAAAGCTGACTAGCTTGAAAGGATTCAAGGGCCAAATCCGGCCATGTTTTGGGAACCTGGAATTGTTTTGAGTGCTTTTTTAAGGCATGATGATTAAATTGCCAAACCCATGGTCCTCTTCAGAATTTGGTGATTTTTTCGAAAAAAATCTGGGTCTCATTGATCCACAAAAAAAGAAACACCAAACATCTAGATGTTTTGTTTCATTAATGGACATGTGGTCGATCATGATTTTTCAATCTCTCTTGAGAAAATTTTGGGGCCAGGGCGGTGATGACATGAAAACAACCTTCCGTCAATCCCCAGAATATGTATGATGTGTTTATATTTACACATGTGTACTTGCATTTTTCCCAAGTACACATGTAAAATAAATATTACATATTATCTAAATATGTGTAGTAAACACAGATTTACCTTTACAGGTAAATACTCAAAAGCAAATATATGGACTTTTGTGCCCAAAATTGTCTTTCAGGAAGCTCCTGAAAACAGTTTTGGCTGACAGTTTCAGTACTTGTGTGCGGCCCAAGTTGAAATATATATGGGCATGGCAGTACTACACTGTGTTTTAAAAACGATAAGCGTGTGCTGTCTAGACCATAGGCTACTTGCATTCAGCTTCACATGGGTGCATGTTGTCTTTGAATGAGCTTTGGTATGCCAAAGGCTTTCATTGAAGGCCTTTGCCTTGACACAGGTCGAAAACAGGCAAAAAGGCTTTCATTGAAGCGCTCTTGGCTCTCTAGGAATGGGGTACTTTTCACGATCGCGAGGATCGAGGGGAAACGGAAAATATGCCACCCTTTGTTCCCTGTTACCCTGTGTTGCATAAATGTCCTTGCACTGATGCTTTGCAATGCAAGATTGGCATCCAAAGTTTCTGAGTGGTCCCTGGTACTTCAGCCGCTTTTTCCAGCAGCGAACGGTGTTTTTCTTGCGGTGTGAATTTAGTTTTTCCTTCGCTGCTCGCAGCCATGCCCCTGGACGATGTGGAGTCTTTGAATGAGTCCATGGCTAAGACTCTTAAGTAATATCAGTTCAAATATTTCTTAGAAGAAATGATGAGATGACTTTCCAAGCTTGCCCTGAGTTGTGATATGGTAGATGCTCCCAAAGCTCAAGATGGTGGACATAAGCTTTGAACTAAGTTCATTTTCAGTAGAAGCTTTTAGATCAGAACCCGGAAATCTTACCCTAAACACACCACCGCACACTGCCTGCCCAGGAAAATTGGCTTTGGTGATGAGGCCTGACCAGCGAAACAGTTCCAGGCTTCAGGAAGGGGCGGTGGAAAATCTTGGTGTACCCAAATTTGGTGAATCGATGAACAAGATTATGACTGGTCACAAGCCTTGGTTCCTACCGCAACTGAAGCGGGATGCACTGAATATCACGCTGGTTCATGGTCAGCAATTTTCTGGGAATGAAAAGGGAACACTTTCAAGGTAGTATTGACAAAGAGAAAAGATATATAAATATATTACGCAGTTTTTTTTCTGACATGGTCCTTAGATAGATTGCACTATAGATTGCGTACAAGAAACGTGGACTATTAAATAAATAGATCGATGAGATAGATAGCGAAAAAGATTTCATTAGCCGGTTTGATAAATTAGATACAAGAATTGAAGTAAACAGGACTAACAAATGAATGAAGAAATACTTGAAATACATCTGTTCGTTTGTTTGCCGCTCTTTCTTTTTGTTTGTTGGTCTATCTTTCAACTCTTAGTCCATCTATCTACCTAAGTCTTTGGCTTGTCTACTGTATCTCTATCCAAGCTATCTATCCTTTCTTCTGTTTCATTGTCCGTCAACCTTTCTATCTTTATTTCATGTCCATTGTTCTGTTCTTCTATCTACCCTTCCATCTTTCTATCTACTGTCTATTTATCTATTACCCTTCCGTAAGTCTATGATCTATTTCTCTATCTATCTTTCTTCTTCTTCTCTTTCCTTCGGTCTTTCAATCTGCCATCTTCTCTTTTTATCCATCTACTATCTCTCCCTCACTTTTATCCTTCCGTCTGCTAATGTCTATCTTTCTATTTCTATCTATCTACCTATTGATGTATCACGATTCCTTTTTCTACCTGCCCATGTGCCTACCAGTGCCTACCGTTTAACCAGCTTTCGATCTAGCTTTCTTCATATCTACCTAGCTGTCTTTCATCTTAAATGTCCACTTCTCCACCGTTACTTGTATATTTGGGTTTGTCTTTCCATCTATGAATCTTAGTGGCAATGCCGTTTAGACTTTACAGAATATATAGATATTAGATTGCAAAGAAGGTAGTCTATACCAAATTTAGATACATATTATCTAGATAGAAACTGTAGGGTCAAGCAATCCGGTAGATATGGCTGGGATTTTGCTGTAAAGGTTTGTGGAAACCGCCACTTCCCAAGGTTCCACGAAAGCCCAAGACTGGGAGCCGCTTACCGAAAAAAGGAACAGTCCTTGACAAGCCAATTACCCTTCATGCGTTCGGGACTGTGCGTGGCGCCCTCAGGGCTTCATGATATATTGAGCTAACTAATCCCCACTCACACTGCCCAGAAAATATGGTCGCCCAGGCTGCTTTGGAGCGACGACCAAAGCGGACACCAACTTTTTAAGTTTACGAGGGTCAAGAGTGTGTCTCCCAGTTTCGTGTTGACGGATTAAAGTCTAACAGTAAGAACTACTTTGCATGACTTAGGACTTCTCTACACAAGTCTTTTGGTGGCGGGATTAGGGGGTTTCATGCAGAACCCATGGTGTCAAGAAAGGAATCTACTACAAGCCAGAAACGGCTGAACGCTTTGCAGGTCTGTAAAGAGATATTGGCTCTGGTCATCTTTCAGTTGTTGTTTCCCTTCATAAAGACCCAGCGCTTTCGGCCGCCTTGTCGCCAGGTCTTCCGATTGGCTGGACAAGTCCGGCGCCTATGGCAGTGAAGGACGACTTGTTCAAGATCTATCCATGGATGAAAGAAACTGAAAATCCCAAGGCTTGTGTTTGATTGCATTTTCCATCTTAATTTTCGAGCTTAGATATTTCATTGGGAATCGAAATTGGATGGAAGGCTAAATATAAAGCTGATAGTGATCCAGAGATATCAAAACTGCGTATCAAGAAATCCAGATATGCTATCCACTTGAACAACCTTCACCACCACAAGCTCAGCGGGACACCATGGGCTTTTTTGAGCACGGCGCACACACCCCTGTTGTTGGGCATTGATCCAAGATGTCCATCGGAAATCATCACTATGACAGGTGATGGGATCATGAGACAAGAGTGTGTCCCTGATACTCACAGATTCACATTCCCTCTTGTCTACGCTCTTCTCTCAATTGTCGAGATTGAAGTGTGGCATATTCCTCTCGCAATTGATATTCGCCTGCATTCATAACATGTCGAAGGAAGTCAGCACGCATGAATTTTGTTAAACTATCAGCTAATTGCAGAGTTCCCTCAATCCAGCGAATGCATCCATGATGTCTTCGTAGAAATTCTCGAATGATGGATAGATCAATGCAGGATCTTTTATCTGCAGCTGAGTTGGTAATACTTGTGGGCTTGGAAAGGGCATCGTAAACAGATTTGGCATCAGTTATGATTCCAAACTCCAATGCGGACAATTTATCTTCCCATTGAGATGTACGAGGGATCAAACTCTCAGGATTTTCACACTCTGCTAAGAGAAATCGAAACCAGCAGGCGACTGAAGCACTTTCAACAATGGCTTGAGTTTCCGCTGACAACGTGGAAACGGTTTTTCTCTTTCGCGTATGACTTTTCCATGCTAACATACTGAATGGAGCAAGGCCACCTTGTAACATTGATTTGTCAGTGAGCATGAAAAAAAAATCCTGCTTGGGATTTTTCTTCTTTTCCGTTTTCATCCTTTGCGTTTCCGCAGGCGGCATCACTTGACGCAAGTACACATAGCTGTGAAACAGGAACGCTACGAATGTGGATGCTTACTTCTTGGTATTGGAATGCATCTTTAAGCAGCTTATTACAATTCTTAAGGTCGCCAACGGTGGGATGTGGAAATGCTTGCATAAGCAGAGATACACCACCAGCAAGATCTACACGAGTTTCCTTGGCTAACCAACTAAGCATGCCTACCTTACCACGAAGCATCTTAATTTCTTCTTCACTGCATAGCTGCTCAGTCGATGTTCCTCTCTTTATGGTGATCCTATCCTTACACGTTACTTCTACATTATATCTTTGTGGCGCTTCTATGGAAAAATCGGCATGTTGCTGGAGATAAATGCCCACAAAATCTACCCTTATCATACACCCACTTATCAAACTTGTATTTAGACCTCAACTGTTCCATCAATGTGAGATGACGTTCAGTTCCACCACTAATGAGATCATCGGTAGTCAGAAGAAACAAACCTTCAAGTTTACAAGGCCTTCCGTCATGATCTTTGGAATGCAAAAGATATAGACAAGGATCTAAGAGACTGGGAATGTATCCGGGTTCTTTGAGTTGCTTATCTAAGCGCTGATTCCAACGATAGGGTGAATCAGTGAGTCCGTATACAGTCTTTTTGATTTCAATCAAACTTCCGGGCGCTATTTCAGGAAGCATCTTATTCAAGTTACTGGGTAGCTCACAGTACGGTGGTTCAGTTTGTTGAAGAAATTCCCCTTGCGTGAATGATTGAGAGAGACCAGCGAAATGCATACGCCACTGATGACTGGCCAAGAGCTGCAACCCCATGAACATGGTATCTCTTCCTACTACAGTAGAACTAGAATCGACACTAAACACATCAGGATCTTTATCCCCTCTTGCTATCCATCGGGTCTTTGCTTTACAAATGGTTCCACTAGGACTGCAGTGTAATCTTTCATCTATTGGGAGTTCACTTTCATCTTCTACAGGCTTTGCAGTGTGTAAAAGTCTACTTTGCATGATGCGATGGGATCTCTGTTGACGAATTACCTGAGCATCATGTGGACTAATGACCGCAATTGCTTCGGCTGCTGCATTTGTGTCCCACTCTTTCTTGATGGACTTCCTAAATAGCTCAAGATCATGAGGATTCAAATCTTTCAGTCGAATTTCGCGGCTCTGGAGGGCATCTGGCTTTTGAGACGTCGGATTCACTGACTCCAATTGCCATGTTTGCAGCGAACACCTTCTCAGCCCACGTTGTGACTATCAGTGTTAAGGACTTCCAAACACCATTCTTGTTCACTATCCTCTTCCATGTTGATGTATTGATGCTGTGATTGGAGACTACGAAACTTCTTTGGAGGGGATTCAGGCACTTCTTCATCATCCGTCAGGTTTGGTGATGTTGGCGCATAGTCTTCCATGTCAGTCATGGGAATGTCTGGGTTTTCAGGTGGAACGTCATGTTTCCATCTTTTATTACCATATTCACGCTCAAGGTCATCAAAGTCAAGATCTCGGTTGGGATCATGTTCTATGTTTCCTTCTTCATTATGCAAACTCCTTTGGGCTTTATTTGAATCAAAACTTTGTTTTCCAATTGCTCGCCTTCCCCTAGTGGGATGTTCATCTTCGGGTAAAGGAGGATGAGATTGATCACGAATGTCATGCAAACCTTTGATACGAGCGCTTGCAAACTCATCTCTAGTTGGGCGCAATGATTGCACTAGTTCACTACAAGAAAGTTCCTCATCAGCTGAACAGGCGCGACATTGCTCTGGTGCAGCTTTGATAATACGTCCTTGATTTACTAGGTACAGTGTAGAAGGAAGCTGTGTGATCACAACGTGTGCAGGTCCATGCCAAAACTGGTGTGGTGGTGTACGGGAAGCAGAATTTGGACGTGCTACCTTACCGTGAACACTAACTGACCAGAAGAGCACCTTCTGTCCAACCGCAAATGACTCAAGTCTTCGAGGACCAGATTGTAGTGCTCTTTGAATGGCACTGGAGCACTCTTGAGAGAAGAAAGCCTGTCCAGCAGCTTGCTTCATGCGAGCTTGTTTCTGCAGAGTACTATCACCCATTTCCATAGCGGAGGCTTCAACAATGTTGGCGGAATTATTGCCAAACAAATCCTCTGGAATTACGGGAGTGTAACCGAAAACTCGGTGCATGGCTGAGAATCCATCTTTATTGAGTAGTCTGTTTTTCATCATCATACAGCTATCAATCAATTCGAGGATTTCATCCATATCTTGGGTCTCTCCGTAGTTGAAGGATGTTTTATGGAACATGATTTTGAAAGATCCACCTTCACGCTCTGTGATGGAGTTTTGGGCTGGTGCTTCTAAACTGGAAGGATCTAACTCAGTTCCATCAGCGCTACAACGATAGGAAAAACTCTTGCATGAACTCTCTACCCAGGTCAGGACAAAGGAATTTTGGGGCCCCAAGAAGTTTTACCCACTGTCGATATGCAGTGCGCACGTTAGTCGCACTGGCTGATGGCAAAGGTACAATCATCTGACATCGAGTTCCCCAGTCTACTACGTTAAGACATTTTATGGCGATGTTGAAGTGCTTCAATGTCAAGCAACCGACGCCGATGACTTCGTTGAATGCTAAGTCTTGAGGCGGGGCGGCTCTTCGCCATGGTTTTGGTCTTTGATTCTCATGACACTGTGAACAAACGTAAGTCTTAGCAAGACTGCAAATTAATGGAGAAGCTCCTCCTGCCTTAAGAATACGAATGAATCTATCTTGATTTGGGTGTCCCATGCCTTTATGTGCTTTATCAATCTCTCGCAGTAAGCTGCGTCTTCGAGGCGCAGGCAGGTCTTCAATCTCAATGGATTCATCCGACTGTCTATATGACAAGATTTCAGCGGCATACACTGAGTGTGAGGGTTTGCCTGGTGCTTCTTGATCATTAATCAGTTTATCAATGTCTGTCAATTGATTCAAACGCATCAAATAGCCCTCAATGGGCAAAGGTTGACTCCTACTTTGTTCCTGTTCAAATTGCAAAGCATAGGAATGAACAATGGGATCCACACGGTGTTGTGGATTCAAGTAGTGACAATCAAGCTGATCTACTATGAATGTCTGTGCAGTTTGATTCACTTGACAGTCAGAAAGATGCTTGCAATAGGCACGTAGGACGGCATCGATCATCTGACTAGTAAACCTTGCGGCTCCTGCAGCCCTTGAAATGCCATTGACTTGGCCAACACACTGCTGATGTTGATGAAGTCCCTTACAAGTTCTGTCCAATGCTTTTGCAATCAACTTGATGTTAGTGACAACACCGGTTCGCTTACGAATGGGAGCTCCGGGAGCATCAGCTTGACCAAAACAACATTGATCGGTACGAGTCAAAATGCTGTTGGGATGGCGCAGAGGCGACGAACACTGTTCATCTTCCAGGATGAAGCTCCCCAAGGATGTTCAAACAGATATCCTTGCTGAAGTTGCTATTGCAACAAACAAACAGTCGCACCAAAATTCAACACTACTATGGCTTCTCGAAGCTTCTTTTGAAAGAGAGGATCTTGCATGCAGCTTTCACGACTGCGGCAACGTGCCATGAATTGAACATCGTGCAAGGACAGGAAACAGTGATGAGTCCGTATCTTTTATTACGAAGATGTTCTAAACAACTACTACGATGTTCTGGATCCAAAAATTGATCCCCCATGCAGCTGCAAATCAAAGGCTGGTCCTGGTTGCAGTCCATGCTTAGTGGCTTTCCGACTAAATTGAGGAGTACTAAAAACCTCGCCAATCAACCGGAGATGCATGGTATCAGCAACATCTTCTTTATCAATGTCGGTTGACTCAAAAGGAAAAGTATCTTTCTCAAGTCGATCAATCAAACTTTTTAAGTCTCCTAGGACACGTTTTCTTGCGCCATTGGGAAGTTGCTGAGCTTCAAGACCAGCGACGACCTTTTGATCTACTTCTTGCCTGGACTGCTGTCGGTGTGATAGCCCCGAGTCACTTGACCTGTTTTCAAGTGGAAGGTCTCGCGAAGATTGCAAATTTTGCAAGTCTTCATCTTGACATGGGCATTGGTTCCCCGACGTGACCATTGATGATTGCACTTCTGATTTGAGCTGGCACAGCGGGATGTTCGGCTCTTTGACGGACTGACGAAACCGGTGCTCCTTGCACGCTGCTGTCGCCGCTCTTGAAGGATGCCTCGGAGTCGCTGGAACTGCTCGAACTTGGAATCGGTACTTCCCGAGCTGAACTCGCACGCTTGCCCTGTGAGTTGTTGCGGGGTGGAAGCTGTTGGTATCCAGTTGATTTCTCTTCCTCCAGCCAGACAAAATACTGGCGCTGGGCACCCCGTGCTTTGGGACAGCGAAGAAAACGTCTCATCCAGTTTGGCCCCTGCTTGTAGCATGTATATTCCATTGGAGTCATGCCGTGTCCGTTTGATGTGTCTCCCTGTTTTGTTCCTGTCGTTTCTCCTCCTTGTCTTTCTTGTCCTTCTTGCCAGCTGTGCCTGGTGGCGAACCTGATGACAAAGAGCCTGGCTCTGGCAGTGGCTTTGTCGGATTGGGATAGCAGCCCTGAATTAGGACCGCTTGCACAGAAAGCTTTCTGACAAAGTCACTGGTGGCCGTTATTGGCCCAGAAGTGATCTCAAAGCGTCGCCTCTCGATGAAATGCTTCTGATCCGGCACAGCATCATCTCCATCAGTGCTTGGCTCTTCCGGTTTTGGATCCGTCTCAATCGGTTCAGGTTCTCCCTCCTTTTGCCAAGTTTCACTGGCAAGTGCTCCAGGATTCACAGGATTTGACAATTCACCTGTGTCGCTAAACCACGTCAAGTTCAGGGCGACATGTGGAAGATAGTCATCCCGGCAACGAGTCTCAATGGAACACGTGCAGGTCACCTCATTGCTGGGCAAATCCGGTGGATCGGGTCTTGCATCTTGCCAAGGCGTCACCATAATCGCAGGAAGCAAGGACCCTGATTTGATAAGAATGGCACTTCATTGCGTACGG
>OMLO01001308.1_pt1 | contig 18904 bp, 11 predicted proteins | sample 1674811 | NCBI WGS metagenome assembly OMLO01 (sample SAMN06265003, study PRJEB25207) | coral metagenome | isolation source: Coral host | place: Mexico:La Bocana,Puerto Morelos, Mexico | collected 2008-11-13 | reverse complement strand
CTGTCAATCACAAAGTAACATCTGATTGGTAGCGAGAATAGAAAAAGATTACATCATAAATTCCTTGCGTGACGCGTCACTTAATAATTGTCTTTTGTCCAATTGTTTTGTTTTAGTTCTGGTATCCAGGTCAAAACAACACAATACTGTACATTAGTTAAGTTTATGTTTATTTACTAAGCTTTAGTCAGCTGCCTCCCTAACAAAAAAGTCTCCTGCTACAGTTGATTGATTTAAAATTGCACAATCTGGATGTCATCCACAATGTAACCGTAAAAATTAATAATTGAAAGCGTCTTTAGCAAACTAGACAATAATTACTATACAGAATAATTATTTTAAAAGTCATTTTTCAATTGAACACAGTTTGCACAAGAGTCAATCCGAAATGTTCCAAAAGAATCACTTTCTTGGACTCAATTGGCAACATCAATATCAAGGTTTTTTAAGGAGCCATTAGGTTGCAAGTAGCGAGGAATTACACGCATGGTATAAATGGTATTCCTTCCTTGAGGGCCATCCAGAGACAATGGTTTTCTTCATGGGAAAAAAATTGGGCACCATTTGCTTTAAATTTTTATTTTCGTCTCTGGACCCAAAATTTTCACCCAAAGTCCTCGTCAAAGTGGCAAAACTTTTGAAGGAAAATGAAAAATTACACTAAGTTATCAGTTACTTTCTTTACATACTTCATTTAGCTCTTACTCAATATAAAAGTATATCCAAGAACTGATAAAAAAATTCATGTAAATCAGGCTTTAAAAATTTCATATCTGATATCAGAAAAACGTGACTTCCAAGCCTGTGTGGTCATCACTTGTAAGTGGCTACCTCACTCAAAACATGCACACTAAGCCACAGGTAACCCTTCTCCACATTCATCAGTAACCATTACTGTGGTTAGCAGAAAGTCATATCCTGTAGTTCCATGTGTTGAGTCAATACAAACACCTTTGGAAGCAAACTTTTGGGCCATTACCTTCTGGAAGAGGGTTTTGATGACTATGAAGAAGTCTTCCTTAAGTAGATCAAGATCTTCTGGTGCTGTCTCCCCCTGTAACTTGTAAAACAGTACCAGGATCTTCTCACTTTCCTGCCACTCTTGAATCCAGGTCAAACACTTTCTTGGTCATCTTCAGGGGCAGAAGGAGCAGAAAAGAAAACTAGAAGATTTTCTTAAGATGAGAGGTGCAAGAAAGGCGAAATTGTAGACAATTTAAAGGAAGCAAAGGCTCACAATAAGGAAATTACCAGTAAATTCCAAAAGGACTAATTCAGACATTAATGAAACTGCTGAAGGAGCAGAAATCAAGAGGCCCTGCCAAAAAGAAAACATTTTCAGATAATTTTATAGCAAAAGGCATCAATCTAGAGTTCTGAAACTTCACTAAGTGCTTCACTTACGGTATCTCTTTTGCTGTTCCTCTGTTGTTAATGTTTTTTCTTCCTTGTCTTGGCTTGTGTGTTAATTGGTATAATACTGAGAGCTTCTTAATAGTGTTGTAGAGGTCCCTTGTGTTCCCTTGTGCTGCTGCTTCCTCTGTGAGCTTGACCAGGTTGTCTATGGTTCCTCTTGTCTCTTCCCATTTTCCTCCTTACCTTTAGGAGTATTGATTTTGCCCAAATACTACCCAATCAAAGCAAATCTTCAGTTGTGGACTCAATTTATGGCAATATGACATGACATGCTGAGTTCACCAAATCTTAGCCTTAGTATTGAACAGTTTCAACAAGAACCTAAGGCATTTATGTGCATGTGACTGCATACATGCACACTTTTTTATGGCATGTGCCTGAGCTCTTAAAACTGTATGCACAAATTTGGTCCTTTGCTCAGCAAGAGGACACTCCAGGTGAACTTTCCTGATGCTTGCAATTGTCATGGCTGTCCCTGCTGTAACGGCTAGAGCACGCCGTGGCCCGATGTGAGCCTGGTTTGTGATGTGCATAGTGGCACAAAACGAAGGGGGCTGTGCAGAGACCTTTATTCTATGAAATGCAAACCACCGCAGAAAACGAGGATCCCGGCAGCTTGTTCGAGCGCTTGAGGTGCTTGTTGGATTGGGCCAGAGAAGACTCACCCACTGAAGAAACAGCAGCATGAAAATTGAACAGTTGAACATTCATACACAACCAAACTGTCAGGCGAATGGCAGCTGCATGCTCGCGGAACGCTTGATCATACAGAAGCGAGACCAGAAGTGATGAAACATGCGTTGTCATGCAGACCGCACGAATGTAATCGATTTACGCAGATTTACCAGAAGACGTAGTCCTTTTCCAAACTTTAATGTCTCTTTATGCCACAGCAACTCGTGATAAAATTCATATAACAAAAATTGAAAATAGAACTTGGAAATTCGTGTAACTTACTTCAAATCGTAGATAAATCGTCTATCGTCTCGTGTCTTCGAAAAACCTTATCAAAAACTGACTTATTACAAAATTTGATCTCATATAAACGAAACTGACGTCATAAATTGTCCGAAAAGAAACTGGTATGTAACTAATTAATTACAGTTCATGACATGCGTAGGATGAGGAGTTGATACTAGCAAATCCTTCCATTGATGTGGAAAATGAGTTACCATAGCCAAGACAAAGATGGAGAACACCTCCATCCAGGCCGCAATGTTCTAAATCTTACAACACAGTCTTTTCATTGTGAGATACGAACAAGGTGCCCGTTGAGGAGAAGCTTCTGCTCAGAATCCTTTTGCTGCAATTGCAAGTTCGCCACCAGTAAATTGCTCAGGTCCACATACTTGCCCGCCACGTTCTGAGTGACAATCTTAGCGGGCACAGACGAAAAACCAGGACCCACAACATACAGCTGATCTAACAGCGATGCCAGCTGACAGAGAGGTGATATTGCAAATTGCCTCGCTCTGTGAGGAGCCTACATTTGTGGCATTAGCGCTAGGAACGAAAGACGACATAGAAGGCGGCACAAATGTTGATACAAAGGACGGCACAACTAGTGAATGGTTTGGCCTACCTTGAACCGCCTGTACATTGAATCCTGTCCCTGAGGCCAACAAACTTTCAGCGGAACTGGCAAGCAAAGGAAGCGAAGCAGGAACACCCACCAAACATGGCAGCATGGAAGTCATAAGAATCACTGCTGAGGAACTTGGCAAAAGCATGACAATTGGAGTAGCACACGAAGATGCTCGTTCCACGGCAAGAGCGGCTTGCACCGTCTGCGAAATCAGTGCCACCAATTCAGGCGAAACTCCACTGGTTGCCGGTCCAGCCGATTGAAGAACAGCTTGGAAAGCTTGACGTGAAAAGGGAACCAAAACGTTCTCACCAGCCGAAGAAGTGGCTTTTTGCAATGAAGCCTCCAGCCCAAGCAGTGGGGTAAAGCAGAGCAGTGTGTTAGCTATTATTCGTCCCATGAGAACCCATCGTAGAAAAATCAAGCAAAGGAAGGAGACAGCTGAGTCGCCAAGCACAGTCAAAATGGCAAAATTGCATGTAAGAATGAGGTGACCTCCAAACCCACGCTGTAAAACCATGTGACCCTCAGCAGACCCAGCATGTCCAGAACAGAGGAAGGCTGCTGACCAGCATTGTTTTGCATTTAACTTAGCTTAAATTACATTTAATTATTATTTAATTATTATGTTAGGTCAACTAATCAAAGAGGTCTTGATGCATCCAGAAAAGAAACTGGATGGGTTATCTAGAGGATCTTGAAAAAAATTTAACTGCAGTAATTGTGCTGCACAGGGACACAAGAATTTGAGAGTTTCACTTGCATGTCAGAATGTAAGACATACGTATTCAAGCCATATTGTTCCCCATCCTATGTGATCAAATCAAATGGAAAGTGGGTTAAACAATGTGAAAATGGGCAAGTACCCATTACCATGCAAGCATTACTTGAACAGACCAATGAAATTACTCATAAGACAAGCTATTGTTTAGACCAATCTAGCTGATGTGTCTACTTGTATACTCAGTTGTCAGTCCTCTTTTTGAAATCAATAGGAACATTGTCATGTTATTTACATGCTTCATTATTCTAAATAAGGTTCCTATATATAATGATGCTTTTCTTCCAGGAGCATCTGTTACTGACATAGTCAATGGTACTTCCAACAATCAGTGTTTTATTGTCTCTGCAGAGAAATGTAAATATGATGGTCATTCTGAATGTGACTTTCAAAGAGTTTATTCCCAATGTAAACAAATTCCTTAAATGGATTCTTTTCCTTTTTTCCTTCCTGCACTTACATAACAAAAATCTCCTTTGATGTTCAGTATCTTCTCATACCATTTTACCATATTACAAAGCTGGTCATTCTCATTTACGCCATGAACATTTCTGTGTCTGGGTTCCTTTACCACTCTAATGTCTGCTAAATATTCCTGGTAAATGTCTATATCACTTTGGCTTGAAAAGACCACAGAACATGGCACCTGCCCTATCTTGCAAAGGTTGATTGCTCAGGATAAATCATAGCTTGTAATAGCCAAGAGCAAGTTTCTCATCGTTCTCTAGTTGATCAGCAACTCTTCACTTTATTCTGTTGCCATTTTTATCTCTTGCGATCATCTACAAAATGCTTAACAACTTTAGAGCAAGAGCTTTCCATGTACAGTTTATGAAGTCCCTTTGTTTGTTTTATTAAACCCTTTGAAAACACAACAACACAACAACAAAACAGAAAAGCAAATGAAGATCTAAAAGACAGTATTGTTTTCACCCAAAGGGGTTGGTAAGAAATGAAAAATACATACAATTGTACCAAAGGTAAATGACAAAGGTGAAAACAATATTAATGTCATGTCCCCATACAACACAGAGACACACTTATTCGTAATCTTTGCATTCATAAAATTGGTTTAAAATTTTGGGTTTACTTTTATTGGATACATTTTTTTCATCACACCTGGTATTTTTGCAATGAATCTTTTTAAATTTCAAATGGACCCGTCTTCCAATGTCTTAAAAAACCCTTTCCTTTCCCTGGGCAAGAACGTTTGCTCTTAGCCACCATCTTAAAGTTTTCTGTGATCTAGCACCCAGGCCACTCAAGATCAACTGCACATGGGCAATGGTTCCTTTTGGCAATGTGCTTACCTGGAGCAAGTATCTTGTCTGAGGGGTCAATTTTTTGGCATGGGTTATATACCAGTAGGCTTCTCCATCTTGCAGATCACATAATTAAGATAATTATTGGTTACTAAAAACCAGTTTTCAAAATAAAACACCTGACTTGATCAAAATGATAAATATAAAAATGTTACTTTGGTTAAGAAAAAACTGTGAAAACTGTTAAAAACCCTACATTTCCTATATTAACATAAGCCTTCTTCAAGGGTAATAAACAAATGTTATGAAGTGACAAGTTTATAAGTACACGTAGTTGCTGGTAAAAAAACAAATATTAGGACTTGTAAGTTGACCTTGTCTTGTTGACAAGCAGAGACGTTGAGAAAGGCTACTTCTCAGTTTGTTTCTCTTTCCACTCTGAATTAGATCGATTGCTCAATGCTGTTGATTCTGATTGATTGCTCAAAGGCCAGACGTAACTTTGGTGCATACATCATCAACATATCATTTCTAAAACCAAGGCTGGAAGAGAGAGGCTGACAAAGGGTGTTTCTCCAGGTTTTCCATTACCTGGTTGGGCATGACAGCTGCCACAGGAGAGCCCATAGCAGAAACGAAGATTTGTTGGTAGAAGTTGTACTTAAAATTTGTTGTTGACAAACAAAAGTCTAAAAGGTCAACAATGTCCTCAACAGGGATAGCAATTCTATCTTTCAAAGTGTCATCTTCAACATTGAAATTAACCAGTTTGTTGTCTTCTTCAAGCGTTACGTGTTTCATCTGATCACAAAAATCTAACCTCTTCTAAACTGTGAAATCTATTGCCAATCACAGGTTTCAGGATCTGGGCCAAGTGCTTTGATAGCATATAACTTGGATTATTGATGAACAAGGCAATGCATTGAAGAGGGTAACCCAGTTTAAGATGGCATGGTTATTTCCAGATTTTGGTATTACTGATCGGTCAAATTCTTTACAATCCCATAGGCCTTGTCTTTTTACCATGCTTTGAAATTCATGTGGATGTTCAAAGGAATCAAAAAAATATATAATTATATGGCCTGTGCAGATTGTATTTCACTTTCTCTAAGTTCATCAAGTGTATCAAAGTACAAGTCTGTAAATTGGTTTAAAAGATTCAACAAAATCACTCTCATTGTCACTTAAATTTAAATTACTGTTATGGATAGCATCTGTCATTTCTTTAAAGGATTCGCTTTTAGGTTTCTTAACAGTGCATGTGAGCCAGCTTGTGGGTCATGACTTTTGTTTTTCTCGCTTTTTGCCTTTTGTGGATACCTTTCAGTAGTTTGTTCTTCTTTGTTGTGCAATGGCTTAAATGCTTGGTCAAATCATCACTGTCAGTGTCACTTAAATTGTGCTTCCACAAATGAATTTGCATCAAGACTTTGTACTGCGTTTTTCTGCTTCATTGTTGGATGCCTTTCTGAGATATATCTTTGCTTATTAGGAGTTCATTCAAGCCACTTAAAGGTTTCTGTTGGAAAATTCAAAAATTAAACAAGACTTACCTGTAAGTTGAAGCTTGATTGTGATTCTATCGATATACAGGATGGAGAGAGATTACATTATATAGCAAGTGCATGTACCAATCAGGTTTTAAAGACTGAATATACATGTTACCCAACAGCAATTAAGTTTGTAAAACCTGAGGCATGCCCAAATTATTTTCTCTTTTTTTCTGCTGTAAGAAATCTAAAATAAAAAGCCAGGAAATGCCAATTTCTGGCATTGTTGCAATACTGACTAGGATTCCTAGAGACTCAAATAGGTTTAAATTAGTAAGAATATTACTTCTGCAGTCTGTAATTCAAGTCTCCTTGTAAATATGAATAATCAATGTACCCAACATTTAAGAAGCCTTGGCTACACAATGTGCTATACACTGGTTTCAACAACAGTTTTGTAAAGTATTTTGTTGCCAATGCTAGACCATTAGGTATGCATGTGCATTGAAACAACCTATTTCTCCAGGAAAACCTTAAATATTTCCTGTACTCAAGTGTAATAAGCATCTGTTAGGTCTATAGAGGCTATATAACATTGTTTCTTCATTAACTGAATAGCACATGTTAAGCTTTCCATTTTAAAATGTTAATACTCTATGGATGCATTCAGTCCTTTTTGATTCAAGATTAATCTATAAGAACCGTTTTTCTTCTTCCTGAGGAAAATGGCAGAGACATACTGATCATAACTAGGGCCAGTCTGATTGAGAACCCCTTTGCCAAGCAATTATTGAATTCCACCATCAACAATCGTTGCCTCTTCAGAATTAATCTAATTGGAGGCTTGGGATATTGTTCATAGACGTTTTCAGTGAGCTCAAGATGATAGTGTTCAACCATGTCAAGAATTTTTTCGCGGTAATACTTATTCCACTTCCCAAGGTTAGTGTGATATTGCTTGGAGGTGTCTTCCCTTTATAAAGCCATAAGCACATTTTTGCCGCAGGAGAACTGTTGGATACCATGGTTGTGAAGGCTAATTCCACAGGACACAAACTCCTTGTGCTCCCTCAGTCATGAACTTGTTCAACATAAAAAATAAGGTTGGACAAATTCAGGCTAAATGCGTCAATGGCAATAACCTCTGGGTCTGGTTTGCAAGACACATAATGTGGAAACTATTGTTTTATATGATAGGCACACAAATCTATATCAGGTTTGAAGTCTTACCTCTCAAGAGCACATATAAGAGATGCTTTGTCAAGGCTCCACTCACATTCTCTTTGGTTTCTTCTGGATTCAAAATCTGCAGTTTGTTTCCCAGGAATACGTACCAGGAACATGTGCAGCATTAACCCAGATCTTGCGATCTATCTCTTAAGTCATAGACTTGCAAGAATCTGAGTGGCTTGTTCCCATGTAATTAACCACATTCACTGCTGTAGTATTGTCACACATTCTGATGTGTGTGTTGCTCTTGTCTTTAGCGAAAGTTTGGAGTCCTAACAAAAAAGTCAACATTTCCAGATAGTTGATGTGGTGCTTAGACTATGAATTGGACCAATTTCCTCACGAGGAGATTCCGCCCCTAACCCATAAGGGAGGCATATGTATAAATGGCGCCTTTGTAATGACAATTTTCGCAAGTAACTTTTGAACGTTCTGACGAATAATTGGATATTCATGTTCTAAAAAGATTGCGTTAGGCAATTTGTGTTGAACAGGGGTGGCAGTACACTCACTAGCTGCCCCCAAGACTTCAGATAAGAGGATTTTGTTATTGTGAGGGTCCTCCAAGTTGGAAAATTAGCAGCCACCTGTCCAGCCTTAAATGTGTTGCATAACGATTGTAAATAATGTTTGTAATTAATATTATAGCAAAGGAGCGTTATATTAGAAAGCTGACCAAGTCGTTAAAAGTATATAGCACTTCTTGAAGGTGTTTTTTAATGCGCCCTCCCTGTTTTCTGACTGCCTGTTGTTCGCTTCTCTTTCCTTCCCTTCTCTTAGTCTTATATTCTCTGGTCGTTGTTTTCAAACTGAGCTTAACGTTTCTTTCTATCCATTCTACCTGTTTCTTTCTAACAGTATCGGCCTGGAGATAGCTAAATCTCTTGAAAGGTTTAAGATGCAATGTAACAAACCAAAAACAAAAATAGTAATAGTAATAATAATAATAATGGTTTAAACTTATACCATCCTGTTTGTATGAAAAATATTCAGTAGCTCCTTACACTAATTATTGAAATAAATTCATAAAATATCAATTCAAATAATAAATGGAATAAATTACAAATATTGCCAATTAAATCTTACTTGTCTTACAAACAAAAAAAAAACACAGAAACAATAAAACAAAGAATAACTTGGCTAAACTTAGAGACGAAGGATTTTTTGATTATTTCTCACAGCCCTTTCCCCGCTCCCTTGACAAAAAAAAGTATTAATGTTTGTATTTTATATTTGTTTTTGTGTGTGTGGAGAAAGGGGGTGGTCAAAAATAAAAGAAATGTAAATTCCACTTTGTTATATAGAGTCAGGTTTTTCTGGCTGACTGCACAAGCAACCCTATAAATCATTGACTACCAGAACCACAGTGACGAATCAACAGTACAGTACTGTTGAGGGATTCGTTAGCTTGGTTTGAGCCAACGGGTGCAAGTTTCTCCACATTCTCTACAAAAAAATTGACAACAGCTGCGAGGTCGCCTTATCACCATGCAAATCCTTACCATGACGGAGTGAGCACGATGTCTTTCTAAGCTTTTCGTCAACTCAACAACAAGATCTGGTTCTATGGCTTTGGACGAACGAACCTTTTTTTGGTTCATTGCTCATTCTTGATGCTGCTTCACAAGTTGCACAGCGTTCGGTTTAACCTATAAAAATGCAACAACGTTTCCTGAACAAAGGCCAATCATTGAACCAACACCAGTACTTATGACAATTATACAACGTAAGATTATAATTTATCTCTGATACTGCAGTTCTAAAGGAAAGCCCTGATAATGTACTGCCTGCAACAACCCATGAAAGGACACAAAAATGTAAGTAATTGCCTAAGAAATCTGATCGAGACTGAATGCATGAGGATGGGGAGCATTTTTTAACATTTATTTTGTATTGTAAATCACTTGTCAATTTTGTTGTGAACACTGTAATGGAATGAAAATTACTGGTTATTGGAAGAGTTTTTGTGTGATATCCAGAATAGTGGTAAGAGTTATCAGGTGAGGCTGAAGGCCGATAACGTTTACTAGGTCCCTGATTATTGTCGATATCACGCAAACTGAATCCGACAATATTGTTTTTTTGTAGATGTTGTAGTTAAAATTTAAATTCAGGTAAAAATAATTTTAACCTTGTTTGATTCTCTATTTCCTTTGTCTTCCAACCCTAATAAGGGTTAAGAGACAAAGGAATTTAATTTTTAACTACAACATAGACATTAACAAATAAAAAAATAATCCTTTCACCTCTCGTGTTATTTACGTGAACTTGACATGATGATCACCCTTGGGAACATACATGTCATGGTTACCAGTGATTTTAAGGCTATTTTTGTAAAATGTCCTGTCAGATGCTCTTAAAGGCCCTTCTTTTGAAAATGCACTGTATAATGTCAGCCAATCATAGATAGTGTATTGAATGTAAAACAATTGACTCCAAAAGTATGCACATGTATATCACACCCAATCACGGACAGTAACGCTGGCACGGATTTGCTCTAAAAAATACTTTCTTTTACATGCGAAACAAGTTGCTTGATTTATAATACATAAAATATAACTCAACATTAAAACTATAAATTAAACAGCTCTCTACATTCTGAGCTCCTCATCAATTAAGCATCTTCAGTTTCAAATCCAGTATATGCTGATGGCTCTGGAAAAGTTTCTCTTATGGCATGATAGCTACATGCAGGCAGAGGTATCCTTCCTCCTTCCAAGTACCCATGAACAAGGCGAGTGAATTCGTGATAAGCAATGTTACGCAGAAATCTGTAACAGAAGACCACAATAAGAATTTTGGGGGGATTTTTATTGGAATATCCCGCGACTCACGACTCAAGCCTAGAAGCTAAAATGTCTGAGACAGCAAAACTAAATTACATCAACAGCATTTAAAGAAACTGCCAGCTGGGAACGAGATTGATACATGTCAAGTTATCTTTATCTGTACTGAGTTTGGGGAATGCGTGTATGTTTTCTCAAGTTCCGCAATCAACCCTATTACGTGATAGGAAGACTTGTAAAATATTCATAAATTTCAGTTGTGTACGTAAAGAACCCGCCAACGGAGAGCCGGGAAAAAATTACAACCCATCAAAGGCTGGATTTCAAGGCAAAATAATCAAACTTTCAATTCTTTTGAAAAGCGAAAGACTAACACAAAGCAGCCTACCTTTTTCGGATCCAGTCTGGCGGTACTTGGTTTTGTTTTATCGGCAGCCAACCGCAAACTCTACCGCTGCAGGCAAACTTGGCTGAATCAGGATGCAAAGTAACACAGTCGGGCTTTTTTCCTACTTCTTCAACAACCATTTCGTCGGATGGGCACTCTACGTACTCGTCAATCTCTGAACAACACTGAAACTCGTTTGGTTCTGTAGATATTGAGAGTTACATGTGCCACATTTGCACCTGCATAGAATCGCATATAAGCTGAAAAAAGGAGAATGACACATAGCAACCGATACAGAGTTGAAGCACACGACAAACACTCACCACGAATTCATAAGTTGTATTCCTTCATAACGGCCCTGAAGCTTCCTTTCAAAGTCGGCCTAGGTTTCTTGCTTCATCACATACTCGGAAACCGACTCTTAACTCGCCATGGGTTTGAACTTGTCTGGGTCTAAGTTGTCGTCTGTTGGCAACGCGGCTGTATTCGAGTTTGTTAATGTTGGAAATCCCGGCACTGCAACTCTATTGGCTCGCGTAGTTTCACTTTCTTTAATCTCAACAGTCACACTTGCCCTCTCACGACGATCCTAACGTCTAATCACAAAACCACAAAAATCGTAAGAAACACCCTTGTCTACGGTAGGCTTTTGTACATTATGCTTTTGTTTCCCCACTTAAATGCTCCACCAAAATGCTCCATTTTTCCCACTAAAATGCTCGGTCTCCCCCAAAAAAGTCACTAAAATGCTCGGATAATGCTTATTATACAAACGGTTTTTTTTAATTAATTTCAAAGTTTTTAACATGGTGTTAGCCGTTAACACTTAAGAAAAACGAACAAGACTAGCGTTTCAAGTTACAACAACAACATACACAAGTTCATAAAAACAGCAAAAAAAAACATAATCCTCGAAATCTTCTTCAAAGGTACAAAAAGTAGCTGACTATCCCTAGAAAGTTATTTGTTGTTGTACTGCAAAATTAGTGACGTTTCTATGTAATCTTGTAGGGCTTGTTCTTGTCGATTGTTGAAGGAATTCTGGAGAAGTGAAAATACCCTTTCAGATGCAGCTGATGATGGTTGCAACAACAGGATCTGCTTACACGCACTTGTCCAACTCGGTATTTCTTCACTATGCCGACTCCACCATCGATTATACTGTGTCTTTGTGCCGGTGGCGGTCAGCCTCGTCAGGAATCGCAGGATTGTGAGCGGACTTATCTGACATGACACATTAACATAAACCCAATGATACACGGTTCAACATCGTTCAACTTTTGTTGATCAACTAATGTTGAACATTGTTGCGACTTGTTGAAACGTTGTTGCAACTTGTTGAATACTCATTCAACTTTTGTTGAGCAACAACAACATTTTGGCGCGAAGTTGAAATGGCGGACGAGGAAATGTTGCTGTCGCTTTGCGCTTCGAGCGTTGTCGCCGTTATCATGAAGCGGCGACAAAAAAGACGCAATCAATGAAGAAGAGAAATCAGGGAGACAGCAGACAGCATGAAAAACTAGCAAGGATTTACTCACTCGTTGTTCCAAGTTTTGCTGCAATCTCTGCCAGTGCTTTATCTCTCATGTCACGGTTTTTGTGATCTTTTGATGTTATAGCGTACAGGCACGGAAAAGTCTCGTACAGATTGATCAGTTGACTGGTGTTATCAAAACTCCATTCGAACTCGAACTCAGCTGATTCCAACTCTTCGGCCGCCATGTTGATATTGCCACGAAACCACGTGACACCAAACTCGAAAAACGATTTGTTTAAGCCGTTCAACAACGTTCAACAACTTTCAACATGTTGAACGGCAGATTTCAACGTTCAACATCACATGATACACTGTCAACATTTGTTGAACAGCGGCTACAACATTTGTTGTTCAACAAATGTTGAACCGTGTATCATTGGCTTTAGGTCAGCTCCTTATATCTTCACATGTATAGCAGATTTACTGGAGTGGGTGGCAAAGCAAAACTACAATGTCACCTTCCTGATGCATTACCTTGATGACTTCCACACTCTTGGCCCTCCCGGCTCCTCTGTCCGTCAAACAAATCTGGACAGGTCTATTGACTGTTTTTCCAAACTTGGCGTTCCCCTCCATCCAGACAAGATAGAAGGGGCGTCGACATGCCTAACCAACCTGAGCATCAAACTTGACTCTCTTACTCTGCAGGCGCACCTTCCTCAGGACAAATTGGATAGGATAACTGCCTTGTTAGAGGTCTGGTCACAGAAGCGTTGGTGTAGACGCAACGACCTGGAGTCTCTAATAGCCCACCTTCAGCATGCCTGCAAGGTTGTACCCCAAGGTCGCTCTTTCCTGAGCCGTATGATGAACCTGCTATGCGCCTTTCGTCGCCATGAAATGGGGGCAGTATTCTATCTAGGGGCTGGCTGGCCACAGTGGAAGCCCCTGGGTATCCCAGGCACCCTCCTTCCACTTAAGCGAGGCAGTTGGTTAAATTTGGTTAAATGCAATTTAACTAAGTTAACCACCACGAGCTTAGCGGTCAAGCGGTCCACAAGCTTAGCGGTCAAGCGGTTCACAAACTTAGCAGTCAAGCGGTTCACAAGCTTAGCGGTCAAGCGGTTCACAAGCTTAGCGGTCAAGCGGTTCACAAGCTTAGCGGTCAAGCGGTTCACAAGCTTAGCGGTCAAGCAGTCGTCAAACTTAGCGGTCAAACAGTTTGTAAGCTTAGCGGTCAAGCAGTTCAGAAGCTTAGTGCTCAAGCGGCCCACAAGCTCAGCAGGAATCCAGCAGTCAATCCCATAAGTGCAGGCTCACATGGTACGTGGTAGCTTTGTACAATGCTCCGAGCAGTGAGTTCTTCATCGAGCGTGCAGTGGAGCAGTTCGTTTAGCGTCTTCCCCCCTCCCATCCCTTATTTTTCTCCTTTCCACTGTTTTATCAGTGTGACAGGTGCCAGAATGGGGGCTCATGGCTGGGTTGCGGGGATTTGGCAGCCATGGGGGCAGTATTCTATCTAGGGGCTGGCTGGCCACAGTGGAAGCCCCTGGGTATCCCAGGCACCCTCCTTCCACTTAAGCGAGGCAGTTGGTTAAATATATCTTTTCCTTGGCGTTCTCACTCTTTGGATTTTCATTTGACTTGAGTGGATAGCGCCTTTCCTTCCACATCCCATTTGTGTTACTTGTTTGTTTCTTCAATGGACTTTGAAAAATCAAGCATTAACAATGATAGCGGCTTTGTATTGTTTGGGAAACCCCCATCTTTTGTTTCAACACATTCCTGAGTGCTTAACTTTCTTTTTTCAAGCATTTAGGAATGTGGACCACGAAATCACACAATCTAATTGTTATGCTTGCACACACATGACTTTGTATGACCAGGGATTTGTGCACACCCGATAAAGTAGGTTTTTCAACAAAACAAGCCAAGCATGGGAGCAGAGTTTCGTTGAAAACCTCACTTAATCTGGTGTCACAGATCCCTGGTCATACATGTGTGTGAAAAAATTAATGAAAGAGCCACTTGAAATCTTCAAAGCACTATGAAATGCAGCCACTGATTTGAATGAGGTATTAAAAAAATACACAATTTTGTACTAATCATTTAAACAATACTCACTTCAGTGACAAGTTCAAACTTCCCGCCAACAATAGCTGTTGAACAAAAACAAACAATATCATAATGACAATTGTTTATTATTAGTAGCTTGTCCATCCAAGCCTGTCTAGAGATCACTAGGGCTGAAACTCCCTTCCTACACAACAGGCCTCTGTCAGGAAATAGAGGCTGGGCTCAGAAATCTAACAAACTATACTGCCAAAAAAGATGTTCTAAACACACTGGTGTTCTTAACAGTGCTAATGTTTTACACTTATCTCTTGAGGTCACATCAGGTCAGGGGTCTCGGAAATTAAGTCTGTAGAAGGTGAAGAATGTAAATGAATATATGAAAGATCATATACTTAAACTGCGGAGAAAGATATGAATTTATGGTTGATCAAGTTGTGTGTATAACTGCTATGATCAACCATAAATTCATATCTTTCTCTGCAGTTCAAATATATGATCTTTCATGTATTCAATTACATTCTTCACCTTCTACGGGTATATTACGAACTCACAAAGTGACTAGCTCCCAGATGGCTTGATAGCTCAGTCGGTAGGGTATTGCACTGGTATTGCAGAGGTCATGGGCTCAAATCCTGTTCAGACCTAAATTTTTTTCAGGCTTTAATTTCACAACTGCTCAAGTTGTGTGTATAAGTGTGATGATCAACCATAAATTCACATACTGACAAACTTAGCAACAATGTTTTAAGCAATGATGCAAAGTTCAAACCTCTTTTGAAAACATGCATCTTCAGATGGGGCAAGTTAAAGCACTTACCATCATTCAACTTTCCCAAGTAAAGGTTAGAAAACTCTGTGACCACACCAGAAGAAGACAAAATCACTAAGTTACAATCTCCTGTTTACAAAAACAAGAAAAAGTCTCATCAAATTAGCCAGTGTACAAAAAAAATCGGGCTTGCAATTTGAGCAAGCTGTAGCTACAGGTTGTATGATTCACTGTTGTAAAAGTCATTCTCACTAGCCCCATCTTATTCTGTAATTTAAATGTCCTAAAAACATTTTTTCCAAGAAACTGCATTTTGCCCCCAAAACAGTGAAACAGAGAATCCAGAATTGTTGTTGCAGAGTTTCTGGCCATTATTTTGAACTACACTAGCCCTTGTTATCTGATTGACACAATTTTCGTGCACACCGAGTAATGATGTACATGTATGTTTTAAAATTACTGTAAGTTGAAAGGTGACTGTACCAAATTTAAGCTCTGGCAGAATCTGAAGAGGAGATTGGAAAACAACATAAGGCAGGCTGTCTATCCACTGACATACAGAGATATCCATGGTAAGTATGGCCATTTGCTCAAGCAGTGAACATCACATCTTCATACCACTAATGAACTGAAATTTACCATTATGTGTCATAAATTTCATCACTGTGCAGTATGATCACTGCAGATGTTACAATCGGGGAACAATTTGGTTTTTTTCCAAGTTGTCAACTGGGCAAAAATACTGTTATTACATGTACATACTATTTATCATTATTTACTAGAACCGATTTATTTTAAATAAACTTTTATTTGTAATAAGGACACACAGAGGTTGCCTACAATAATACACACAAAAAACTACTTTCAACAGTTCTTTACAATTCATACTGATTGAGTGTCTGCACTGTTTACAATAATTACTTTGCTTAATTAGACTAATTTACAATATTGAGGTAAAAAAATAAAAAGATTCTTTTGTTGATTTTTGCTCACGAAAGTCTTAAAAATGATAAATTTTTGGAGGAAGCATTCTTTCGTATCTTTTAAGGTTTGTTGTTTTCTATTTTGTATTTCAGTAAGATTTTATTTACGGAATCCCTAATGATGATTGGTTCATTGTGTAGTTTACAGTTATGTGTAGTATCACATGAATAGCATTGCATAATTAAAGTATAATTAAATTTCTTCGCTTAACGCTGTATAGTGTGAACACTTAGTGAGGCCAAAGAGTTTTTCTTCGCTAGATGGATTGAGCTGTGAGTTATTTGTTGCATTAAACCATTTGATAGCCTCAGTTTCGAAGGAATTAACGAAGTGGCAATGTTTGAATGAATGGTCAATGGAGTCTTTTTCTCCACAGTATAGGCAGTTGTCATCTGGTTTGATACCAAAGCGAAATAGCTCCTTTTTAGTAACTACAATACAGTGGATTAGCTTAAACTGAAATTCCCTTAATTTGGTTTCTTTACATAGATTTTTGAGGTAGGTGAGTGCTTTTTTCCAGGAGTCTTCATTCATGGATAAACTTTCATTCCATCTTCTAGGGCCGGTCTGTTCAACTGTGTGGTTCTTCACATTTAATAGTTTGTAGAAGTCGCAAGTTTTGGCCTTATTTAAATCTATATTTGTGTGAATTCATCTAATTGGATGATACCATTCTCAGCAGAATATGAAGTCCTATTTCCTAACTGGATCGCTGGTTTTTGCTTTGTTTAGTAAATTCTTTGGGATAGCACTTATGACCTGATAATATTGAAGGAAGTTCAATCTCACGCATATCTCGTTTTAAATTCCGTATATGACAAGATATTGCCAGTGTCATCGAGAAGGTCTTGAATACTGTAGATAAGATGCCCTCATCAAGCCACTCTCTAAAAACAGGGTTTTGCCTTCCACAAGCATCTCCTTGTTGTTGAATAGAATTGAATCCTGGGTTTGATCAAAATTATAGAGGCTTTTCAATTCATGAAAATATATATATATGTTATTTGCCGGCCGGGAGGTCCACATTGGGAAAAACTGTACCCGAGGTCTTGAGTACGGCCCGAGGCCGCAGGTCGAGGGCCATGCTCAAGACCGAGGGCACAATTTTTCCCAATACGGACCGACCTAGGCGGGCAAATAACGTGTTTATTTTTGTCTGTGGGAAATAACTTTATAAGAAATATTTGTGTTGATTTTTTAATGAAGCAGTTTCACATCATGCGCGTGCGTTTGACGTTTCAGATTTTCCAATACATCATGTACAAATCGAAACCTGGCCTCTTTGATGTGATGAAAGGAATTTACCTTCACAAGTTGGAGTGGTAAACACCATGGAAAGAAAGGTACAATCACAAGTGATGTTTGAATTTTCCTTGGATTCCAGCTCCTAAAGAAAGAAAGACAGTTGTAAACAGAATTTGCAATTAAAATGTTATTATGGGTACAGTCTGTGGTGCCCTACATTGTGTCTATTGAGGGAAGCTGAAAAATATATTTTTCAAACTAAGGATATCACTTAGTAGAGATGCTGGACATTAAGGCCAGTAAATGAGGGTTAATTTATGGAATAGAAGCAGTTCCAAGTATTTAATTACAATGTTAAGCTTGGAGAAATATTATGTATTTATTCAAAGAATATGATGATCTCACTTAATAGAGTAGGAAATTCGAGGAGGAAATGTCAATGTAATCATATAGCCATCAGACTGTGTTGATGGTTTATAAATAAATAGATCTCGATTGACAACTTAAACATTTCTACAGTACATAATTGTAGCCAAAATCATTTGATGACTATGGGTAATACTGAACCACAATGAATATATTCTAATAAAATCTCTTTATCTCACCTGGGAAAACAGAATTTGTCTTGATACTGTGTGGACAAAGTGAAAGGTTCCGGATCTACATGATGAAAAATTGTATTTTTATGATCTTGCATGTGTTCTGTAGGGTGCATTCTTGTCAATATGCACATTTAGCAAGCAGAAATAAGTTTAGTTTCTCACTCAAGTTTGCAGAATCCACTGGAAAATTAAAGATGACAAACTGAATGCACACCAATGAAAGGGAAATGGTGTAACTTTATTATTTGGTGTCTTGTTGTGTTATATCTATACTTTTTAGGGGCACAGCCAAAAATCTAGTTGCATAATAATATGTTGTAGTTAAAAATTAAATTCAGGTAAAAATTAAATCCCTTTGTCTCTTACCCTTATGAGGGATAGAAGACAAAGGAAATTCAGAATCAAACTAGGTTAAAATTATTATTACCTGAATTCAATTTTTAACTACAACATATACAATCATAGCATCCAACATACAAATATGTCAAGCATCTTCAGAACAGGTCTGCCACAAATTCTGTGGCTTGAAAGCTAACCAAATTAGCACAGTTTGAGCTAGTTCTCACAAATAGCTCAGATGAAATCACGAATCTTGAAGAACAGAAATCCAAGGGTGAGGTAATCAACAAGCAATTGGAAAACAGAGATACGTGTGGACCAGTACCAGGGTTTTCGTTAATATTTGAAATAGCAGGAGAGTAGTGTAAAGTAACAGGAGAATGATTTTTTAAATAGCGAAGCTCGGTCCTTCCTAGGGGGGTATGGGGGCATGCTCCCCCAGGAAATTTTGGATTTTTGAATCCCCTGAGA
>OMLO01001307.1_pt1 | contig 18908 bp, 18 predicted proteins | sample 1674811 | NCBI WGS metagenome assembly OMLO01 (sample SAMN06265003, study PRJEB25207) | coral metagenome | isolation source: Coral host | place: Mexico:La Bocana,Puerto Morelos, Mexico | collected 2008-11-13 | reverse complement strand
CCTCGGGCAGCATTTTCAAGACCTCGGTCACAGTTTTTCACGATACGGACCTCCCAGCCGGTAAATAACATATATTTCTTTTCTCATCTTGGAAAACAACTTTTCATTCTTATATTTTTCTAAACAAAGAAGGAAGAGACAGTCATTTTCATAAAATCTAAAAGAGCTATCCCTATGCAACTTAAAGAGTAGACAATGTGAACAAACTGAACAAAATTTAAAAACACAAAAAATCAAACAATTGACTTCATTTCTGTAAAATATGCGGAACAGGGAATGGCGAAGTGGCGAGAGCGCTCGTCTTTCACCAGTGTGGCCCAGGTTCGATTCCAGCAAGGTGCTATATGTGGCTTGATTCTTTTGTTAGTGCTTGCCTTGTTTTTCTTGTTCAGGGTTTTTCTCCAGGTGCTCCGGTTTTCCTCCCTCCACAAAAAACAAAATCTCCAAATTCCAATTCAACCAGGATAGAAAACCAGATAAGGCCGATTGATTTCCTCTCTAAATATTGTAATCTACTTATTTATTATGACCTTTTTGGCTTGGTTTTATTTGTCCGTGACAAAAATTACTATTTACTATGTGTCAACGAAGAGTCTATAACTATGCCACATTTAAAAATAAAACAGATCTCTATTGGTTTTTCCTGACCTGGTTTCTTGAATGAGCCTCTCTCGCTGCTCTTCAAGTTCCTTTCTCTCAAACCCCACAATAACACTCAACAGTTGGTCCTCCAGTCCCTTCATTGTTACTGTGTAGTTCACCACCATACAGCGACTAAAGTGAGTCGGAGTGTACTTGGGGTTTGACAGCTTCGTGTTGAGGTAAAGACGGAAACTAGGGTCATAATCCACTTCTTTGTCTCCTAGAACGACAAACTCCCGACCCGGCTCCCCTAGAGGAAAAAACAAAACACGCCAGACGGGTCACTCGGAGAAATGAATACGTCAAGCCTCCCCGCTCCATCCTTCCGCACTGCGTAAAAGACATCCGGGATTCAAGCATCACAGAGTAGTACCTCTGATTGTTGCTAAGTGACGACCTGTCACGTGCGCGTTACAGTCAATCCTAGACTGTACACTGTTTTCTGTAGGCCACATCATCATTATGATATTTTTCGATTAGCCTTTTGAATTTTGAAGAATAAGTAAAGGGATAAGGGATTAGTAGAAAAGTCTGATCAACTCAGCTAATTCTAGGTACAGTCAACACCCCAACTTCTAAACCCACTATCTGCTACAGATGGGGTTTCTTTCTTCCAATGATTTGTCCTAACAATTCTTAAAAACACTGAAAGTTGTCACGTAATCCAAGACCACAGTGATAACGTTAAAGGATAACTTTCTTGTTTCCTTCAATCACAATTTTCTCTTAGTTCCAGTTTGGATACCTTTGATGTTTTTGTCCAGCACGTTATCGATTACAGGATCAATGTACTCATCCACATCTTTGAACAGAATAGGGAAGCCATATTTAATGGCCAGCTCTAGCTGTTTCAGAAAATCTGGATCGTTGAAAGTCACAACCTGAAAAAAATAAATTTGAAAAAAATGTCAAAAATGCGAAACTTGACTGGAATACCTTTTCGATCAAGCAACGAAACAATCACAATAACCCCGATGATAACAATAAATCGGAATTACATTATTTTTTCTAGCTTTTAGCCTTGAACATATATCATTTTACCTCTTTTAACGAATATTATGTTAATGGAAATAAGCTTACCAACAGTGGAACGTCTATTAAGCGGCCAGTTATCAAAGTTCCGAAATTATTCAGTAAAATACTGTAAATAAAACTCCTATGAACCGGTCACCTCCACTGAGTGGCCGCGACCACCTCTTGGTCGTCCACACGAGATTTTTTCCTATTGTCTTTACCCCTACTACACCGCCATCCAAAATTTAATACACGTAAATTATCTTTGTTTAGGAAAAGGCGATGGAAGATGACAGTCCGAAATAGAGGGTGATGAGTGATAAAAACATTCTGACACACGTTTATCATGATTGTTTTGAAATGACTCTATGTTCACCAAGAAATTAACCAGATGATGAAAATATTCAGAGTAAACAAAACCCTATTAAACGGCCGCCTTCCATTTCCCCGAGGGTGACTGGATCGACTGCAACCATTTCAGTATCAAGTTCATATTCAACATTTTCTTTGATCCGGTGATTCAGTGTATTACAGCGCATCCTCGTTATTACGGTCACCAACAGGGTATGAAGAGTTGGTCGTATTTAACGTCAATGGTCAATTTTAACTGGTCCTGAGGAACATCACAAATTCCACTTATAAATAACTGTTGGAAATGCAAGTATAAGTTCTTAAAAAGTTGAAATTTCAATCAGTACATACAATATTAACAATTGAGAGATGAACATAACTGGAGTGGCAGTATAAAAGGGTAAAATTATAGACGATTTTAAAGGTTGGAATTTCAGAATGTGGCCGTTGGTTGGATTAACGGGGTTTTCCTATAAGAAACTGTACGGACATTTCGCCGGGACAGAAAAGACTGGCCGTAATAACGAGGTTCCCCCGTATTTCGTATGGCCAGTTAGGAAGAACTTCGTAACTCACCTTCAAATTGTTCTTCTCCTCTTTTTTCTTGATCCAGTTCAGCGCCTGCTGCTGTGGATCAATACACAGTGGATACCGGCTGGCCTGTGTGGTGAGAATACCATTCTCGATCGACAGTTCATCCGGGGGGAGCCCCTCAGACGTCCATCCACTGATCTCCACATCGTTAGTAAGGAACGTGTCCAGCTTGAAGGGCTGACTCACAGGGATTTCCCGGTTGAGGACGTCCTTCTCCCACTCTCCCCGGAGCATGTCTCGCCGGAAGTCCCAAGTAAAGGCCCCAAGATAGCTAAGGAAGGCCGAGGCTATGAGGCAGTCACCCAACAGACGGACCCGTTGTCGTTTCAGCTCTTCAAGATCTTCGGTCCATCTGGGCAAGATAAAAAAAGGTCCGCAAAGCGTACTTGTGGGCTAATGCTTAGTTTTATTTTATTTTATTCTGTTCGGCACATCTAGCAAACCCTTATATCGCTAAAAACCTCTGTGTAGTCGGTCTAAAACCTTCCTCTAACCCTTTTCTGACAGTTGAAAAACCCCTTGTATTTGAATTGCTGTTTCGCTGCTGATAGCTCGAACATTGCCTTTCTATTAAAGAAGGTCTAGACGTGAAAATACTGGCTTTGGTAGAGTCTAGAGCCGAGGGATTCAAAGCCAAACAAAAAAGCGCATATCAAACCTGGAGTCTACCACTAATTTGAAAATTCCATGCTATATTTACCGTATTTTCTCCGAGCCCAGACCCGAGATGAGCTTATCAGCTGCTATCAGTCGCCGTTCCATGATCTCGGCCTCTTCCAGTAGGCTGGCGCGTTCCCTCATAGCGGCATCGTACTTATCGCCCAGACTCTTGAGTTCCGCGTCTAAAGCTTTCACTTCCTTCTCTATCTTCTCAAGTTCACGCTTGCTTAGAAGGAAATTTCTCTCCAGCCTGGCCACCTTTGGTGAAAATGATCAGCAGAAACTCAGATTGGGAGAGAGCACGCGCAATGGCAGAGACTCGACATATCTCACACAGTAATATTTCATTGCCGAGTTCGCTTGTGCCTCTCTTTTGCAACGAGTCTTCGTGCAAAGCTTTTTGAATGAAAATGAGATTGATTTGTATGAAAATGAACCTCTAGGGCCAAGCCATTTTCACGAAGACTCGTCTTGACCCAGAGGAACAAGGCAACTCGGAAATAGCCTATATAACCTCTATGACTCGAACAAGGTTGTGGTGCTGTTACAGCAGTTATGTCTGGTCCAAGTGCTCCATTAGGCCGGAGCGTATTCTGGTTTCTGCAGCATGAAGCGACTGGGAGTATTTCTACTCCCCCGTGGATGGGATGCTAGTCCGTCGCAGGGTTACCCCCCAGCATTAAGGTCAACGGTACCCATTTATACACCTGGGTGGAGAGAGGCACTGTGAAAGTATAGTGTCTTGCCCAACAAAACAGTGCAATGTCTCCGCAATGGCACAAGCTCGGACCACTCGATCTGGAGTCGTTCAAAAAAAAGTAGCAAGAAACAGTGCCCAATATATACCGATTCAAATCGCGAAAAACGTCAAGACCAACCACACATTCCTTATCTACCACGTCAGTTTCACCCACCTTCTCTCTCTTGGGTTTGATTTCTCTGGCCACTGAGCAGTATCCCAACACAGCAACCACGAACTTGAGCAATCCAGCTCCTGCCTTGCTGATATCTCTCATCTCCTCTACAGTGATATTCAGTTCTTTCAGCATGTCGCGACAGCGACGAACCTGAGAAGATCAGGCAGCATTAATAACTACTTATTAACCGAGCATGAAGTCTTTACTGGAAAATCTCAAACTGAGACCTCGTCGAGCGAGGTCAATACGGCAAATTAAAGTCCAGGTTTGAGAATTTCCCGTAAAGAACGAATGTTTGAGGTTAATAGGTCATTTATTATATGGCGTTTTGGCTTTGTTTTTGCAGGCCCAAAATCGGCCTGAGGGCATTACGGGAGAACAATGCCCTAAAATTAGCCAATGAGAGCGCGTATTTTATCCGCTACTAACACAAGCCATTTAATGACAGAGCAACAACATAACAGAGAAACATTTTTTCATAGTTTCACAAATGTCAAAGTCGTTAATCGTTTCTTGATGACGTGAACATTTGTAGATATATAAAAAAAAGACAAAAAAGGTAAAAATTTAGTGTAAATAAGAGAATTGAATTGAGAAGGAGCAGTACCTGAGCGGATGTGATACCATCCACGTCCATGTCTGTCAAGCTCTTCAGGAAGTTAGCTTCAGACATCATTCCCTTAGCTTGTTTCCAGGACACTTCCTTAAAGCCACGCATGACCACAATGCACTCGGACACCATTTGTACCGCACGGGGGGGTTTGGCGAATGACCTTTGGAGAAGAGAGGGTGGAAAATCGATGGAGAAAGATTACACGTTAGTGAAAGGGATTTTAAAGCACTCGGTAGTTCTCGCAAGGAACGTCGGCTCCGAAAATTGACGACGACAAGACAGGGTACAGGGTTCGGTAATTTTCGTCAATTAAAATTTCCTGCACGGATAATTAGCATGTTAAACTTTGTGGGCGCCAATGGTTTCCAAGGAAAGAGTTTAATTCAGCCACAACAGCACGTTTCTTATAAATCAAACGGCATGAAAACATTCTGTTCCATAACTAGTTCACAGGTCATGAATATGTTCGCCGGCATTTTACCCCTCAAGCTTATTTAGTTTAGTTAAGTTTATTACTGTTTTGCGACGCAAATAATATATTTACAAGTATCATATCTAAACGGAAAGGAAGACCCCCCTTTAAGATATCTAAGACTACACAACAAAAGAAAGCTGTAGAAGCAAAAAGAAAAAGAGTGAGAGAGTCTAGCAAGTAAAGGCGTCAGTGCCCCAGTCTCCTTGGTTTATTTATACTCCTTCTACGTTTTTTTCTCGTTATTGATTCCCAATTTTTATCACCGCTGAATCGACCACTGAATTACAATGGTAACACTTCTACAGTGCGTTTACTGAAGCTGCCATCTTATTGGTTTTCATCATCTGGGTGGCCCCGGTTTCAGTAAAAGCACAGTTACAGTCTAACTAGTGTGCGCGAGTTCCGCTACCTGATCTCAGTGACGTCAGACTTGTCCAAATCCTGTAAAGCCAGTTTGGCCTCCTCTAACGCTGGCAGGGCCATGGCAAGAGCTTCCTCAGCCTCGGCTTTTTCTACAACGATCTCCTTATTTTGCTCGGCTATCTCTTCTCTCTTACCCACCGCCATGGCTTTCTTCTCGTTAGCTTGTTCAGTGGCGCGCTGAATCTCTAGCAGCAGTTTCTCGCAAGCTTCGCTCTTCTCTGTCACCGCCACTTTCTGGATTTCCAATTTTTCATTCAGTTCTTTGAGTTGTTCGCTAGCGGCCAGCAGTTTGCTCAGGCCTCCATCGAGACGATGGCACTGAAATAAACAAGAAACAACGTTATGAACTAGGACAAAAACCCTACGAATTTATCACTAGACGTGACAAATTTCTCTTCAAAACTCAGAGCGTGACTTAAACTTGGTACCAGGCTTTTTCAGGATATATTCCACAGGAAACGAAACCTCATAGTTTCTTCATCGCGCCAAGCAGGAAACAAAAAGTTTGGCTGAATAAACAATAAGCTCACCCACATGCTATCGCCCCATCCAATCGATTGCCATAAAACTTTCATGTAGCTGAACATGACGTGACCGTAGGGCAAAGCACATTGTTTACGATTTTGTCAGTTCTCGTCGCCTGGCTGTTTAATCATACATTAATAGTTTGCAAAGTAAAGGAAAGAGATGTTAATCACCATTAGCTGGAAGTACGTCCATGTTTTCTCCACGTTGAGTAGATACAAGTATTATAGAAATGATAAAAGGTTAAAATTTAGGTTTGCATACGAGCAAAGTGGCCCATCAGGCCGGAGCTTATGCCGGTTTCTTAGAAGTACTATGATGACATAACTGAACTCTCTTACTTGTTCTAAGACGAACTTGTCCTTCTCCTCCAGTAGCTTGTTGTAGGTGTTGATAAAGTCCAGGTAGTTCTTGGGTGTGGTATAGTTGACTCGCCTTAGCTTCTGCAGGAATGTCTTACTGAACACGCCGACAGTCTGATGCACATACACCACGTGGTTGACGACATTTTCCCGGTGCTCGTCGGGAATCTTGTCATTCTAGAAAAATGTAAGACATAGAATTCCTAAATCTTGCTATACTGAACTTAAGTCCGTTTCCAAAGAAATCATTCAGTTCTGTGCTCAAACTAAGGAGTGGTTGTGAAAACAGTTCCACAGACATCACTTTTCAAAATTCCCTTACGTTTCTCTGATAAAAATAGCACTGATTTCCCTGAGCAAAAAAAGTTACAAAATGTCAGATCTAGTAGCGGCTTCTAGCGTAAACTTACAGCCGTCCTTTCTACTCATCGTTCACACTGGTACGTTTTGAACGAATTTTCCTTCTTCATTAAGGAAAAAGATCGTTGAGAACACAGTGACCCAATTATTTCTTCCAACCTTCAGTAGTATTAAATCAGCTGTGATAAATTATTTCAATTGCCACTGACTTTTCTTCGAAATGTTAATTTTTCCCTGACCATTTCCTTCAAGTGCCAATCTAAGTTAACTTACATTCTCTCCCAGAAATACCGAGGCGACAGCATGCAATGCTTGTTGTGGCCAGGCCGTGAACCAGTCAATACTGCAGTTATTGACCAAGCCAGGGAAGTTACGGCATCGTGTCCTGAGTGTCTCTCCAACAGGCGACATGGCTAGTACGATGTGAAGATTGTTCGCGCACTTGTTAACAAAGTACTGCCAAATAGACTCCCTTGCGGGTGGTACTCCGGCCTTGTTTGCCTCGTCTCGAACCTGCAATGGCAAGGAGAGGAAATACGAATTTAAGCTATTCGACCAATGAAGTTTCAAGGCAGGAAGAACAACCTCGATGAACATTTTTGCCAATTGGTTCTCAAGCCGCTAGGTTCTTATAAACAGGGTTTTACTGTATTACCGCACCCTCTATAAAGATGCGCACAGCGTCACCACATGCAGAACTTAGACCCGCCGATAAACCGTTGGAATATTTCGATAACCAATCGATTGATTACCTGGCCAATGATTCCTTCTTTCTCGTCATCAGGGAAAAGCGCAGGAACCATGCCTGACGTCAGCATGTTGTTAATAAGCTCGAGGAAACCTGGGAATGGAGTAAATCAGTTACAAATCTTTACACACATAAAGCAAAAGAAACGTTTGACAAAAAACTAAAATTAACTAACATTTGTCACTGACAGGTCTTGTCCTAAGCCGAGTTTATAGTTTCTGTTCCGAGAAACAATTTTTGACTAAAAAAACACGATAGGTTTGCCTTTCTAAAGAAAATTCCATTTTCATTTAGGAAGCAAGTAAATGCGCTTCACTCACAAGTTACATTTGCATTATTGTTGTTTAACTTGAAAATATTTACCTTCTTGAGCTACGTGAGCATCAGTAAATAGGAACACCATTTTCTTGTTTTCCGATCCAAGTTTCGAGTAAAGTCCCTTCAGGTCCTCTCTGAACGAACTCTCGTCATACCCTCGAGTAAGTGTGATCTCAAATACCTCGCACCCAGCAGAAAAGGCGCCTAACTTGGTGAGGGACTGTTTACCACTGCCTCCTACCCCCACCAGTAGGGCGTGGCCTTTCTCCATGCGGATCACGCGGTGAACACGTGTCAGATGTTCGATAGCGTCATCAAAGAGGACAAGGTTCATAGGAACGTGGTCCATGTTGTATTCTTCTAGGATCTGTCATTAGAGAAGAGGAATTGCTATGTTACAAAACTTAACTACAATCGTTAGGATCAGTAAAAGTTAAAAAGAAAGTATATGTAGAACCAGATAAATCAGAAAATTTTTTTGGCCCGTGCGCCACATGTTTGAGAAAACGAACAACGCTTAAAGTGTCGGGTTGGGTTCACCTAGTCAACTGCATATAAGATACCACAAACTGCCGCTTATAAGCGCTTCCCCGGTTTTATGCCCATCTACCTGTAAACCAAAAAACCCCTCTGGTTACAAGCCCCCCCCCCGGAAATTACTGAAGCCCTCTTCTAGCTTTCCTTTTTTGATTTCGTTTTATTATGAGGTTTTAAAGCTTAAATACCAGTAAATAAAAATATCTATATATATATTTTGATCAACAAGTGCAGTCATGGCTCGTTTCAAAACGTTTTTTTTAATTCCGGTTATAAGCGCCCTCGGATAAAAGCCCTTTCATTTATAAGCCCATCTAAAAACTCTTACGAATTTTATAAGCCTTGGGTTTATAAACGTCAGTTTACTGTATACAATAACAATCAGCGGTACGTGAAGGGGAAAAGAGAGTGCATGATAGAAGTAGTTTAATCAATCAAGTAGGGTAAGCAGTCGTAGATTACCTAACCTCCCACGCAGACATTCTTAGGGGTTCGTCACGCGTTCCTGCCCCAGGAACGTTCGTAGGGGAGGAATGATTGCGTGACGAACCCGTAAGAACGTCTGCGTGGGAGGCTATAGATTACCGACCTCATCAAAAATAGCTTTGGCTGCTTCATAATCAACTATATCCTCATACAAGCGCGGGTCTTCAGTCAATGCATTACGATAATCTCCAAACAGGATCGGTTCACGATTGACCGTGTCCACATAGTTTGTAAAGTTCTGTTCAACCAGTTCCTCGATGTATCCCTGAGAACAGGAAGCGAAGAATAAGCAATACATGAGAAAAGTCCACTAATACTTTATTTTTACAGGGGCATAGAGAGTTATGACCAGTAAATAAGAGGAGGAGTAGGTTATTGAACAAATATATTCCATGTTACCGTGCGTCTGTTGAGTTAATAGATCAGAGCTGACGACAAAATGTGGTAAGAGAAAAAAAGTGGGACACGAGGCGATAGCCATATACGAAGTCTTCTTTGGTCTATTACTGAACAGACGCACAGCAATATGCAATTTACTTGTTGCATTTAATAAGGTGCTAGTTAAGTCATCTATGCGTCTGTGCTCCCATTGATCATAAGCAAGAACCAATAAAAATGGGAAAATAATTTGACTCAGAAAAACAGAGAGAAATTCTTACAGGCTAAAAAATCGATAAGTCATTTTCGAAAACCTTTTGCGTCTGAGTCAAAACAAGTCTTCATGCGAAACCATTCATGTGAAAATGCGTTCTCCCTGCATGTTCACTTTCATGTGAATCAAACTTATTTTCACATGTAAGGTTTTGAACGAAGACTCGTTTTGAAATAGAGGCAAAAGGTGACGCGGAAATGGCCTATTAAAGGAGGGTTTCACTGCTTCAAATCAATGTTATTTTGACCCGTACGATTTATTCTACGGTTGATGGCTTTTTGCATGCGAAATTAGGTAACTTACTATGAAAAACTTGGCCAAAAAGCGTACACAGGCGAATGAATAATACAGACATGCACTTAACCGTAACACCCTCCTTTTAACAAATCTTAAAATCATCTCACTACTTAGAACTTACGTTGACGATTTTCTTGTCCGCCGAACTGGTCAGACGATCGTAAAACACTCGGAGACACTCGTTTTTCCACAGTCGGACAAACTGCCCGGGATTGTCGAATCTATCGGGTGTACTGAGGCACAGTCCCTGGGTGACGCGGGACAAATCCCGCAAGTTGAAAATGTAGTGAAACTTTGAAGGGGTCGGCGGCAGGTTTTGGATAATCTTGTGATACAATTCCAGGGTGCAGGAGGTAATCTTGGACGTTAATTCTCTAACTTCCTTTTTGAAGGGTTCTAAATGGCCGTTAAGAATCGAGGAGTAGATTTTCGTCAGAGATTCTTGTGAAGGGAAAGTAACGTTGAAGACGCTGAACAGAGAAATGAAACGCGGGTCTACTTCATTGCGGCCACCGCCAGGCTGGAAATTAAAGGAAACTAAATGTAAACTATTGGCTTGGTACAACCGTGTTTGGGAGGCGGGTTGCCTCATAGTTAGCGCGCTCGACTCCGGATCAAAAGGTCCGGCTTCGAACCCTAGCCGGGGACATTGTGTTGTGTTATTGGGCAAGACACTTTACACCGGCTCACATTGCCTCCCTCCACCCAGGTGTATAAATAGGTACCGGCGAATGGGATAGCCCTGCGATGAACTAGCATCCTACGCTAGGGGGGCAACTCCCTATCCTAGGGGGGGAGTAGAAGTACTCCTAGTCTGTGTCTTTATTGCAATTGATAAAATACATATCAATAGTTACAATAATAAAAATATTAAAAAGCCAAATACAGGAATAAGAATAAAAATTAGAATTATTCAATTATATATAAAAACTAATAATTTTAAATCGCTAAATTGTATCTGAAAGCTAACCTATTACTAATTCTTATTCTTAGTCGCTTTGTGCTACAGAAATTGGGATAAGCTCCGGCATGATGCGCTACTCGGATCGTATGCAGACTTTACCTATAGCGTGTGTATGGAGACAAGTTGTATCGAGAATGACAAATGAGCCACATTACACCGACACATTTCCAAAGTCATTTTAACATTAGCATACAGAGAGTATAGTGGCACATCTGCAAAATAAATAAGCAAACGTTCTCGGGAGGACAACAACTAAGGTTAGACAAAGACACTTGGGTCTTGTTCTCGTGTTTGACTCTTGCCATCAAGCAAGCTGCATAATGATAACAACTTACCCGGAAGCATATTATATTGGTATGAGCCTCAACATTAAAAAGAACTGAATTTTTTGGAACATTGACGAAGAATTTACAGTTTCTATGAACCGATCAGGGATCAGGTACATTTCTCCTGTACGAATAAGTCACCCTACTTTCTGATCTCCCTGTCAATGACAGCGGATACGGCCAGATCTCAGACCCTTGTCCCTTGTCTTACATGCAAGGAGTCATTCGTCTGACTTAAAACAAACTTTAGATCTAAATGATCACTTATAAAAACAACATACCTTTCCCATGGCCGCCACGAAACCGATATCCCTGTAATTTTTTAAGTTGAGTTCCTTCCCTCTGTCGTACATGCCGCCCCTCTCCAGCAGCAGTTTCAGTAAAGCGATTGGCTGTTGAGTTCCGTACTCATCCACTTGTGGCATGTTCATGTCGTCCATGAAGACAAGCAGTCTCTTACCCATGGGGGGACCGTAAGTGTCTTTTGTCCTCTTCTCTACGTTGGCCTCGAGATTCCTCTGCACGTCCATGGATGTTGTTCGAGACGAGAAGTTGATGTTGAGCAGGAGCTGTTGGTTAGGAAAACGAATAGTATTTGAATGAATATTTGAAAGATATTAACAAAAGCTTTGTGCTATTGTCAGTTTACAAGCACATACGAACCGTAGCATCTTTGTCCAGGCCCCTCAAAAAGTTCGCTGTAGTAGCCGACTTCGAAGTGCCAGTCTCTCCCACGAGTACCACGGGTCTCTTAATACTGACCATGAGCTCCAGAAGCCATGTTGTCCTGACAGTGTCCACAGTGGGAACCAAAATCTCAGAGAACTTTTTCTCGGGATCGTGAACGTACTCAGGGATGACGTCTATCCAGGGGACCCAGAGGAGCTTCTTGGAGTCGAAATAATACTCGAATAACGTTGGCTGGGCGCTGGGAATTTCACCTGGACAATGATAACGTAAATTTGAATGAAGAGAGCCCAGTTCAGAAAATGCAATTTCTGACGACTGGGGGACGAATTAGTCAGAAATAATTATTCTGACGACACGATGGTGAGGCTCGCGGGGTGTCATGGGACGTTTAGGGACTGATTTAGGCATTTGACGGAGATTTAGGTAATGCTAGGTTAGTCAGCTTTCGTTTTCGTCCTCTGTTTTGTTCATTAAGCTTTTGTTATAACAGCTTGTATATACAATTGTAAACGTTCTACGTTTCTTATTTTCTACCCTTTCCTCGAAGTCTCGTGCTGCTGCATTAGTCGAGGAATACGTTTCCTCATATTTTTTGGCCACATCGAAAGGGTGATTTTTTTAGTGTTTTTTTCTGGCGTAGTACAGGTTTCAATTGTTAGAACCAATAGTTGTTATTTGCAAGGATATAGATTACGTTGTCAGACGGAATACATCTATATCAGATGAATATAGAAGATATATCAAACACTGAAGACAGTGTTTCACCACATTCCCAAGCACCTCGAAGTTCGTCAAAAATACCTCGTTACGCGTCGCTTTTTCAATTATCTTCTCGGTGTTTGGGTATGTGATCAAAAACGATCTTTCGTGTACGATATATTACGTGACGCTTTCTGAACTCGCAATTTCTGTTATCAATTGATTAGGCTAGAAATTAGAAATTGCACCACTACCATAGCATCAAAATACGCAAGTTCATACCTGGCCCAACAACAGTTCCTTCAGCAGGATTTTGAGGCAAGGAAGCGATCCTCTTGACGAACATATCAAATACAGTCCGACCATCCTCAAGCAGGCCTCCCCCTAATGACCAGGTCAGCGCTGACAGGAATATAGCCTCTGTTGTGTCCGGGCCAAGGAACTGAGCGCTTTCTGCAGGGGGGAGAAGTGCATCCAACATCTGCGACAGCTGAACAACCTGATAACGCAGAGAAAGAGAAATAGCGAGAAATTTTAAAACATCTTTAAGATTACAGTGACCCCAAATGTTTCTTCCAACTGTAGAAGGTCATAAATAGGGTATCGGATTTTTGCTCAGGTCATAAATAGGGCAGGAAAATTAGGAAAATCGTGCATTTTGGCCATAAATAAGATAAGGACTAAGGGGAGTAGGCCGCGCACCCCCAACTATTTTTTGCAGGGAGTTCCCCCCCCCCCCCTTCTCTGGAAGACGAGACAGGCAAAATCGGTAGCAGTAGTAAAACACCTTATATGACTTCTCTGACAAAATTATTCTCCTACCATGTTTAGGTTAGTCAAAGGAATAATAGTCTTCAGCTTCTTTCCTATTTTTCCTTCAATGATCCCTTCCAGTATGAGGTCAATACAGGGCGGGACGTATTTCTCGAACAGTCTGTTCAACTCTTCTCTCTCCTTATCACTACCGCGGGCGTGATACCATTTCTGCCAGTAGGGGTTGTAGCCCAAGTTCTTAGGATCAACGTACACCATACCACAACGAGATACAGTGGCTGGGGAGGCATAACGAAGATCTGCAACCTACACGTAAGTAAACGGTAGAAAACTTCAGTGTCAGATCCAGAATCTCCTTACCACTCGTAGTACAGATTCTATTACAGAATTTGAAGAATTTGGTTTTTAAGATAACAGTTTTCTTTCAGGATGAATAAGGTGTTGAGCACGATGATCTGCTTCTTTGTATTTGTTTTGACATTCAGGAAAAAGTTTCCTCGTGATTCATGGCCAAATCACGAGGAACAGCTGTCGCTTTGTTACGATTAGATTACAGTTTTTACGTAAAAGTCACACCGTTTGGTTTTTTTAGTACGCTGGACAAAACTATTCTGGGTCGATGTTTTACAACAAAAAAAATAGCAAAGTGACTCAAACCACTTTCAAACTTATTTGCATCACTTTACTTGTTTTCGATCAAGAACAGTTTTGTCCAGCGTTCTATAATGAGGCTTAACGCGAATCCCTCACCCACAAGAAAGAAACAAAATTGAGAGTTTTGCAATGATTTCGATTCGTCGTCTCCGATTTTAAGCACCCATGTAGGATGGAGCTGGAAAAGATCATGTATCACACGACGTACACAGCATGAAAGCTTTTCAATTAACATTACCTCAAATAACAAGGCGCAGTGTTTCTGAAGACGAATTCTCTCGCCATTAGCCAGAGTCAAGAGCCTGTTGTCATCCATAACAGAGTTCATGTTTTCCACCCAGAGAGCGTCTACGTCACTGTCAAACACGATGTACTTGCGCTCGTTCTTGTCTGTGGGTTTGTTTATCTCACGGAAGATACAGGACAGCAGCCCATCCGTCCAGTCTCGTGTGACTGGGTCCAGTGTACCATAAAGCTCCACCACTGTGCAGGCCTTGGCGTTCATAACGTACAGTTTGGTGGGGATACTAAGCCTACAGAGAATAGCGGTTCAAGAAGATTAGCCTCTTTCAGGCGTTCAGTTATATTTAGCGCGCAGCGCGAAAATCGGCGAGCGAAAAATAAGGGAGAAGCGCGGCAAGAGAAATAAACTCAACACCTGGAAGTGGCTACAATGAAATGAGCTGACAGAAAAGAACAGTTTACAATGGAAGGGAACAGTGGCCGGAAAACTAAGAGAAAGGAAAGCGACGGGGAACGGAATTTCTGAGAAAGCACAAAGTGGGAGAAAATGGCGAACTGAGATTCCTTACATATGTTTTGGTTGATTGTTAATTTGTTAGGAGTAATTGAGATAAGTACCACTGATTTGATTTTACCAAGACAATATGAAATACAACGCATACAAGGAGGAAAAGTGCTTAATCGAAAAAAAAAAAATCAAACATTATTGCACAATATTCTCCATTTGGTGCGAGAATATATATAAACAATAGCCTCAAACTGGCGCGGAAATATGCTCGGATATTTGTCCTTGGACAATATCTGTTCCACAAAGCTCACAGTTTTCCTCGAGCTACGCTTTTCGGAACAGATAATGTCCGCGGACGAATATCCCAACAAATTCTCAGGCCAAATGGCAGCTATTGATTATTTATCTAACAGCTGATTTGGAGGAATTTTCTAAACGTGTCTATGACAAATGGATCTTTTCGGCAATACGGCGGCAATTTTGAATTCTATCGTTTCAAGGCAGATAGTTAATTTGCCCCCCCACCTCCCAAGAAACAATAGAATTAAAAATGACCGCCGCATCGCCAATGATTGCCTCACCGTGTCTGTGCCTGTGCCAAGGTGTTGATCACCACAGTCTTTCCTCCTCCAGTGGGACCCACAATCATGGTTGTGTGGCGCGTTAACATAGTCTCGTACATTTGAACAACTTTATCAGCCTGTCACGCAATCACACAATGATTACATCACGTTAGTAACTTAAACTGTCACAAAATATGAATTAAAATAATTTACTCCATAAATACCTTAGAAGTAATTAAGACAATACTTCAAAGACGAAATTTTGCGTTCCAAGGGAAACAACGTAAAAGAACAATTTTGTACCTGATGTGGAAGTAGCACATATTTGTTGTCTTGTAAGACTGCCTCAACAGCGTCATTGAAGTTCGGGTAACGTACTCTTGGACAATCGAGACCTGGAAACAAGTCAGCTATGAGGCCGAGGAAGAGTGGTACATCTTCAAACACGAACTTTGGCAGGTTCATGTCACGCAATGCGCGCATCAGCACTACATCCTAAGGAGAAATAACAAGAGACCTTAAAGAAATTAAAAACATTTTAAGCAAAAGACCAGGTTGAATTTTGTCCTTTTGACATTAGATCACAATCACTGGTAGAGGTTTAAAATGTACGATAGATCAACCGATGATAAAACACTAATTTGAGAATTGAAAGCATTACTTTTTTTTCCTTCTATTTTTCAACTTCATGGTCAATGTTGTTTTGCAATGAAAAAATGCTCCATGCCTTGAGAGATGCCAAATCTGCGCTGTTGCTTGTTGTCTCAAGTAGTCCTGCTCAATACTTCAGGTTTTTTATGTAGTACCTACAAACACCGGCTTCTTAAATAACTGTGTTTGTACTGACCTCGCTCAGATCGGGGGAGCCTCTCTTAAGTTCTCCTGCCATCACAAGCACGGCCTTCAATGCACGAAGTCCAAAGTCGTAATGAGATTGCTTAGAGAGCTGCCCTGACGCCAGCTTATACAGTACTGTCATCTTCTTGGCAAGAACCTGCATAAAAAACACATGCGTTTACAACGTATTCCTCATTACACTATGCCATTTCAAGCTCATAACATATAAATTTAGCCAAGTCTAAAAGCGGAGTTTAGAGTTGACGGGTGACCAGGTACTAATTTTCGATTGGATCGCGGGCTTGAGCCAGGTTAACTTTTTGGAATTAACGCTTGGTGGTTCAGAAGTCAGTTAACGCTAACCTAGGACTAAAATTTAACCAAAGTATAAACTTTTCTTGTATAAAAAAGCTTTTACTTTTACATTTTGTCTAGTTCGTGAATATTATAACTCAGAACAGACACCTAAACTGCGAAGTTACAAAACTCGAAGCAAAAGTCATCACTCAAAATGGTTTGGTTTGCTGTTTCCTTCTCTAGCAGTTGGCACAACTTTCTTACTCTCTATAAAGCACCATTGCATCCTTTACCTTAGCCAGTAAGAACCCTTCTGAGAAAAGCATGATCTCACAGATCTGCTGCAGATCAGGTACAATGCACATCACAGGTCTAAACAAAGCTTTGACGCTCTCTGGCAGCTCAGTACGACCAGCATAGCCAGGATTCATGGTGACAAAGATTCCCATGCGACTGTCCAATGCTATCTCAGTGCCTTCAAACTGGTAAGCAAAAGTGAGAAAAAAACAACTAGTTAGAACGAATCACTCGCGCTGTCTGGGCAACTAGTGTCATTAGTGTTTGCGGTGTCAGAGAATGATTTACTTTTTTAGTTTCAAGTCGCCTAGCAGTTTTACTGGATAAAGGGAAAGGTAGATCTCAAAATCTAAATGTTTAAGTTGTAACCAAAAGTACCGTAAGCCCCTCGCGTTATAAGCCCCTCGGGTAAAAGCCCCTAAGGTTACAAGCCCCTCCGGTTAGAGGGCATCTACCAATGAACCAAATAATACCTGTAGCCTCTTGAGATGGTTACTGATTGAGTTTTGTAGTGTTTTGATTTGGGTGGAGATAACTGACAACACCGACACGTCAATACGGTTGAACTCGTCGAAGCAGCCCCAGGCTCCACACTGTGCCAAGCCCGAGAAGATCTTGCCGATGGACTGGAGACAAGCAAAAGTAAAAATATTAATGGCTGATCACGTTGTATTGTGTACATACATACGCGACGGATTCATACAAAACGAGTGAAAAAAGATATTGCATACTTGAACAGACAAATGACGTAAGCTTCCAATAAGAACCCCCACCCCATCGAAAGGGATCCTAAAAACTGACACACATCTTCCGGTCATAAGTCTGACCCGAAGAAGGAGCCGTCTTCTCTAAGACGCTAAACTCCGCTAAACTTGGTGTCACAATGTGTCACGCAATTTCTGTTTTGCCTGTCACGCACCTTGTAGTCCATGCCTTCTCCACAGTTGGTAACAACACACAGTAATCCCAGTGCTTTGGCCAGATCCTTGACAGTCTCGGTTTTTCCTGTACCAGCAGGTCCTGCTGGAGCACCACCAAGATACATGGACAATGCCTACGATACAACAGTAGTTTTACGATCAGTTGAAAGTGTAAGTAAAACGGACTCAGTGAGAACTCGATTTGTGGCAAGTATAGTAATGTTAAGACATTTGTACAGCGTATTTTCTAAGATCGGTTGCCATGTAAAGGATACAAAATATTGTTTTCCCGGTTTTCCCAATAGCTAAAGGATTCAAGTGAAAATTTAATTTAGAGAAAAAAACAGGTACTTCGCATTGAGAAATTATGTTTCTTGTACTAGGAAAGCGATAATGTTACAATATTTTATTATCAAATGTCCGCTCTATTATCCGTCAAGTGGTCGCTTAAGGGAGGTTAAAAACTGAAGAGAATTTAACACTTTTGGCTCTAACAGTGGTCTCAGTCACTTACGCGAGGTAGTCTCTTACAAGAGGTTCCAAATATAGTGATTTCACTTGGTATTTTGGAAAACATGGTCGCTGAGGAGAGGTGGTCGCTAAAAGACTGTCACCCAGCCTAACCTCTATCTTAACCGTCACAAGAGAGATGTAAATTCCTCACCTGAGAGATGGTCAAATAGATTCTGTCAGTCAGTGGTGTGATGACCAGCCTCCCATTGAGTCCCATGTACTCGTACCCGTACCCAAACTCTCCCGTACACTGACGGACCATTAACTCGTCAGGAAGCTGGTCCCAATAAAACCTCAACTGACTTTCCCACTCAAACTCGCGCGTGTCCATAATACTGTTTCAAGGCAAAGGTAAAGAAATTAGTTTTATTCCGAACAAACGTCTCACTCTGTGAACCATTAATTAATAATTAAATTAATAATTAATTAAGGTTACCGTATACCTTCAGGGGTGTCTCGCGTGCAAGCGATGTAGCGCGTCCGGTTTAAATACCTAGATACCTAAACCCCTATATCAAATTAAAGCTTATAGAGCTGGCTATCAAACTATACCAAGAATTTTGAAATAAAAAGAATTGTCTAATTTTTCACGACCACTAAATGCGAGCGCCCGAATCACCTTTCGAAAGCTACAAGTCAAAGCGAATTT
>OMLO01001306.1_pt1 | contig 18918 bp, 12 predicted proteins | sample 1674811 | NCBI WGS metagenome assembly OMLO01 (sample SAMN06265003, study PRJEB25207) | coral metagenome | isolation source: Coral host | place: Mexico:La Bocana,Puerto Morelos, Mexico | collected 2008-11-13 | reverse complement strand
ACTTAGTTGATATAACCAAATTACCTTGTTACCCCCACCTACGCAGCACCACAGTTTCTTTAGAAACTTTCACCCTTTATTCATTTGCCTTCGCATAAACCCGTTACAGTAATTGGAGAGCCACGTGATCGCGCACTGACTACGTGACGAATTGGCACGCAGAGTACAAATTACGATCGAAAATGTAGGTTAACTTCGTTACAGGCACTATTGGTAATGGTAATTCGACCTCGTGTCGGACGATTAATTTCAAGATCGGAGAGCGCGGAGCCTGGGGGGTTACTCCCTTATATGGGCTATATAGGTATGTGCGACCCCAAAGGGTATGGGTTTTCAGCCGTTTTGGTCATAAATTGGGTATCGATTGTAGCCATTTTGCCGCCATTTTGGTCATAAATAGGGTATCGATTTTTGTACTCTAGTCTTCAATTCGGTTTTTTTAGAAGAAGCTACTTTTTCATCACGCCTTCCTTCTCCCATCTGCGCTTAGCCTTTCTTTAGGCCGTTTAACGCTCGCTACGCAGGCTAGAGAAAGGCAGCAACAAAAGCCCTTCTCCTAATGATGTAAGAGTCAAGTCATAAATAGGGTATCAAATTTTTGGTCAGGTCATAAATAGGGTAGGGAAAATTGCAAATTTTGGTCATACTAGGGTAAGGGTTTTGGGAAGCGGGCCGCACACCCCTACCCAATTTTTCTGGGAGTACCCCCCCCCCACCGCCCCACGGGGTGCGGAGCCAGTTTGAGGTCCAACATACGATATAACGTCCAATTACAAATTAATCGAATCTGCAATGTCAGTAGCAAATTACTAAAAAAAGCCTTTTGAGAACTTCTTTTGAGTGAAAAAGTCAAGAGTTTTCCATAACTTGTGAAACCTGTATGGAAATTAAGAAGGAAGCTATTTGATGTGCAAATTGACGTAGGTATCCAATTTCAAAATGTTTAAATCTGATCTATGTGATCGCGTCCCAATTACGTGACAAATTGTCCCGCGGAGAACCAATCACAATCGAGAAAAAATTGTTAAAGAGAGGATAGGTAATGGTTCTAAACATTTTGTTTCATACATGGTAAATGGTTCTTATTAACTCACAGCACCCATAGACTACCTGCTCACTTGGATCAAATTTATAGAAACGTGTTCTGTTTCTTATGTGAGATGCCCACTACAAAAATATCAAAAGCTGCTTCTTAAAATAGTGTCATTTATTCTTGAATATAGCATTGTTTGTCTTCAATGTACACATTAGACAATATTAACAGAAAATTGTTATTACCTGTACAGATGTATTTATTTACAAACAAACTCATACCTAGAGAAGGTTCTCCAAGCAATTCTGACTTGTCACTATTTGCACTATACTTTATTCCTTTATTATGCTGATCTGAGACACTATCATTGGTTGTAATGAAAAAGTCATTAGCCAAAAGCTTGACCAGTGGATGAAAATGACGTTATCTGTCGCATAGAATGTGCAGTTTCACAAAATATCCAAATTCCTCCCAACAAAAGGGATTGAAATTTTGAGGGGGTTGGGTCTGTGTAAGACCAATAAATGTATGAAGCTTAATTGGAATTTCCAGATGGGGAGGGGGGTCTAAGAAGAAATACCCTCCATGGGGGAGGTATGGATATTTTCTGGAAGTACACAGTAGTGGCTGATCTTAAAAAATATGTGCAATGTGACAAAAAAAGGAGTACAGCTAATAAAAAATTAAATTGATTGTACTGTGATACGCTTGATTTCTGTTCTACACAATGGCAGAGTTAAACATAAAAAGAGTTTGGCATCTGTATTGTACAATAAGTACTTAATGACTTCATGACTGGTCATGACATAGGGGAAACAGTGAGCTTTGTTTCACCACGACCCTAAACATTGAGGTCAAGGGGAATCAAAACTTGCTGTTTGCCCTGGGGCTGGTCATTTTAGTGTTTTGTTTAACCTCCAAACTCAAAACTGAAAAAAAACTGGAAACAAATACTTTGCTTGACACTATCTGGCACAAATCTACCATGATTTCAAGGAGATTCACCTGATCATGAACAAGTTAAAAGTTCAAGTTGTTGTTTCCCTAGGAAGTTAAAAGTGAGTTTTGACCCATGTCACATGCTATGTTCTCCTCCAATCGAAAAACAAATTTGAGTTCGAGGTATATCAAAGCAAGATGACATCTGTTAATTAGGTACTTTGGAGAACACATATACTACAGCAAGTCTGTTAGCCATGTAATATTAATTAAATTCAGGCCAGAATAAAGAAATTCAAAAATATATATTAATCAAGGCTTGTGAAGCAGAAAACATATTTAAATATAAATAAACCAAGTAAGCGTGGAAGAAGAAATGTATATATTAACAAAGATTTGTTTAAGATAATCCACTTCAACTGACATATTTAAAATAAGCCCTGACAATAAAAAATAATGCATTCAATTTTGCTGAAAATTCCTTTCCTCCGGTGTTTTTCACAAAAGGAATTTCAGACTGTTTCTGTTTATGACCACCCTTAGCCCAAACAGTTTAAAATGTTTTGTTAAAATCTCTAGGAAGAAACTTTGAATTATAAAAGAAAAACACCCATCTTGTATAAAAAAGAGCCCCATAATGGGGGTATACGACTTCCGTTGTGGCTGACCAAGCCTATAGCCAAGTATTCTGCATAGAAAGTTGTCTAGGCATCCACAGGATATCTACCCTGAAGAAAACTGGAAAATTCAACTAAATTTTACAAAATAGTCTGACCACAGCACAACCATTTTCCAAAAAAATTCTGGATACCTCACTGTTTTTGCAGCATAAAAATAATCACTAAATTTAATTATTCTGACTTGGAAAAGGAGTGTAGCCTGGGTTGCATGTACTTGCACACAGCATGTATGGGAGCATTATTTTCTTTGTTTTGTAAAACGCGTAGATCTTGATTGCACAAGATAGCTTAAAAGACACAGCTTTTGGTCTGTCATATGGTGGTATCTATGTTAATGATTTATTGACCCTGAGTTAGCATTCAGTGATCCTGTCGGCATTCTGTTCCCCTGCATTTGCATACACTGTGTGCCGCTCAATTTATCCCAGAAGTGATTATGTAGACAGTCTTGGGCCAGGCCATTACTCCTTCTCAAAGTGAACTGTAGAAGATTGAAGTGGGAATAATAACATCCAAAGTGATGTTAACATTAAGCAATATTATCAATAATTATCATTTCCTCAGAATTCAATTACTATTATAATTAGTTATTATGTCCTAGAAAATCATTGTACTACTTGTCCTGTGCATTGAAATTGATGAGGCATGCAACGGATTGGTAGCAATAATTTTGACTGGAAGGTCCCATGTCATGGTTTCTGCTTCTATGTCAGGGGGCCCCTGCCATGTGGCAATGTCTGTATAAGGAGTTGTTAGTTGAACTGGGCTAGCTCCCGCTGGTAATGGTGATGATGCCAATGTAAATTCAAAGTGAAGTCTCCATTTTAAGCAAACTGTGAAATAAAGAAATGGCTGCTGGTTAACCTCATGAGTAACAAACATGACTTCATTAAAAAAACATGCATTCCTATTTACGAGATGTGGTGACCTCATGGTAAGATCGAGTGGTCCAGGTTTCAGCCCTGGCCAGAGACACTGAGCTGTAATCTTGGGCAAGACACTTAACTCTCACAGTGCCTCTCTCTAGCCAGTTATATTAATGGGTACCGGTACTTGAAAATTTGTTTCCAGGGGGGAGTAGAAAATACCCCTATTGGTTTCATGGTACAGAAATCAGCTACAAAGACCAACCTGACGTACCATCTGGTTCATATGCAGACTTAACCTTTTAATATTCCCATTCATACGAAGAAAGATGACGCAGGTACTGTAGTTAAAACAAACTCTACGAAAATGGACTTTCTTTCTCAAATTTATTATATTATGCCATCCTTTCAAACCAGGCTTACCTAAATCAGAAACAAATTCTGGGCAGGCCGTAAAAGGTATTGGCAAAACAAGATGAGTCTTCTTGGTATGCAAACAGTTTTCTTGAACAGAAGTGAATGACGTGTATGTCACCTCCAAAGACTGCTTAGAAGGATTCTGCAATTCTTCAGAAATGTGTTCTTCACTTTGCAGGACAGCAGAAAACTGCAAATGCACATGAGAGTAAAATACTATCAAATACAAAGTATTACACAAAGAAGATAGCAACTTGCAACATGAGGTTGTCTTGTGGTTAATGGTAAGAGTTGAAGGAACCAATTTTTTTCCTGAGGACATGATGTAGCAGGTTTCCAGGAGAAGACCATCCTCTCCCCTTCTTCAAGTTATTGCTCCAAGTGCTACATGTATATCCTACTTTTAAATTTCCCAGACCCACCCATGCTGATGACCATCAATCAGGCCAACAAATGTCTATCCCTGCTTTATGTGATAAACATGGGACTGAAAGGTTACAGAGATACTAGAAACAGAGTTGCAATTGAAATCTGGCTAACAAACTACAGTCGAATTAACCCAACTTCAGTGGATGGAACCTTTTTTTTTATATATAATTTCACTAATTAGTGCAATGAACACTACTGCTTGTCTAGAAAATCCAGTCAACATATTTACCTTGAGACAAATAATAAGGGAATCAGAAAAGTCAAAAGATCCTACAATTTCTTCACCAATCCTGTAAGCTGACTTGAAGAGACAGAATCTTCCCACAGATCCTCTGTTGCTGACAATATTATATACATCTGCAAAAAAACAAACATAACAGATTTTCTGGGAGAAAAGAGGAAGAGGGATGTATGACCCCAACAGTGTATGGACAGTGTATGGGTATGTGCGATAGGAGTGGAGTATAGATGTCAGTCCGTCAGACCCTAATGATTGGCTTAGGGTTATATTTTTTATGTCTGTAAGGGGCATGTAGGGTAAATACTGGTAGTAGCTTTATTGCATGGCCAATGAAACAAGCTCCAGTATTGTAAAATTAACAACATTCATGTTACAAAGCTACATTCATTAGCAACAGAACAACAATCAAAAGAGAAAAAACTGAGCAGTTAAGTCGTTAATACATCTTAATAAGTAATCACCAGTATTGAGTGCATACTTACGAGAATTTCTTCTCGATGTGATTGTTGTTAAAACATCTACTGCTAAATCCAACAGAGAAGTCTTTGGAGTGGAGTCCTCTAAAAATGGATTATGTGAATTATTTTCTTGCTTGTTTAAAAAATGTTCAATTCCTCCAAGTCCTGAAACAGTAATACATTATTTGGATAATGTAAGAGTTAAGTGCAATGTAGTCATATGAATCAGTGACATGCCAGTGTTAAACTCTGGTTTCTATTACTTAGAATGACCAGCTCAATGTGGACAAAGTTCCAAATAAGTGTGGGCTCTCCAGTCAAACAGAAAAATACTTGACCTGAAAAAGTAACGTTAAGTGAACTGCTAATGTAACAATTACATCTATTGAACCATTGGAACTGCTTGTATTTACAGTGTAGTCATTGCTGAGCCCCATGTCTTTCTTCCTTAAGACCCATTGCCTGATCTTGAAAAGTCCAACCAACCTTACCCAGGATTACCGGGAGTGAGAATTTTGACATTTTCGTTAACTTTTAATCCTGGGTTAGTGCTAACTAGCTTTCAAACAGCCTGGCCCTCAAGGAACTTAATGTGGGATCAAGGGTGAGAATGCTTTATAAGGAAGGAGGCCTATAGAAAGCTCAAAGTTATTAGATGAAGACAGACTAAAATAACAACAAAGTTCTAAAGCCAGAAAGACCCTCAAGGCTTAAAGTAATGGAGCTTGATTTGTTTTGTTTGATAATGTATTGATCTGGCATACAGTGCATATTGACATACATGTGTATTGATACCAACCTTGTAAAACTAGTATTCTAATCGGTAATCTCAAAAGCTTGGATTGTCCTTGAACTCTACTGGTGCCAACAGTGATTTTGTAAGAATATTTCACTGCATGTCCCTTGTATGATGGGACTCCATCAAATGGGATTGTGTCACTATAAAAATCTATAAAGAAACCAAGCCACCTGTTATAAAAAAAAGTCTGCTAATTAAAGAACCCCAGAAAGTCTTTATATTGACCTTGAATCAAAGAGTTGAAGGTTCAAAGCACCATGAGAATCCCTCTTCCCTTTCTCTCTATTTCCACCTCCTTAGACTTCTCAACACCCACTGCCTATCCTCTACTCCCATATCACCAAGAGGGGGATGGGGGGGGGGAAATCCAGGAAACAATTAGATCATGAAACTATACCATAAACTCCCCCTTGTAAGCCCTGGGGTTGTAAAACTTTGTAAGGGCTTTTAGATGGGCTTATAAACATAGGGACTGAGGAGCTAATATCCAGAATAAAAAAAAAACATTTCAAAAAGAGCTATAGCAGCTCATATTCATCTAAATAAGTTTTTTTTTATTTACTGGTAATTGAGCTGCAAACCATCATAATAAAACAAATTCAAAAAAAGAAAAACTAGAGGGGGACTTATGTCCAAGTGGGCCTTTAACCAGTAGTATTTTTTGTTTACAGGTAGATGGGCCTATTTCTGACAAGTGGCAGTTTTTGGTATGCCATACAACTGTGAATATTTGCATATAGAGACCATTACAAATTTAGGCCACAGTTTGATGTTCAACATCCACTCATGAATACACAGTATATAAAGAATTTTAAACTACTTTTTACGTGAATGCTCAATCAGTAAAACATTAATTAGACATATTGTAAAGTGGAAGAAAATTAAAAATAGTGATTATTCACGTTATTGTCAACGATTAAAATCATTCAGCCAATATATTGACGACGACTAAACGCATCAGTGGCAATGTAAACGAAGCTCTTTTCAGGAATTAATTCAGGACTTTCTTGTCTCGCTTGTAACGAAAAAAAAACGCTCTGATTTGTGCTCTTTTACCAGTAAAACAAAATGCAAATATGTAACATAAAACTGCTATTACGGATAAAAAAGCTGGCTCGATATTTACAATACAGCTTTTATATGGCCTGGTTAAGGTTGGCTTTGTTAAAAGAAGTTTACGTTAGCTAAATACACTGTAAGCCATTTACACTTACAAGTTCTAGATTCCCCCGGAGCAAGCTCCAAATCACAAAACAGTATCTTCGGCTGAGTAGAAAGCAAACAGCGGCCTTCCTCACCTACGACAGACACGACACAAACATATTACGATCAATTATTCACCATTGTCATCCGATAATAGCATACCAGCAAAATGCGGGCATAATTCATACTAAACAGACGTTTGTATCCTAACCTCTTGACGGAACGAAGCTTGTACAAGAAGCATTTGAGCCTGTTGAGATTTGATTCTGTGTTCGATCCGTTCTCGAATTTGATGACCAGATTTTCACTCGTGCTTCGTTAACGGTACATTGACAGTGTATTTGCGCGCTGGCCCATGCGAGCCTATCCATTTCATAGCTCTGATTCGAACAGTCACTGTTAGTATGATTACATGGTTGACTACAAGTCTCTTTCCTGCCATCTGCGACGTTTGTAAAAATAATTTCACACTCGATACATTCGCCAGCGAAGAAGACAGAACCCCGAAGCAAGCGCGCTTTCACTTCGATCATCGTAAAAACAATCAAGAACTGGTTCCCTCCTCGCATATATGTTCTGTGTCCATTGTTAATGCCAACAAAACACCATTAGAGGTCGTCTTGACGTATTTATACCACCTGATTCTTGGAACCATTCGCGAGAAAATACATCGTCTGTTGCGTTCATCCTGCATCCGCCATAATGAAGGTACCAAACTCTTCTGGAAGCAACAGCTGACCGTACTGTTCGCAGTCATATCTTCGATTGTTTGGCGCCGCACAAACAATATACAAATCTTGGGTCAATCTTAGGTGTTACTTTTTTCTTTCTTATCTCTATGTGTGCTTCCAAAAAGGTGGAGCTTGCAGGTGAAAGGTAAAGTTCACATTTCCCTCCATTAACCTAACCTTTTACAAGTAACATATGTTACACAATGTAAAAGAAGAAATGAAAAGGGAGTACTTGTATAAATTCTCATAAGCTTACAATTAGAATGTTGCTATGGTAACCTGTTTCATCAAGGAATGAACATAACTTGTTAACCAATGACTAGCTTGATACCTTGACTATCATGTCAAATAAAAAAAGTGATGGAATTTATATTTACCTTTGTCAACTTCAAGTTTATAAAAAGCTATAAAACAATTCCAAACACAAGGCATCCTATCAAACAAAGATGAATTTGTTGGTAGAAAGCTCTTACCCATCACTAATTTGATCCTTGATTGGTGTGTGGCTGAGTGAGAACCAATGGTATGTACCACTACTTGCTCATGCATTGAACCTGTAAGGTCCTGAAACAGTGCTTTGGAATGCCTGTTTACTAAGGCCAATAGGTTTTCTTGAGTTCGGTCTCATTCTTCCCAGGGCTAGGGAGGGAGTTTCAGTATGATTTTACAGACATCATGGGTCTAATAAACATTTTCACAGCAGATCTATTGAACCATTTTCTAGAGAGTTGTACTTTATTTCAACAAGGTACACAAATGATAAGCATCTTAGAATGTATTCCTGTACTCCAGGCCTGGGTTGTTCAAAAGGCAGGTAACACTATCCAGCAGATAGACTCTTAGAGTAGTTTGTTTTGCTAACACTTATCCACTGAATAGCGATTATCCGGTGGATAGCATTACCTAGCCTTTGAACAATTGGGGCCAGAGGTTTCATCCTTGCATCTGGCTGGTTGTATAGGGATAGCCCTGTCTAGGTCTTCAGTTAGCTGGGTTGTAGTGTGAAAAATGGCATTGGCATAGTGAAATGGAGGCAGAGGCCATTTTTCAAACTAACTGAACACCTAGAAGAGGCTCAAACAGGGAGGAAACAAGGCATCATTGGGTAATGTACATATCATGTACATGCTATGTTTGATTATACAAAATATTACAGTGGTACCTAGAAGTTTAAACTTTATTGACAATTTCTTTTTTTATATCTTTGTAAAAAACAGTACATGTCTGATGTCAGTTACACAGTTCTGGTCAATATTTTCATTGGACCATGAATAAACATATATTTTTCATATCAAAAAGCGAATCTCAAATTCTCTTTCATAAATGACTTGCCAGAAGTTAAATAATCAAGGAATGAATGAACTGTCTCATAATATTCAATAAATCCTTTTTTCCCTTGAATATGGTTCCAACAGTCTTGTCACAAGTTAAATAATTTACAGTAGAAAACTTCCCAATCAGCTTATGGTCAATTATTCTGGACCACCTCTCTAAAAATGAAGCAAAAATAAGAAATAGAGTGTGAATAACAAAATAAAGATGAAGGGCACTTGATAAACAATAAAGTTCTTCAACATTGTTAGTTATTAACGAGTATCAAAAGGAATTCTAAAATAAAGATGTATTGAATATGGTGGCAGATAACTACCAGTACCTCTGCCACAGGTGATGGTTGCCTGTGATCACGAATGTCGGATCGTATACAATAATATTAAAACTCACATGTAAGAACCTACTGGTTTAAGAACCTGCTGGCAGAAATATGCCTTTTGGATACCCAAATAGGAACTATTTAGCCAAGCAAGATCAAGCAGGTTGTTATATGTGCATGGGTTATAGGTAATTATTGTGTAATAATATAGTTATTATTGTCATAATTATCATGTTAAATGTTTTAACCTAGGAGTGAGACTTTGAGATTGCAAATTTACATTACAAGAAATTCAAAAAAATGTAAGCTCTTACATACAGGTTTTCAATGTATTTATTATTTTACTATTTTATTATTATTTTAGTAATATTATCATAAGTAATACTATGAGTCTATTTTAAGTTTGGGCTGCTGGATTACATTTTGTTAGAATGAAAACTTTATTATACAAAGGTTCACTGCACTACGTTGGTGTTCCAATAATTACTGTACATAATTATATATTTGGCCAGGCTAAAGTATAACTCATTGTTATACCTCCCAACTCAAATACATTTTCCAATGTGAGGAGAACATGTCATGTGTCATGGTTCAAAACTTATTAACTCTCTTATTTCTAATATAAATATAATAATGATTAATATTACCAGTAATTAATTCTTTAATATTGTTTTATTTAATAATTTACTAATTCTAACTAATAATTTTCAATCATTAGTGCACATTAGATATGAGAAAATTGAAAAACAAGACCTATTTCCTATCATCTCATTTCCAATGTATGCTAGTGGGATAATTGTTAATTTTTACTGGGACTTTACTATAACGGGGTTCATTACATTGGGGTGCCACTGAAATTAGTTGTTTTAAGACAGCCTATATCATTTCTCAGTTGGTAAGCAAAATCAACCCTTGTCAATAAAAAGCCTATTGATCATTAACAAGCAATTAGATTTCTAGATTGCATAATCAATTTCATTTTCAGTCATTGACTGATTCAATAAGCCAGGTCACTGGGAGATGTGAGATGGAGATATGTTTGAAGGTGACCGGGCTGATAAATTTCACAGACCCCTACAAACGTTAATAGTGTACCATTTTTAGACTGATTACGGAAGCAGATCTGCAGAGCTAACCTCAATATACTCAATTTCATCTTGTGTTACAGGCCGTCTTCTATATCTCGCCGGTAAACTTTGATAACTGTGCACGCCGTCTGAATTAGAAGCACTGCTCGAGGAAGAGATAGTTGAAGTTCTAGCTGCTGATCCTGTTGGTATTGTTCTTCTACTGATAGCAGACAGAGTAGACGAAATCTCAGGAGTTCTGTCTGACGGACCGGCTACCGATAATTAAGGTACAAAGATTTCGAATAAGTTTAAATCCTCTGATCGATGAGAAAGAGAAAAATAACTCTTTCTTCTTACCTTCTGTTTTCCTTTTCATTCTGTTTGGGAATCTTATACTGGGAATATGTTTTCTGACTTGTTGTACAACTCTACTAGTCGCGGACGCCATTTTGATTTCTAAATTTCGCAAAGAGTTCTGGGTATCGTAAAGCTCGACGTTTTCCGATTACCACACGAGTGAACGAACTATTCCAAAATGTTTGCCGACTGACCTGCCGACTGACTAAAGTTTCAAAATGGCGGAGGAAGCTGGTGCAGTTGGAGAAACGTGGATCCCTGCTTCAAGAAGACCTGATGGCACATGGCGCAAGGCTCGCAGGGTGAAGGAAGGTTATGTGCCACCGGATGAAGTGGCAAAATACGAAAGTAAAGGAAAGCAATGGGTAAATAATATATCAAAATTCCCACCAGGTGTACATGGAGAAGAAAGCAAACAGCTTTCAAAGAATCAGAAAAAGAGAAAGAACAAAAAGAAAGATGGAAACGATAGTCAGAGATGCGAAGTCGTAGAAGTTACAGAGAAAATGCAAAGCGCCAAAGTTTCTAATGCTTCGACTGCAGCGGGGACAGTGTACACAAGTAACCCCGATGATTTAAAAGTAAAACGTGTAAAGAATCTAAGGAAGAAATTACGACAAATCCAAGACCTGCAGGCTAAAATAGACTCTGGAGAGTTAGAGAACCCAGAAGCTACACAGGTAGAAAAGTTATCGAGGAGGGAAGAAATAGAAAAGGAACTTGAAGAATTGGAAGCCGAATTATGAAACCTGACATGAAATCTACGGAATCTAATAGGCCAAATTTCCTAGTTCCACAACTACAAGTCAACCAACCAATAAGGGCTGTTAGTGCTCAAAATGCAAGCAAGTTTTCTTAATCCAAGGCGGTGGTTTAGTAACAATGAGACGGCTACCAGGGTAGGGGAAGGATATAAACTTGACCCCTGTTGGGAATTTTTTTTCCACATAGCCACTGTCACTGACTGGATAAGCAGTCCAGTTGCTTTTATAGCACAAACCAGTGGCTGATATAGCCTGCATAGCATGTCTTCCTTAAGCATCATCTGGTTGCACAAAGAATGGGTTGAGAGAGAAAAATTGACAGTGTCTGCTTCTTGGATGTTTTTGCTCTCTCCCCAATTTTTGTGTGGTCAGAATATAGAAAAAGCTCTTAGTTGATAGACATACAAATATCAAGAAGAACAGAGAATATCAGCTAACTGATGGTTAAATGGTGAAGAAACTTTGCTGGATCAGGAAAAAACTGTTAGCAATGTGTCTAACCCAAGGACACGGCACATGACCTTTGTAATTGGTGGACAAAACAGTGACTTGTTGTGTGCAGGTATTAAAAGAGCCTAGAGATAACATAGACATTGAATGCAGCTATAGATTAACCATTTCATCTTTAAGGGAACCTTGGGTACCTTTTATGAAAATGAATTCTTCAAGGTTTTTTTTTATGTGTCTTGTGTGACATAATTTATCTTATGTCAGAACATTGAGACCTATGTGCATCCTTCAGTTTATAATAATAATAATAATAAATATAATAATAATAATTAATTTATAGTGCACTTTTTAGCATGGAAATGATCAAAGGCGCATTACATACACAATATAAAAACATAAAAATATTAAAAAGGCCAGGCTAAAAGCTAATTTAAAAAGATATGTTTTAAGACGAGATTTAAAAATAAAAATAGAACTAATATTACGCAGGAGAGCTGGGAGCGCATTCCAAAGTGTTGACGCTGATACACTTAAAGACCTGTCACCAAAAGACCTCTTTATTTTCCCTGCTGGGTGTAGTAGAAGTGTGCCTGAATTTAAAGAGTGCAATGAAAAGCATGCAAGCTTTCTTACCTTAATTAAATCACTAACATAAGCTGGCACCATGCCATTTAGTGCCTTAAAGGTTAAAAGTAAAATTTTAAAATGAATTCTAAATTTAACTGGCAGCCAGTGTAATTCTTGTAAACAAGCGTGATATGATCATATTTGCGTCTCGAAGTTAGCAGCCGAGCCACAGCGTTCTGCACTCTCTGCAATTTAGCAATTTCACAGTCTGGTAGTCCATAGAGAAGTCCATTGCAACAATCAATACTACTGGTAATGAACGCATGCATAACTGTTTCTAATTTATCTCTTGATAGAAATTTGCTTATTTACTTAATATTGTGTAACCAGAAAAAAATGCCGCACTACAAGACTTAGAAATATGAGTTGACATAGAAAAATTACAGTCGAGCAAGGAGCCTAGATTGCGCACTTCAGACACAGGTGCGATATCTGTTGTGCCAACACAGATTGTACAATCATTAATTTTCAACATTTGTTGCCTAGATCCAATAATTAGAAATTCAGTTTTGCAAGGAGTGGAGGCATCATTAACACTGGCCACTTTGTGCTTCCTTTTAGAAAGGAAGATTTGACCACAGTCCAAGGGTCTTGTGCACTAGCCACTAGACCATCACATCTTTGATTTATGATTGCTATGCCACAGTAAAGTGCAATGATCAAACAAGTAGTTTACAACAAAATTTTCTTCTTAGCCTGAGAATCCCTGAACATATCACAATTAATGCAATTTTTTTTATACGTAATTTTATTTTCAAATAGAGATACAATAAACCAGACAGGTTTGAGAGAAAACTCCCACATTTAATTTGTTCATGTAACCTTAAACTATGGAGACTAATTTTCATAATCATAACGGAGAAAACCCTTACGTCTGGGAAACTAGTAATGGTAATAGGGCTTAGTGTATATCCAGTTATGGGATGAATCCTATTTTATACAAAACTTCATAATTCTGATTGGTTCTCAACAGACCAATTTATCATGTGATTGGTGCACAATCATTACACAATTTGTGGGTGGTTACTGGGAATTGGCCACCCACACCATTTGCATGTTTTCCCTCCATCCTAAAATGGATGAAATATAGCAATAACTTTTCATTCAAGAGTAGTTTTCTCGTGTTAGAAAATTAAGAGAGTAAAAGTCGTACTCTTGGGTGATTTTAAAATTTTTTACCTAATAGCATTGCAAATCAGGCATTCCCAAAATACTTTGAAAATTGGCAACCATTGGGTTTTTTATAATAACTGTCCAATTTCTCACATGCTAATTGGCTGGTTTTTATCATCGATAAGAGGACAGACGGATAAAATTTGAAAACTCAGACTTGCACACGCTGCTATATGCAAATGAGCTACTTGTACGCGTCAAACTTGCCTTTCAAAAACTTTATTTATTCCCGGTATTTGACCAGTTTCGGGACTTGTTGTTGTAAAAAACAAATTGACATCAGTTTTTTATGCGTTTCTACTCTTATTGAAGATAAATTTCGTCACAACATTGTCAAAGTTTTCAATTTATCATCAAAACTTGGACTTGCACGCGCTGCTTTGTGCAAATGACTACTTGCACGCATCAGACTTGCCTTTCAAAAACTTTATTTATTCCCGATATTTGACCAGTTTTGGGTCTTGTTATTGTAAAAAAACAAATTGATGTCAGTTTTTTATGCGTCTGTCCTCTTATCGAAGATAAATTGCGTCAACGTTGTCAAAGTGGTTGTGGAACCACGAGCCTCCAACGTCTGTAGTGGGGGGGAGAATTTAAAGAGAGAGTAGGGAAGCAATGCATCATGGGATAACTGCTGGCCTGTTAAAGACAGTCATGCTTGTTGGAAATTTTGAATCCCTAGGACGTACCAAGACCCTGTTTTGGAGGCATTGGTTCAAATGTTTGTTTCTCCTAAGAGGTACCAATTCAAAAAAGACATCATCTCCTGTCATATTTTTTTAGCCTGCATAGCAGACATTTCCTTAAAAAACATGCAAAGGGAATGAAACTGTGAGCAAGCTTGAAAATAAGCAGCATCTTATTTTCACAACCCCGACACCCTCTTTCACTTGCCTGCCCGCTTGCTCAATCACTTTCAATCTCTGCCTGGAAAAGGAAGGAAATGACTGCCATGTAGGCTATATTTTTTTGACTCAATGCCCTCAAAGATACTGAAGAGACCTTTTGAACCTTAACACCCTAGGGGGTACCAAAACTGTGTTTTAAACCACTAATAGGTACTACAAACACCCCCATGCTTTTGATATGCCCCCCCCATCCCTCCTTGTTGATCATGGTATTCTTTATCCTTCCAACAACTTTAGCACGAAGCTCATGTTATCTAATTAACATTGTATAAACAGTCTATGTGGAAATAACTTGAAAGAAAGCAATTTTTTATTGAAATCCACTTTGAAAAAATGATAGTGAAAATTAAAATTTGAAACAAATATCTTCTATGTACTATATTTTTACAGGCATATTTTCTTTATCATATCACTGCCTCTCTAATTCTCTTCGAAAAATTGAAAAATTCTGCATCAGTAGAGACAATTATTCATTATCCTCCTCATCACCATCATTGAAAAGCTAATCTGTATAACACTGACATGTGCTTATCATTCTTATTCTGCACATGAAATTGTCCTAATTTTGGATTTTCCCATATTCATCATGTGTTTCCATGTATTCAGTGCTTAAAAATATGTGCTATACTAGCATATCAATCACATGACAAAACAATATATTATAATGCTATTTACAAGAATCATTTTTGAAGGCTCATCAAGGCTTGACACTAGCTTTTCAACTTACTAGCCTAATGGCTAGTGACATCTAAGTTGTTTACTAGTCAAGCATTTTTCCTTGAGACTTTCTTAGAAACATGTCAAGACCCCAAGGCATCGCTGAAAAATTGTTGACACTTTCTTTATAACAAAATGTTTCTTACATGTTTTCGTACATGTTTTCATACCTTTCTTTTCTTTCTTCAAATAGTGCTACAATTATTAAGGTTAGAGATAAGATACATTTTATAATATTAAGAACAGATCCATTATTTTTCTTTCTTTGAAACAGGTTATTTCCATAATTTTAGCACACTGGTATATATACAGTATAACCTACAGAACAGAATGTAAATTAAATACTATAGCAATTTCTTTCTTATTTGTCTAATTGATCTTCATCTTTAAGTTGTTGAAGAGAGAGTGGGGGAGGCAATGCTTCATGGGATAGCTGCTGGACCGTTCTATCAGCACTCTCGTAAGTTAAACCTCCTTTTGCTTCCATTTCTCTGAAAATAAAATGCAAATTAATAATCATTAAATCAAATGTTTTTAATACACCTCTAAGTGTCCATAATCTGATAAAAAACACTGGTGTGAAATCCTTAGAATGGAAGGACTTTGAGCTTTTACTTACAGTCAAAATTGCACCTACATTGTTTTGTAAAATCGGGCCAGAAGCAGAAGAAATGAACAAATGAGACAAATATAATTTATATACTTTGTATTCCGTCAAATGCAGCGATCTCCTCTTATTTCAGTTCTCCTTAGGTAATAATAAACTTCAGATGACCAGTCATTATGGCTAACTTCTTGCAGATACATGTATTTCAAATCTAGAAATTACTTAACCCTTCGCGTTGTTAACGCGTTATTATCATGAATTTTGGTTCGCGTATTTCTGAGCGGTACTGTACTAACTTTACACTGATATTGTAAATTAAGTATATAACCAGCAATCACCTTGTAAATTCATCATGATTATCAAAACCATCAGGCACTTCAGGAACTTTTGAGTTTGGTCGATGTGTCAACTTTTCTGTGTCATCTTCACTGTCATCATTGTCTTCTGAGGGTACTGCTTGAGTCGAACGTCTATGCTCCTTTGGCGAAGACCTAAAAATTATTGGCATTAAAAAAGTTCTAGATGTCTTATAATAATTTTTAGAACATAAATGGTTTTTATGCACCTCTGCAGTGAAAGCTACTCACTTGTCCCAAAATCCCTGAATTCCAGTCCTTGCTGCACTCAAAGAAGCTTGTAATGATGCAAACAATCCTGATTTCCTAAGACAATAAATAAAATGAAATTCAGTTATTAAATTATCTCATTCATTACATTGCTTTTGGAAGAGAAGGATGTTGTTGGGCTAAAATTGTATCAGTTTCCGATTGATTGATTTACTGATTGATTGATTGATTGATTGATTGATGGATTGATTGACTGATCGATCGATCATGTTTTTGAGGAAGCACTATAAGCTCAGTTGTAGCTTTGATCAAGGCTATCCCCATAAATGTTTTGTCTCCCATTGCTTGACCAGCCCGGGTTTTGGAGTTTTTGATTCACTGCCTGCTCCAATTTTTGGGTGTTCCAAAGTTTAATACAAATCATACAAGTTTCCAAGGGACTGTGACTTCTACATCAGCCCTCATAACAATGTCTTCACTCAGTGCTTGTGACTCCATGGCAAACACAGGGAAGATAATATAGTCAAGAGTAAATATTTTGAAACCAAGAGAGAGAAAGCAATGGAATACCAAACTTACAGTTTTTGGGGCATGGCCTCATTCTTTCCACTGAGGGAAACTTGGGCTTGTTTATGTTACATAGCTAGCTAAACAGTTGCTAACTGAGTACTAAATAAATATTGATGGTCGCATGATCTAATGCAAATGGCATATTTTTCCATCTTCAATCAATACCGGTAGACCAAAACCAAACAAATCATTATTACATAATCTACCACATTAAATTTAATTAAATCTAAAAAGTTCAAGGTAAGTGAAAAGTCAGGGTCAACACATAATAATTATCCCAGCTCACATTCCCTGCCTATAAATTGTGATTTGTCATTTGAATGCACACGTGTATGTCCAACCTTTCTACTTTATCCTTGGGTTTATTTTCCTTGTTTAACTTCTGATTTTCTCTTGGCTCCTCATCATGATCAGATTCTTGACTTTCAGTTCTTTGAGGCAGCAGTTTCCGCTCCTCTGTCTTAGCCTGGAACAAACAGAAATTTTTGAAGTCATGTTATTTATATTGTGCATGCTGCTTGCAGCTGCAATGTCCAGCCAGGAGAAATATTTTGCGGTGTAACATGTGATGGACTTATGCACAGGTTACTTGACAGAACCGGAGTCAAGTGCTCATTTTTTGAATCAGTAGACTCTGTTCTCTGCAAAGACTTAACTGTTATTAACGGTTTTCTTTACACAAGAACAACTCAACTACTAGGCCAGAAGGAAAAGTGACTTAAGCTGGCTTAAAACAGTTCTCAGCACTTAGATTCTGATGGGTCGTTATAAATAATAACCACTATTAGTTTATCACTTGATGCTAATTAATATCATTTTATAAAAACCTGGCCAATCATTGGTGAACATGTTGTTATCATTTTCATGACACAATATATTACCATATCAACAGTATGACAGCTATAGAGGTTCATAATTCAAAAACGGCACAGTGAATTTTTTTTATATCATCAATTTTTAATAAGCATGATAAGATCCAACTTATAGCAAGGTTTAAAAAACTTCTGTACATAGGGTTGAGAGCCACCTTAAATTTTGTAGAACATTTCTTTAGCCACACTTAATTGACTCAAAGGTCTGCAGATTGATGCACATTGCAACGTATAGACAGGTTTACATTTCTTCAGTTACATAACAATATTACATGTATATTTATAAATATTAGCTTCAGTTGAAGCACACTAAATTTGAGAATACAGTTGTACCACTGCTATTTTGAACTGGGTCAGTTTGAATTCCCTGTTTTTGTTCTCAAAACCATGTCTCTAAGATTTGCCCTTCAGTCATGTACATGTACTATACCTTTTTCGAACTCCCACTATTTCAAACTACTTTTCATTTCCTCTGAGAGTTTGAAATAGCAGGCTTTTAACTTTAAGAGATTGAAGTGAAACCATTTGACACCTGGGGGCTGTAAAAGGTGTAAAAACAGGTCATTTTCATGACAAACAAAAGGAAAAGAAAAGTTCATATAAATTGTTATGTTATGGATAAAAGGAAACTGTCTCGACACCATTCTCGTTTTTCTCATATTGTTCGTATGTGCATATCCACCATGAGGAGCTTTGAATTTTAGCATGCTCTCTAAGAATATAAAGTGTAGAATTGACTCCAATTTGAATGCATTTGACAATTATGAAATGCAGGACTCTGAGATGTACT
>OMLO01001305.1_pt1 | contig 18921 bp, 25 predicted proteins | sample 1674811 | NCBI WGS metagenome assembly OMLO01 (sample SAMN06265003, study PRJEB25207) | coral metagenome | isolation source: Coral host | place: Mexico:La Bocana,Puerto Morelos, Mexico | collected 2008-11-13 | reverse complement strand
ATCATTCCTAAAGTTGGATGAAAAAAAGCGTCACATGGCCGCTGAATATGATATACCACAAATCATTCCTAAAGTTGGATGAAAAAAAGCGTCACATGGCCGCTGAATATGATATACCACAAATCATTCCTAAAGTTGAAAATAAGAATTGAATTTGAGGTCACCAAAATAGTTTCTACCCAAAATTGATTTGGTTGAAGTCATTGAAGACTTGAAATGTATAAAAACTTTGATGAAAAAAGCGTCACATGGCCGCTGATTTTGACTTGACAAACAAAATTCAACAATATGATTTGCTTAAAATCATCCAGAAGTTGAATGTAGAATAATCGTTTGTCCCCGCTAACTGATACATTCCACAGACGTTCCAAGCGTGTTTTTCCAAGCGTTTTGGCGCCAAGCACGAAATTTCTAATCCACTTCTTCTGCTTCAGCGTCATGCTCTGCTTGCTCCTCTTCGGCATCCTCCATCATGTCTGCTACAGCTGCACTCGCTGCAATTCCAGCAGTGACATCGTCTTCGGGAGCAACGTTGCGTAGGGCAGCAGTGGTCATAGCATCCTAGGATGGGAAAAATTCAACTCACTGTGAAACTATTTTTGATTTCAAGCTCATGAATTTCAAAATCGATCCAAAGTCTAAGTTTGGAATAAGAACTGACCTCAAGCGAAGCAGCACCTTGAGAACATTGAACCGGGAAACTACCATCACTTTGACATCGTCAACACACACGCCCTTCTCCAGCTCTGATCTGGCACTTTCCTCAGTCTAGCTTAAAGGTTCCAGAGCGTGCGCAACAACAAAGCAGATCTGAAGGCATCGTGTGTATATCTTTTTTCATGTAAACATAATAATGGACTTCAAATGCTACAAAAAGACTCCTATCTTGTCAAATTTCAAATGCCACCAGAAAGCTGCTATCTTTTCGATTTCTTTTGCTGGGACTCCATCCTTTGGCTTCACCTAAGTTCGAAGGCAAGTTTAAAGCAAGCAAATTTAAAGAATAGAAAGTGAAACAACACCACACAAGGAAGTGGTAAGTGAACTATACCATTTGAAAGTCAAACTACAATGAGTCAGTTTTGATCCAAGAGACTCGCATCACCTCTGTCTTTCCGATTTTCAGACCATGGACTCCATCGCGGGCGTAGTATCCTTTCGTAACTCGAATCCTGCCATCTGCATGGTACTTAGCATTTTTCACCAAGACACCTGCCACTGTTGTTGTATCACTACCTGCAGCAGCTTTAGACTTAGCAGGAGGCTTCTTTTCCTTGACTGTATCCTTGGAAGCCGATGGCATCTGCTTCAATTTGCCTGCAGGTTTTTTCATAACATCTTCCGCTTCATCCTCTTCACCTTCATCTTCAACAACTGTTTTTTTGCTGAAGGTTTTTTCATAACAGGTTCCGCTTCATCCTCTTCACCTTCATCTTCAACAACTGTTTTTTTTGCTGCAGGTTTTTTCATAACAGGTTCCGCTTCATCTGCATCTTCATCATCAACAACTGGTTTTTGTGTTTTACCCTTAGCCTTGGGCTTTGTTTTCGCCTTTGCCTTGGTACTTGGTCTTTTCATAACAGCTGCTTCTGGTTCTTCAGCATCAGACTGAACATGAGGTCTCTTTGTGGGAGGAGTTCTCACAGCATCTTTTCCTTCATCTTTGGCGGGTGTTTCCTTTTTTGGCGAATCATCAGAAAGGGACTCGATGTCCTTGGGGGGCATGATCTACAGCCTAGCCCGGATGGCAACACTTGATGTTGAAAACCTGCAATAATAAGTCAACTATGAAAATCTGTGGGGAAACTTCAAGTTCAATGTACATGTATAAAAAACATCAAGTCGATCCTGAGAAAAAGCCTGCCAAACTTGCAATGTAGAAAGAAATCGAAACCTATTTTTGCTATCCGATGGTCCTGGTTTTAAGTAAAATGCACGGAGGCAGCTGAAGGCAGAAACTGCCACAAAATGCCGCCAACCAACTTATTACAGCAAAGGAACGACAACTGGAACTTACACCCGTCACCAGCAAAGCAAAATTCCATGAGGCAGCAAAAATCACTCAGTCTCACATGCCTTATTTTGTTACAGCGATTACCATCAAAATTACTCGTTGCAATGTTCCAGCTGTTTTTCCCTATCAACTGCACTTGTGCGCGCAGCCTGGCCGAAGTGTAACTTGGGCAATAAGCCAGCATTTGGGTTTCTTGTGAACAACAGACGCAGGCATAGATCGCTCCACCTGCACCTGACCAAATCATCTTTTTTACTAAAATCATGACAGTAATGAGGATCAAATTGAATGCAAGAGAATAACCAGCCTCCCACAAAACGCGGATCACTTTGGACATCTGCAGGACCTTGCTGTAGTCACCGTGAAAGGTAGCCCCGAGCATCGAAGCTCGGACATTGCCAAAGTCAGTCTCAGCATCCAAGGCCTTTGGAGTCAACGTACTGCATTTGTTCTTCATCGTGACATCGTAGCGGAAATGTTTTGGCTCCCCTAGCTGAACAGTGGTAGTGGTAGTGGTAGTGGTAGTGGTAGTGGTAGTGGTAGTGGTAGTGGTAGTGGTAGTGGTAGTGGTAGTGGTAGTAGTAGTAGTAGTAGTAGTAGTAGTAGTAGTAGAAATCAAAAAGTCTGAAACAAAAGAAGTCTTTATGGATCAACTGACTGAGTCTATGTGCCTCAAGCATGCCAGTCAGCTTGTGATCCACCACGCCCACATCCACGAGCCCATGCTTCTGAGCTTGTTGGAAGATAAGGTTTGCCAAAGCAATGCAGGACTTTGGCCCTCCTTCTTCTTGGAAAACCACCAAATCCGAATCACGCTTCATTTGGAACATCAGAATGCTCTTGTCCAACTTGGCTTGAGAGGTGATGGCCTCAGTGAAAGAACCCAAGCCAAAGCCAAACAATTCACCTGGTTTGATGTCCATCACTTTGTCAGAAGTATTGACCAACCAAATTGCGCCATCCTTCTGAATCAAGATCTTCAAATCTGAAGCGCAAGTCGCATTGCCAGTTGCCTTCAACCTGGGCTGGCTGAAGGAAAGCAGGAAAACTCAAAACTTATTCCGTGACAACATCAATTTGAGTGACAGAATGAAAACTATGTTTTAAATTCATAAAGTTCATCATTTTGTTCAAACCAAAGAACTCAGTAACTTCATCACGCTGCATGATGCAGTCTTCTGGAAATTCAAAGGCTCCACCTACTTGAAATGGTTCTTCCCCATCAGAAAACTGCGGACCACCAAGTACCCGAGCCGGCGGTGAAGCATGAGCTATGGCCTGTTGTGAATTTTGACGGGCCGTTGTCCTCTGAGTTTGGTTGCCACCTGTCCCAGCCAACGTTGGACCCCATTTCGAATTGAACTTTTCTACTGACGTGCGGATCTTTGAAACCACGGAATCGTCAGCAGAGATGCATTGCTCCAGCACTGCCTCTGGAATCCTGACATTATGCAAAGTTACAGACTCAAAATCAGAAAGTTTTCTTGGAAATTATTGAAGCGTGGCGTGAGTGTTTCCTTCAAACTCCATCATAGCAAACACAGTGCCAAGGCACTGGAGCATGTTGTTTTGCCAAGTCAAAATGTCCAAAGCTGGCCGACTTTCACCAAAAGCTTCACGTGTTCTTTGCTTAGGACCTGCTGCAGCGCACTGATCCCACCATTCCTGCCAGGCAATGAGACGCTGAGTAGCGTTGAAAATAATATCAATCTGACAAGAAAATCACTAGGCAAGCAACTTTGCTGTCCTGGTAAATTTGGCCTTGCATCATCTTGCTGAGCTTTGCAAGGGTCTGATCTTTGTTTTCTTCATAGTCGTCCTGCACTACCAATGCCATATATCGAAACTTTTGGCCAGGCCGAGTTGGGTCTGAATTCAATTCAGACTTCTGCTTCTGCCACACACTTTGGCCCCACTCATTGAACCTTAGGCAATCATTTTCAATGTTACTGTTACTTAATATAAAAGAATCACCTGGATCTCACCAACATCAAGGTGAAGGATCCCAAAGGAAGCTGCAAGAAAGGTTCAATGATGTTGCAATCACAGCTACAAGGAATCGTTCGTCTACTACCGAGAAACTTGTTGGGGATCAAGTCGATCAGTGTGATATCACCAGCAGTGTCAACACCTTCAAGCAAACCATCGATCACTTGCCCAGTTGCAAGAATTCCGCGCTGCATAGCCTGACTCAAAAGACGTGGCTCAAAGGTGGCTCAAAAAGTAAACGTGATAGGGTGCAATCAAAAGACCCTGGCGGACGCTGAAAGTGGTCTGTCTGGGTCCAAGCTCTTCAGCTCGCAGACTCGGGCTCTTTCAATGTTGTTGATAGAGCCCAGCACCGAACGTGAAGCATCCCAAACGGACTCTGTCCAAATTTTCGAAGTGCAAATCCAGCCTCATTTTTGGAGAGGATGATACTTGAAAGAGAAATTTAAATCGATTGGGAAACTACATCATCTCTGAAGTTGGAATGACTCTTGCAATTGATATGCAAATGAGGTTCAAATCTGCGAGAGGGGTCGCTTGTCATTTGCATGAGTTCCATCTTTGAAGGCCAATGACACCCGATTGCAGTTCATTGACCTCAGCAAAGCCAAGGAGTGTGACTTTATGAATGAATCTTACATGAAAACAAGCAACAGCAAGCACTGAATAAATCAAGAGACGACAGCAGTTTGTCTTCGATGGGCCTACTCTTCTTCACGATGGCCAACTGATCGACACCACTGTGCATCAAAGGGCACAAAACAAACAAGCAACAGTTCGCATTCGTGTTGCACATCTGCAAGGCCAGGTCGATGCTCAAGTCGGCGCGTTCAGATTCTAGGCCAGGAGTGGCAAGGCACTGTGACACAACGATGGGAAACTCAAAATCAAAACCATTGTGGCTTCAACTGATTGAATACGAACGGCCAAGAAGCTGCTGGGATAATAGAGAAGCTCAGTCACTGCTGCAAACCAACTGTCAGACGAACTCAAACTATTGTCTTAAATGATATCGAGCAGCCCCTGGCTACAAGCTCCACCATTTGCAGCCAAGCAGAACTTCATGACCTCAGGATTACAGGCCAGGTAGGAAGTCTCGTTCAGAATCATGTGAGAATTGGACATCAGCTTCTCTACCTCATCTACTCCTTTCGAATATCGGTCTGACACATATCTGACATCGAAACCTGATTGACGGGACCCATATTCCTCAAACCTCACGCACCATGAGCTTGCTGACTCAATGTCAGATTCCACTTTCTGTGCCTTCGACTGCAGATTGAGTGCAGCGAGATCTCGATGCAACCTCGGTATTTTCATGACATCTTTGGCCCGGTTGATCTTCATATGACAACATTCAATTTCAAAGTTTGAAATTCAAGACACCTCTCATGCTCAGCATCTGCCTTTTCCTGCTCCTACAGGAACAGCAACATTGCAATCCCCATGCTTTCATCATGGTGTTAGATGATGTTTGGGAGCAAAACTGATTTGAAACAAAAACTCAGAAAATCCTGTCGGCGGAATTTGAAAAGGCAACTTCTCCAGGTCGTCGTTCCATCCAATTCGATTGGAGGGACTGTAGACTCCATCATGGACGCCATCTCGAGATCAAGATGCTTGTCCATGAACCTGAATTGAAAGTGTTTAAGCTATGGAAAAAAATCAAAATCAACTCAAAATAATCAATGGCAGGAAACATCTTGAGCAAATTTGGCTTCTCCTGATTGAAGAAGTCTTCTGGAACTTTCATACGAAACTGTTCGAGCGCGGCTACGTATGCACAACAACTTCTGTGAAGACTTTCCTGAGAGAGAGCGGTGCTGGACCCCTGAATGGTGTAGAGCATATTATTTTAAATTAAATCAGGACCAACTACTTCTACTAAATCAGTCACATTGATTGTTTTCATCTGAGATTCTAAATCCTTCTGTGTGTAGGATTTGCGTAGCTGTGGTGCAAGATTGGAGAAGTCACGTTCCATTCTGTCCATTAGCAATTTGGATACTTCTGGCGTCGTCTGTAGCACTGTGTCCCAAGCCGTGAGTGAGCCTGTAGCTCCAACATATGTAGCATTGAGGACTCCAGAACTGATCGCTCCGTGGTCAATGAACTTGGCCTGGCCCCAACGCCTTGCCATGATCAGTCATTGTGATTCGAATTTTGTTGTCTATAGTTTCTCGATACTACATTTCTGAATTCAACTGCGGTCAAGAGAATTAGGCAAGGTACTGAGCACATTGCATCAGCCTCTCACCCATCTGAGCATCGATGCTATTCATCAAATTGAAAGCAGCCCCAGCTTCCAACTTGCCCAAGTTGTAAGCACTTTGGAAGGCTGACAAATTTTCCCAGGCCTTAGGCACAGTCGGTCATACAACAATTAATTTTCAAAACATATCAAGTCTCCCGCCTCTTCGAACTCTCCAGCTTCCTTTTGCAGCAGCCGGAGCTGATGCCATAGATGGAAACAGTTTGGCTTCCGTCTTGCGTTGGCATACTGCAGCGTGATTCCTGCGCAACATCAATCATCACGCTCTTGTATCACCATCAAAAAAGAACATAAGGCAACATCAGGCACCTCTATTTTGGGCCACAAGTGATACCAATCCCTGCGGACCATCAGCCACCACCACTGCCGCATGGATGGTGCCAAACGACCTACACCGTACAGCTCACCAAAAAAACTAAATGTTGCATAATATGAGTAGGTCTGGGAGCCCAACTCTTTGATCTCTGCTGTTAATGCCTGACCAAGAAAGACGATAAAAAGCAGCTCTAATGAAGGAAGAGTTGACCAATTTGTCTACTACTGCTACGAAAGCAGCTGACCTCCAAGAGCTTTGTTTCTTCATAGCAGGCCGCCATCACACTGTAGAGGGCAAGGGTTCGAGTCCAACCTTTCACCATTACCAAACCCATTGGTGGCACAACATGCTCTAAATCCAAAAGGCTCGTGGAAATCTCATCAGTAGCCATGGAGGGCTTGGACTTCGCCAGCCTCCCTGCTGGGAGGGTAATCAAAAGCTTCTCTCCTCCTCCGACATTAGGGTTGGTGTTGAACCTGAAAGCAGATGGAGACCATCATTGCAACATGATTGATGATGCTTGACTAAACTCACAGGTTTTGAGATTACTACCCAGTTCCAACGATCATCTCGGCAATGAGCAGGACATGATCCTCAATGGCTGGCAACCAAATGTAAATTTAAAGAAAACAGTTAAAACTGGAACCTTGGATCAAGACCGGATCTGCATAGCCACGAAAACCAGCATCTGGACGGAAATTGAGATGCCACGGACGGAGAAACACACCTCCCTCCGAGACTGTCATCGCGGATCGGGTGGCATATTGCCTCAAACCAGTAGTCAGGGTGAAAGGCTCCAAACATCATTACATACATTTAAGACTAACTGAGCGTCTAGCTTTGTATCATCTGCGGGAAAGTGAACCTCCATCCAGCGGAAGAACTTCTTGAGCTCGTCCTCCAGCAAGATATAAATATAAGATATTCTTTGTTCAGTCGGCAATCATTCAAACTATCTAAGTGAAAACATGACGGCTCCGTCCTCCTGGCCAAATTTCTCATCGAGGTACGCACTGATGCTAGAATGGGACTCCACCTTCTTTTGCCTGTTGAAACATTCAAAGTGATTGAAAAAAATCAGCGACGCACAAAGCCACCTATTATTGAAACACAACCTCGCTGAGGCACTGACATCCATGATCGCAAGGTATCCACTGCAAGTTTCACTTGAGGAACCCAAGTCGGCATAGCATAATCTTCTATCGTCTTGCTTTTCTTCAAAGACGCTGATTGACCTCCACCATTCGAATTGCGTTTCTTCTTGGGAACCGGAGCTGAGGCCATGTTTCAACTAATGGCTCAATGTCCTAAAGGCTACACACAACACTGAACCAAAAGTTCTCTCGTCAAATCAAATCATGGTAGAAAACACACTGTCGTATCAACTTGAAGATTCGACCTTAAAAAAACAAGCGTCACTAAGCCGCTGTAGTGCTAGTGCAACTATCATTCTAAAAGCGTCACTAAAAGCCGCTGCATCTACTGTTTTAATGTATTATAAAAAGGGCCCTTAAAAGCGTCACTAAGCCGCTGCGCTTCTAGGGTTTTGGGTTTAGGGTTTGGGGTCGAATTTTGATAATAATATAAATAATATATTAAAATTAAAGTGTGAAGAATAATTTTAAATCAAAGGGGAGGGGGCCTTTATCACAAAAAAATATTCTTAAAAGCGTCACTAAGCCGCTGCAATCCACTACCACTTGACCAATTTTTTAATTGCCAATTCCCCAAACAAAAAATATAAAAGGCTCCATGTGTCATAAAAAAATGGGGTTGACATCTCCTAGATTTTATGACGGTTGTCACCTCCAACTGTCATAAATTTTCATGTTTTTAAATAATCCCCTAACCAAAAAAATACCAAACCACATTGCGCCATGCAAAATGCCACAACGTTTAGGGTTTAGGGTTGCCATCTCTAATATTTTTATGACGGTTGTCACCTCCAACCGTCGTAAATTTTTATGTTTTTAATTAATCCCCCAACCCAAAAAAATATCAAACCACATTGCGCCATGCAAAATGCCACAACGTTTAGGGTTTAGGGTTGCCATCTCCTAGATTTTATGACGGTTGTCACCTCCAACCGTCATATTTTTTTTGTGATTTTTAATAATCCCCTAACCAAAAAAATATCAAACCACATTGCGCCATGCAAAATGCCACAACGTTTAGGGTTTAGGGTTGCCATCTCTAATATTTTATGACTGTTGTCACCTCCAACCGTCATAAATTTTTATGTTTTTAATTAATCCCCCAACCGAAAAAAATATCAAACCACATTGCGCCATGCAAATTGCCACAACGTTTAGGGTTTAGGGTTGACTCAGTCAGTTCAAAAGTAGCCTCAGATCAACGCAAAAACACTACAGATTCAATGCCTAATTTTTGAGCTGGCCGTCACTGGCATCCATCACAAAACGGCTTGGTTTAAAGCAAAATTTTGATATTAGCACTGCATTGGCATCAGTACCCCAAAAAATGAAACATTCCTGGGTTTTTTGCGCTGGCCCCTAGTGACAGAAGATAGAATTTCTACAGGCCTGTGGGAGGCAGGTTTTTGTGACAGATGTTTACTTCATAATACTGTTTTTGTCGCACGCTCTATTTTTCGCACATTCCTCAAATTGGTACGTCATCGAATGCATCCGTTGCAATTTTCAATGCATCGGGCCACTCCATTTGTCCTGCAGTCCAAAGCTGGGCCGCCAATGTATATTTTGCTTGAGCTGCATACCTCTGACGAAAGTCAGCCAATTGCCTCACAGGAAGCCTCTCATGATGGATTTCAACTCGATTGGGGGCCTGGGTAGATCAAGGTAAATCAAGAAATGCATGGAGTCATGTTGAAAGATATCTTCAAATTTCTTCCATTGCCATGTGTACTGGCACTACTTTGAAATTCATTATTTCTTGCATACAAAGGCACAGCGTCAAAACAAACTCCTCGCTGCAAAGGTCCATCCCCTGGCCCCACTGCAGGCCCTGGGAAAAAGAACCTCGGCACAACGAAATAATATATATTGCATGCACTGTAAATACCTGCGGCAAAGAAGCTAAAATGTTTCACATCAAAACATTGCGCTGGCAAGTCACGCGCCCGGAGGTGATAATGCCTGTCTCTCCCAGTTTCCATCTGCAATACGATCAATCTGCTCCGCAGCTTCATACATCAAATATGGATGGCCACCTCACAACTCATTGCTTTTGATCATTTGAATCCGCTAAATAAACAAAACATTAAGGTCATCCATTATTAGTCAAAATTTCAATGTGCCTTCGTTCAGAATCCAATGTTTTCACACCATTGATTGGAAACGAGCTGCGCATGACATTGGCAAAATACTTCAATTTATCTGGCTGCGCAGACTTGTCTTCTGCTCGCCGTACTCGATCAGGTGCAGGAACTTGGCTCAACAGGCTAAGGGTTGGAAAAAAATGCATTCAGCTAAACACTATCACTTGCAAAATGCACATCGAGATCATCGTGATCACACAAAAGGTGTTTTCCTTCTTGACAATTTGATGAAAGAAGTCCTAATACTTACTAAACCATTGATCTTGTCATCTATATTTTTTCTCTCTGCCGAGGAACAGGTGGGGACAATCTCAGTGATGTCACGGACCAACCCACGGGGACAATGCAAAATGATGTTTGGCAGGTATTCATCGTCCGACATGTACTGTTTCATCCTTGATTCAAACTTAAGTTGTTTTTTCAATCACTCTGTTGGGACAAATGCACAAGAGGTGGCAATCATTTATTAAACTGGACAAGCTACCGCAGAATCACATCTCCTCCAACGGTGTCCTGCGGGTATCCCGCTCGTACCCAGAATCGTCTTTTGACTTCATGAGCTGGAACACCTCAGCTTTAAAAAAAAAACGTTCCGTAACTGCAAAAAAAAATGACACCAATTATTTCTTTTATTGCTCTCAATATGTTCGGACCATGGCACCTGCATCTTCGAAGCGCTCAAACAAATATCGATGCGGGGCGCCTGGTCCACCGATGCCGCGAATCTGTGCATTCTCGAAGGCTTCATGCAACTGGTGCTTCCTTGGCTAAGGTCAGATTTCATGAGATTTCCCACTAAGGTCAGATTTCATGAGATTTCCCACCATGCAAAATAGATTCTTTCCATCAAGTTCATTTGCACTTACTGACTAGAATTTCCAATGTGGTTCAGGCCACACACAAAAAAATAGAAATTAAACAAAAGCATTCAAGAATCCACGCTCTAACTTGATCTATTCGATAGACTTTCTTGAATGGTTCGTCTGGGCGGATTTGTGGTTGATCCAACCAGGCCTGAATTGAATCCACAAACTGGTTGGTTGTATGAAGATCTCCCTGAGAGTGAATCCAAGCTGCCAAACTGCTAAAACTCTGGTCGATATCTTCATGGGAATGCCCAGACATGAGCGTATTGAGAGATGCAGATTTGAGTCTTCTGGAACTGACTGTAGCTGATAACATACGAAGAACGCTGTTGTTCTTGAGCTCTTTCGTGCTGTTATCTCCGTGCAGACTTAAATGTGCCGAGCGATAGTCAATGTATGAAAACTCTTTCGCAAGTACATTCAGGGTGATCGCGATGAGCTCTGCCGTCCACGACGAATCGTGCGATAAATGGGGTTCGGAGACAAATACCAAAGCGCAATGACCATGACAAATGGCCATGGTTACCCCCAGACATGGCCGAATGAACTGACCAAAGGCTTTGGAGCTCATGCTGGGTGAACGCGGTACTGCGAACTTGCTGTGGTCTATAGAATCTATCGTCAGAGCCAGGAGGCGGCTGCCATCGGGTTTTTTCGCCGAGTTTGCTTTCTGATCTCGCTTGCCAATATTTGATTCTGTCTTCGTACTGTTTTTGCAAATGACGACGAAAAATGGCCATTTGACAGGCACGTGCAGGTACATTTCTCTTGAGTCTCCGAAGGACCAGCTTGTATCTTATACACAAGGAGCAAGTAGCATGTTGCGTGCCAGGGCGAATGAAAAGAAGATTGCGATAGGCTTCTTCCCACACCTCTTTCGATTTAAAATCAAAGTTGGAATGCAATCAATGTTGAGATTTTCAGTTGGCATTCATTCCACTGACTGGTGGTTCAATGATTTTCGGTAGCTAATTCACTCTTAGCATCAAACGTTGAAACTTACTTAAATTCATCCAAGAATCGCGGCAGAAAATTTTTCTGCCGATGCTCAGATGCGGAAAGCGTGCCCTGCATAAATCCAGATAGTCCCCAATACTCCCTGGGGGGAGAAACTTCGCATCAGGAAGATGTCCTTTGAATTTGGTCTCACTGTCGAACTTGTGGAGATGGCGTGGTCGCTTTCCGCGGCGACGAACGTTTTGAATACTCTTCTTTGATTGTCCAGCACCCGCTCCAAATCCATGGGCCTCAGGAAGAGGTTCAGCTGTTGTATTGTAAAGTTCGTTCAGAAACTCCGTGATTTGCGGCCGGACGCTGTTAGCAGGCAAAGCATCATTCCTCCGCGGGCGAAACCGCAGATCGGGTAGGACAATTGACCTCCTCCTTGATCGCAGACTGACGTAGACGGCCGAAACGATGCTTGCCAATGCCCAAAAGGACACGAAAACCTTTTTGACAAACTTTCTTGCCAAGGAGTTGAATCCCTCTTTCTTGCACCTTTTGCCCCTTCAGCAATAAAAAGACCTGGGAAGCAAATGAATGAAGAATTGATGTTGTAGTCATAGTCCTTTTTCAGTATTTTTGGCAATCAAAGTAAGGATCCTTGAAAGTAAATTCAAAGTTTACGCAGCGCCAGTCAAAATTACTTAATTAAGTTCAAAGGCACTTCATGATCTGCATCCATTTTTGGCAGCTGGTGAATTTCCAATCGCAAATCTAACAATTGCTGAAGCTCTGCCTGCGACTCTCTCCAAGCAGCTCTACATCCCTGGATTTTGCACGTGCAGTTTCTATCTGTAGCGATCCGCAGCCGTCTTCGATGTTCTACTATCTCATCTTGCCTCAAAACCAGACTTTTCCGTTTCGAGTATTTTCGCCTTTCTCCTTCAGAGATGGCAGGTAGTACCTCATCATCTGATAATGTATCTATAGCAGCTGGTTGCCGCTGCTGCAAAGCAACATGCTCATCATCAGACAGAGCTTCAATGTTGCTCGGCCCACGCACAATGGCCATGCATCAATATGAAACCAACACTGGCGCATGACGATTTTTGTACATCTTTGGTATTATTTAAAAGGTGACAAATGCATCTAAGAGTGACACCACAAAATGACTTTAATCTATTTGTTTTCAATGCGCATGTTTGAGATGGACAATGATGACTTCAAGATTCCGTCAAATTTTGTCATAGCAACAATCCTCACATCACACAGTCCTTGAATAATGCTAGAAGCCTCCATGCCTGCCATGAAATGCTGTTGGCTCATTAGTTAGAAGATACCACCATCAAGTTGCAAGAATGAGTTTAAGTGAATTTCCAGCTTTATATAGAAATCATTTTGATTAGAGCGTCGCATGGCCGCTGCTAAACATTCATATGGAGATCCAACTTTATATAAAAATCATTTTGATTAGAGCGTCTCATGGCCGCTGCTAAAGATTCATATGGAGATCCAGCTTTATATAGAAATCATTTATCTACATCCCTGGATCTGTGTTTTTGCCCCCATCGGCCATCAGTTTGAAGTCAAACTGACTGTAACGATCTACAACCCCACAAACTTCATCAGTGATAGGTTTCAAATCACTGGGAAATTTCAACAACTTGTGAGTTACTATCACTACCACCGCCTAGATTGTTCTGGCTTAACTCACACGTAGATTCAACCGCCACATCCTTATCATCAGACTCCTCCTTCACGGTCGTCGTCTCATCGGTGCCAGCAACCACCTGCAGGATAAAAACATGAAAATTCAGCATCAGGAAAACAGGTTTAAGCTATTTCACCAAATAATGCAAGACAGCAGGCTTCCCAAAATCACGCTCAAAGTGACAACAGTCCCAGCCTTATCATCCAAGCTGGTTTTGCACCCCATAAAGGCCAAGCGATCCTGAGCATATCCCAAACCCATGCATGAAGGGTCATTTAAAGTTGGAAGCCGCACTTAGAAGTGAAAGACTGGTCCAGCCTGGTTCGGCTTTGCCAATGGAAGGTGAGGAAACAACTGCAGGTAGCGCCATCGCCGCATATGGACTTTCATCATCCAAGGCCCATAGCAGCTATGTTCATCAACTTCGATCTGGCTATCCAGCATGTTTTCAAATTGCTCTAAAGTTAGCGGCTCGGACATGAGCCACTGAGCGCCAAAGAATGATGATGGAGAGCTGGCTGAACATCAAGCTTGAGATCAATAAATTTCACATGTATCATAAAATCAAAGCATGACAATTCAGGTGCAGTGCCAAAACATGAGAATGTCATTACGGCAGTAACTGCGCATGTAATTTCCTGGTCCTTTCAAAGATTAAATTCAAAGATTTCCTGAAAAGAATCATCATTATATAGGGCAAAACAACATTTTTTTGCAGCATGTTGTTGAGCCTCAAGTCATCAAGCGAGGCACGCATCAGGCGCCTTCATCAAAAGCCATTGAGTTGCCCAAAAAAGAGCTGCAAACCATTCATGTCCGTAGCGGTGTCAAACCACATCTTTTGCGATATGCTGCAACCCGGTTCTTCTAGTATCATACCCTTGATCTCTCGCCACAAGAGGATTTTGGTCCACTGAACTGCTTGGTAGCAGCTGGTCAGCAAAAAACTGGCACCATGTTGTTGAGTCTCAAGTCATCAATTTCAATCCAGTCATCTAACTTTGCAACATGCTGCAGCCAGATGCTTCTAGACATCAAACCATTCATGTCTAGGAGCACCTGCCTGCAGCCTGTAGCAAAAGAGTACCCTCCAGACGGTCAATCAGTGTCAAATCGCATCTTTTGCGACATGCTGCAACCCGTTTCCTCTAGACATCAAAGCATTCATGTCTAGAAAAGCCGCCTTGCAGCCTGTAGCAAAAGAATACCATGTTGTTGAGTCTCAAGTCATCAATCGAGTCATCTAACTTTTGCAACACGCTGCAACCAGATGCTCCCTCCATGGCCACTAAGGTTGGAAGAAGAGTTAACTCTCTAATAGTAGTAGTTTACACCATTTTTTGATGAGAGTTTCTTCACACCATGAGTACATTCTAAATGTTGGATGCCCAGTGTATCTAGTCATAAGACTACAGCTGCGGTGCCACATTGAATTGGCTGAGTTTATAGAAACCATGCTGATTGTGAGGGTCTCATGGCCTGCTAAAAAACATAGATTCTTTAATGAAGATCGGCCCTGTAGAGTTTATAGAAATCATTTTTGGTTGCGAGCGTCTCCTGGCCGCTGCTAAAGAAAATATAGTCATTAATTAATGGAGCCTGTAGAGTTGAAATCATTTGGATTGTGAGCGTCTCATGGCCGCTGCTAAAGAAAAAAGATTCATTATTTAAATGGAGACCCACCCTGCAGAGTTGAAATCGTTTTGATTGTCATGTGAGAATCTCATGGCCGCTGGTAAAGAAAAAACTCATTAATGGAGGAACTTTATAGAAATCATTTTGATTGCGAGCGTCTCATGGCCGCTGCCAAACAATTTGCGTAACATTTTCCCTCTTCATGCAAATTGCCATGATTGCCATGTGCCACTACTAAGTTGTCAAAAAACACGTGGTAAATTTTCCAACCCCAAACTTCTATAACTTCTCGCGTTATTGCAAATCTCAGCATTTTTTCACACCGTGTTGTTGAGTTCAATCAGCAAGTCATCAGGCGAGGCATGCATCAGAATCAATGGCCTTCATCTGAATCTTCAATCAAAAAACCTTCAGCAATCAAACCGAACCTTAGAGATCTACTTGCGAATCTTCTTACCGTGTTGCAAGACACTCGACAATTCATCATGATCATTGTAGAGCCCAAGAATATCCTCGAGCTTGGTGTCGACATGGAACTTCTTCAACACAGCAGTGCCATACAGGACACGGCAGAGTTCCAGCTCAACCTGTCAATAACAATAACATCAAACAAAAAAACAAAAGAAATACAATCTAGACAGAGAGTTACAACAAAAAATCAACATATAGCCACGAATTGAATCAAAGACCTGCAAACTCCAAAGATCATTAGCCCACTGCATATCACCCCAGACTTTGCAGACAAAGAGACGTTGGTGAGTTCATGGCTCAAAGTCTTCATGATCTTGTCCATCACGGTCTGCATGCTTGCGCCACCACCAATCCTGAAACAAGAAAACTGTTGTAGCTGCGCAGCCAATCGTGTTTCCGTCAGTCAGGTATTCATTAATTTAACACCAACATCGCTGGCAGCTCAACCAACCAAAAACATCTACAATACATCCAGACAAAATCTGACAAAGACTAGGATCTCAAAAGGTTTATAATAGGTACCACCACTGATCTTGTACAGGGTCACTTGGATACGGCCCTTCCTCTCTCCCTTCTTGGGCTTCAGCTGTTGAAGGTCAAGGGTGACAAGTGGCTGCCATGTTTTCTGGGCCACAAATTTCACGTCTGGATTGTTCTTGCCTCAATTACTGAACATCAACATTTAACAGCACAGGTTTTAGAGCTCAACAGAAATTCATGGTCAACAGCAATCGAATCTTAAGTCTTTTGAGTTGCACATGAGGTACAAACCAAAAAAGCACCTTTCCTTCCAAAGTTGTTCTTGACCTGACCCTGCATGATATACTTAAAAGTAATCATGGGGCTGAACGACAGCATCACTGCCCGACCGCACCCAGCTTTGTCATCGATGAGCGTGGCGAGCTTGTCACTGGCGATATCACCGGCTTTCTGCCACCCCTTGGTGTCCTTCAAAATGCTCTCGGCATTCTTGATGGTGGCATTGGGCTTCAAATCCTTGTATTGCACCTTCGGAGCCATGGAGCGATCACAAACTGAAGCTAGCGTCTCTGCGGCCGCTGGTGGTCAAAACCTACTTGTGCCCAGAGTTGCGGCCGCTGCATCATCACAAAGGAACTAAAGTCAAATGAGCGGCTCTAAAATGTAATGAGAAGCAACATGAAACGTAGTAGACTAAAACCAACTTACTTCAGTTAAAAGCAAAGTGCACTCGTCTATTATTATAATACTGTTTGCTTTCACTCAACAAGAAGACTCTGGATCCATCAGCTCCAATCTCAACATGCTTGTCGGATGATTCCATTAGAGCGTCACTTGGCCGCTGATAAATGCACTAACAATGGTTCTATCATATTATTAGTAAGTAGGGCCAAGTAGGGGTTAAAATCAAAATAAAAATTCAACCGTGAATGCTCTTTTGAAACTCTCCTCTCAACCTGTTCTGCATCTAGGGCCTCTGACCGTGTGATTTGTCGGAATGATCATTGAATGGCCAAAATGTTCCAGCATGGGTTCATCATCACCCAAATCAATATAGAATGCAGCAAAGATTCAGGCCAAATACAGGCCCAAAAGATGGCCACCAAAATCATCAAGGACATCCAAAGTTGACATGCGGGATAGTCTAGGAATCAGCGACCTTCATTGGAGGATGACAATGATCTGTTTCTACATCTTCTCGGTGTTCTCGACGGTCGGGGATGCCGCTGAAGCTTCCCAAACGATCGAAAATAATCAGGTGGGTTTGACACTGAGTGGGCTTTAGTGCGTGTGTGTAGACTTTTCACTTGGCCGATGATAAAAGCACCAACAATGATTCGATTAGAGCGTCAAAAAGCCGCTGGTAAATGCACTAACAATGTTTCTATTAGAGCGTCACTTGGCCGCTGATAAATGCACTAACAATGGTTCTATTGTTATTAGAGCGTCACTGGGCCGCTGATACTACCACAAACCATACCAAGCAAATCACCCGCAATCTTTTTCAGCCAAAAAAGACACGATTGTAGTGGTTCAAGTGGATACCTCCCCTTCTACGGTTGTATCCTCGACGAACCCGTTCAGCAGATCGCTGAGATCCAGGCTGTTGCTGGCGTCTATTTTCAACATCACTACTACTACGGCTAGTAGACCATTGGTAACCTTCATACCAGGAGTAACCTGGAGCATACCAACTATTATCATACCAGGAGGCATTGCCAGCATACCAACTATTATTGTTGTCATACCAGGAGGCACTGCCATCATCATCGTGCCAAGACCAAGTAGTGCTATCATCATTCTCAGCACCATTTGCAGTCAACCGCTCAGCATTCGAAGAAGAGGCAGCAGCGCAAGATGGCTCTGCAGCAGCGCTAGGTGGCTCTGCAGAAGGAGCCTACAAGCCATCAGCATTGGCCATCAGTGAATTGAGGAATTAACATAATTAAATGATACTATTAGAAGAGTTGCTTTCAACATGAGTCATGTCATGGCTGATGTTGATGGCTTCAATTCAGGCCATCGATGACGCATGCCACTTTACAGACTAGCGTAACAATGCCCACGCCTCGGCCGATGTTGATGTCACTTCAGGCGGCGGTGGAGGCATCTCCTGACAGACCAGGCTTCAATTCAAGCATCCAGGACGTATGCCACTTTACACTAGCCTAACAATGCCCAGGCCTCGGCCGAGGTTGATGTCACTTCCGAAGGCAGGCTTCAATTCAGGCATCCAGGACATATGACACTTTACCCTAGCCTAACAATGCCCAGGCCTCGGCCAATCTTGATGTCGTCTCTGACTCTTCGTGGGGCCGTGGAATCTCCTGACCAAGAACAACACAGAGAGAAGCAGAAGCGAAATGAATTCAAAACCAAACTTCAGAAATAGTATTGAGCCAAACTCTCATGTAATTTCTCCATTGGTCTGTTACACATGTTGATGGTGAAACTTGAGGAAAACTATTATTTTGAAATGCAACTCTTTTTACACAAGCAGTTTAAGGTGCGGCCAGGCCGCCGTTGTTGAAGCAACTGCAGGCGGCGCTGGAAGATCAACCTCCTCAAGAACAACACAGAAAGAAACATGTTTCAAATTTCACATCCTGGAACTTTTGGTGACTTGATTATTCAAACAACCTTTTCACATAAGGCAAAATAAAAATAGTCAAGGCTCCATTCTGCTAGTTGCATCATTTCCTCCCGCAACGCTGGCAGCTTCAGAAGCTCGATTGTTGAGCTCCTCAAATTCCACCTAGTTCTTGGCCATGCAATGACTACAAGATTGTAAGCCACACTGAAATAACACTTCGTGAACGTCATCCATAACTTCAGAATAATAGTATTGACCCAAACTCTCATGTAATTTCTCCATTGGTCTGTTACACATGTTGATGGTGAAACTTGAGGAAAACTATTATTTTGAA
>OMLO01001304.1_pt1 | contig 18921 bp, 11 predicted proteins | sample 1674811 | NCBI WGS metagenome assembly OMLO01 (sample SAMN06265003, study PRJEB25207) | coral metagenome | isolation source: Coral host | place: Mexico:La Bocana,Puerto Morelos, Mexico | collected 2008-11-13 | reverse complement strand
TCTCGACGGAGAAGTTTATCTTTCCAAGTCTGAAGAGCCAATGGCGCAGCTAAGATCTCCAGCTGGCTCATATGGTTTTTCTTCGGGATCCATTTTTCTATAATGGATGATGGCACCGACCAACTGGTGTGCCACATAGAATCGTTGTCTAACAGAACTGCTCCCAGCACGTGCCTGGGGACTCTCTCCGGAACATCGGAGGCATCAGTATAGAGGATGATGGGCGATTGAACGTCCAGGAAAATCTTCCGGGATGGAGAAAAATCCAGGAAGTGCTTCATGAGGCGGAGCGATGTTTTGATAGCTGGAGTACAGGTGGTTGGCCCAGCGATCGTATACTGTCTATGACGTAAGGGTGCAGTGCAGCATCTCCCCACTTTGCCAAAGAGAGTACTACAGAGGAATTGAAATTTTCCTACTATGGATGCAGCAATGGAAGGGGAGAGAAAGTCTTTCTCCAAAACCTCATTGATGCAAGCTTTTAAGTTTGCTATTCTCGATGGTTTTGACTCGACTAAAAGCCGGCGTTGTAATTGCAAGGTAGTGGTATTGAAGACCACTCCCAAGATGTTGCAGACTGCAGACGGCCGCTGTGTTTTGTCGGGATCGAGCTCGAACCCAAGCAGCTTGAACAAGCAACTCATAGCAGACCCAATGGTAGAAGAGGGTTCTATGGTGAAGAAGTCATCAAAGAAATGGTCTGTACAGATGTTGAAATACCTCTGGCAAAACCTGGCAAGCCATTCGGCGACCCTGCAAAAATTTGGGACGCTGTGACCAGCCCCAAAGGGTTGACCATACATCAGGAAGAGCTTCACCGAGTCCGAAGTCGGATCATAGACTGCAGTAACGGCATATCGGACATGTGCCGTTTGGAGTGGTATTTGTCGATATGCCGATTTCATATCGTCGGTTGTGAAGCTAACATCCCAACCCTTCATGCCCATGACTTTTGTGAGAACTCCCACATAGTCCGGCATGGTCATTGGGACCTTCTGCAAGCGGTGTGAGGACGGATTGGCCCCCGAAGCAGTGTAGTCATCAATCCTTCTAAATTTTGGATTGCCAGACTCGTCTTGACCCTGTCTTAAGCCGAAACTCGGAACCACTTGGAAATCTTTTCCGAACATCTTTTTGACTTCATCCAAGCTCATGGGGGCTCCCATGGTACCTGACTTAACTTCCTTCATAGTCTTCGTCCAGATGGCGAGCGACATATCCTTGGGGCTTGACCTTCCCATGGTGAGGACACGTCGGATCATGTCCTCGGATCGAGTAAGTTTATCTCGATGAAAGTCCTCTGGACTCAGAGTTGGCCTAACCTCAAAGTCGTCGAAGAACACTGAGGTTGATGCCTTGCCCAGTATGCCTAAACCTTTTAAGCAGATATCAGGAACCTCTGTGTCTTCAATGTTGAGTTCCTTCTGCATAGCCTTCATGAGTTCTGTCTTTACTTTGAGTCCCAGCTTCTCCGCGGTCCATGAGGCGGTTTTATTCGCCACTCTCTGCTTGCCCTCAAACAGTCGAACGAGTAGTCTCAATCTTTTCAATCTCGCAGTCCTCCAGGCAATGATCTCATTGCTGGGTTTTTCTAAGAAATCCAGGATCCTCAAGTGGTCCTGTTTTAGACTGGTGCTCCCTGAAAAGGGGTGGTGGAGCCTCTTCGCGACCTCCATATGACTCTCAGGTGACAAAAGACCATCCGGTATGAGGGGGTTCCTTTTGCCATAGCTTGGCTGTCGTCCAGCTTCAACTGCGGCCAGCCTGTACGCGTTGGATTCCACTCCCACTTCAAGACGTTCAGGATATGAAGGCTGTCCAAGTTCCTCAGAACGGGTCAACTCAGCCGTTATCCCTTTCTCCACGTTGAGCTTGCTCCCTGTCATCTCTACGTTGAATACCTCGGCAATGTGCTGAGAGAGAGGGGCGTTTGGCCCAGAGAAAACCTCAACAAAGCTCTCAACTTTGGCACGCTTGGCTAAAAGTTCCAAACCAAGTGCGTAAGCTCTGCAGAAACCTGCAGGATATTCTCTCTCTTCACCAGTGGCGAACGAGATGATCTTTCCGGCCTCTACTTTTGGCCGCCAAGCTTGGTGGCTCATCTTAGTGCGTGAACAAACCCTGTTGGTCTCACAGAGTCTGCTCAGGGATCCCTCCATCTCATCCATGTTATGGATCAGGACTTGATTCTTCCTTCTCTTGGATCCCTCGAACATGCAGGTGTGATACTGAGTTTGATACACACCCGGCTCCTCCTGGAGAGCTCTCCAGGAGGGAAGGTGGCGTGCAATCGAATTGAAGGGATGCTCAAGGCTAAAGAACCTCCCATTCCTATGGGATAGGAGGCATTGCTCGGCAGCCAGATCTGCCATAAGGGTGTCGTCGTTAAGCTTTCTCCTCTTTGAGGGCTTGAGCCGGGCGACAACATCAGGAATACCCTTAGGGTTATCCACACTCCTGAGTGGTTTTGGTGCAAAACGGACTCCCTGTATTGGTCGTTCTCGTGCTCGAGAGAAACTACTACAGTTAGGGGCCCAGTGTGAAACATCAGAGGACTCAGATTCCTTTAACAAGCTATCTCTATCCTTAAAAACATCCCGACCTCTCAACAAATCCCAAGGTGCGCACAATCGAAACTTTTTGCGGCGGCCATCGGACGTCTTTCCCTTCCCATCTCCCGGCTTTGTCGGGTGAAGCCGGGGTGGGCGCTGTCCCTACTTTCCACGCTTCTTCTGCTCGTCCTGGGCCTTCTGTTTCGCTGCCTTCGCCTTATCCTTGTTTGCCTTTGCCTTGGCTCGGAGTTCTTTTCTCAAGCCTGGCGTCAATTCACATCTCGGCTCGTGCTTCTTCCCGCACACGAGACAGTACCTCGGAGGTAAGGGGGCCTCTTCTCCCCTTTCTCTCCGGTCTTCTTTCTTCTCCTTCTTCTTCCTCCGGTAATCTGTCTCGGAAGAGTCATCTCTCTTCCTTCTCTTGGTTTTATCCTCAAGGGTCTTTTCAACTCCTTGGTCCGGGACATTCTCCGGTTGTTGGCTCATGAGCTTCCAAACCCATGAGTCTCTGTCGTCCAGGTGGTGGTTGATCCCTGCCTGGATCGTCCCATAGCCCTTGCCTACCCATGACAGGATATCCTCAAAGAGGTTCCTGTCTGTCTTCCTGAGCTCGTTCACCGTTGGGCGACGGAATCCATCTGCTGGAGTGACCCTCAGCAGGGAGGTGTAGCGGTTCACCAGCCTGGTGTGCGTCTCGAAGTCCAAGATCTTCAGCATGTGCATAGCCCTTCCTCTGATCTCCATGATCTCACAGAGAACGGTCAGGTCTTTCACATCGGTATAGCCGAAGTCAACTCCCTGCTTGGTGCTCATCTTCAGGTTCTCATCTTTGACAAAGATCTCTGTTTTGTCTTTTGGGAGGCGTCCTTGCCTCCTCAACCTGCCTTCATAGTCCAGGTCCACATAGACCTCCCAAGACAGGTGCATGTAGGCACCATTTGGCCCAAAGTTCGCCTGCAACCTACCAAGTGTGTGTAGGCTAGGCCGGTCGCGGTCTGAGCCTGGGGGGGGAATCCCCCCAGCCCTCACCGCTTCCTCTTCTAACTCCTGTGCCGTTGCCATCGTGATCTTGTTCTTCTGATCGTCTTCAGCACCAGTAGCCAAAGCTTCCACTTCTTTCTTTGAGACCTGGTGAGCTAAGGTCCACAACTTTCTAAGGCATCCTGCATCTTCGGACGACCTAAAGTCATCCCACGCTGGCACCTCTGGTCTGTTGAAAACCTTTATCTCTCCATCGTCCTCGCGGAAAGCCGACCTGTACCTCACTGTCTTCCTAAGGTACAGCTCGAAATCCTCCCTCTCGGGGAAACGGAACCCCATGCTCTCATAAGTGTTCACGTTATCACTCAGCAACCCCAAGAAGTCCGACTCGTGAACGTCGAAGGCTATTGCAGCCTTCTTAAACGCCACGGATGACTTCCCCTGAGGGTTGCTGGCACTCATCGTGCTCGATGGTTCGAGGCTTCGTTCAGGCCCACCTCCCAAAGGGAGGGCAAAGCTTTGAGCCCGAGCTCACCGAATGCGGTCTAGAGGCACTGTTTCCAATTAGGGCCTATAGGAATCCACACGAAAGGATTGAGACCCATTGGGTGGGACTGCTTGGACTGCTTGGATTATTTTTAAACAATTGAAAAACGACCCAAGGTGAAACCCGCTACTTTTTTCCACTTGGTCTGGGGTCCGGTCAAACGTCTCGGCTGATATTCTCAGACATGTGGAGAGCACAGCTATGTATTCGCTCATCAGCGTCTACCCCGAGTCTTCCACAACCCAGCGTGCATCGCCGGCCGCATCTCAGTACCCGATCTCCATGGGTCCTCGTATGGGTGCACAGTGTGGTGCACCCATCGGCTTTTCCAAAACATCTTTGGCACGCCATAGTGTTGGAGGCCCACGCCTCTGTCACAAGAAGTTTGTGAAAGGTCTCTCCACGGACCCTGCACATAGGCATTGTTTGGCCTCCTGATTTCAAGGGCTTGTGTATCCTGCTCCCTTTCTTGTCCACCGTCAGGAAGTGCCCAAAGTAGTTTTCCAAATCATCATCCGGGTCATCCAAGTCCGAATCTGAGGCAGAGTCGAGGTCTGGCCAGGTAAGGGTTTGGGCCCTCCTCAACCTCTGCATCAACCTTTTCTTTGACCTCCTGACCCAAAGCTTGTTTGATCTCGTCCGGGTCGCCTCTGGAAACATCATCCATGAGTTCTTCTCTGAGGTGTCTGGCGTCCGGCAGCATCGGTCCATAGCTGGCTGTGGGCTCCATGGTGAAGTCCCGCCGGTCCACAGCAGGATCTGTATCGGACGGTTTTCCTCGTCCAACATCTTTTGAGGGTTGGTAAGGTTCAGGCTCAAAGTCTTTTGGGAAGTCCGTGATCCTCAGACCCTCCAAAGCCCCGATTTTCTCACCTGATCTCAGGCGGCTGAGTACCTCTCGCTGCGCCCGAAGCACAAGCAGTTGACTCTCCCGTAAATAAGTATCGGGCATTGAGTCTGAAGATTTCGCCCAAGCCCCGGTGTGTCGAATAGTCTTCGACTTCACGCCAAAGTGGGTCATGAAGGTGGGCATAGTTGCCTTCGCACCATGCCACCTCAACCTTCTGGCCACTTCGATTGGAAGGGGAATGTCTACTCCCTTCTGGTGGTCCTCCACCATGATCTGCCGAATGATCACCGCGTCCGCCTCGATGCAAGCAGGCTTCTTGTTGAACTGGCCTGCTTTGTCGACTTCACATCCCATGAACTCATGGGTGTGCCATTCAGCGCCATGTGCCTCTGCCAAAAGGTCCACCAACGTCGGAAGCCAGTTGTCATGTCGAGCAACCACTCCTAGGTGGGATGCCACCCAGGGCCTTGGCCCCGTTTTGGTGCGATCAACACGGGCCCTCACACTCCTGTGCTGGTGCCCTGAAGCCTGCACCATTCCAGCCTCCTGAAGCTGGTCCTGGTCAGGTCTGAGTGCCTTATAGCTGCTTGTGCACATAGTCGCAACTTTCCTGCAGTAACCCTGGCATACAATGGCCTATGGATATCCAAGACCACCTTCTCCAAATAGGCCAGCACTGCCACCTCCAAGTAGGGGGCTGGGTCCGCTACAGGGGCCTTCTTGGCATAGTCGTCGGCCATACGCTTGCACCTCGGCCAACGAAAGCCGGATGTTTGGAAACCAAAGGCCACCCCGAACCACTCCAAGGCGTATAACAGCCCCTGGGGGGTCCTGAAGCCTGCTCCTTCTCTCACGAGCTTCTCAATGAACTCAAGGATTGCGTCTCTCCCCAGGATGTAGGGGGTCAAGGAACAGTCACCATGAGCTGAAATATGGTGGTCAATCAACCTGCGTAGCATGCATGCGTATCGGTACCCCGTTCCAACACTACGAGGTTCCGTATACCAATGGAACTTCTCTTCGTCGATCTTGTCCTGTTGTTCTATGAAGATCAAGTCGGTCAGCTCCATCTTTACGCCAAGCATCACCAAAGACTCATAGTTTTCCAGAGCGAGCTTCTGGAACTTCAAGAGCACCTCCTGTTCTGACAAGTTGCTCCTGGTGGGAATCTGCGCTGGGACATAGCCTGAGGTTGGCGTCTTGGGCATATCCCTCCTGATCTCAGGGGGTCTGCAAGCTCTCTTCCTAAAGTCTTCTCCCTCTTCATCCTGTGAGTTTAACTCCTTGGGCTCTTGTAGGCGTCCTCTTGGGGGTGGTGACCTTCTGGATCCAGCTCGATCGTCTCTCCTTCTCGATGAGCTCTTGTCGAACTTCTCGACTCCTCTGCTTGGGGGTTGTGCTTTCCTGCCAAACTCCAGCCCTCCGAAGTTGGCGCGACCCCTGGTATCAGAGCTACGTGCTGAGCTCAAAGGTGTCGACGAGGAAGAGAAGAGGCCTCCCTTCTTCTTCCCGAACTGCCGATCTTCTCCTCTTGAGTCAACCGAGACTCTTGAATTCGGAGATCCACTCTTCGGGCTTGAACTCCGAAGGTCTGACTCCAGCAACTTTGGTCCCTCCTCCTTACCTTCCTTCAGGAGGGTTATAAGGGATCTAGCATCGGCTCCTGCTTCGAGAAGGTCTAGTATCTCCTTCCTCGCTGCCCAAGCTGCCACTGCGTACATTCCTTCAGTCTTCCGCAACTTCAAGGGATTTTGATCTCCTTGGAGGTCATCTGGATCCTCATTTGACCTTGTTCTGCTCTTACTCGGACTAACCCGGCTTCTCCGGTCATCGTCTCCGGGCTTTTTCGCCCAGGGTGGAGGTTCACCTCTCCCCCTGGCCGAAGGTGGTCCTCCACCTATTGACCTCAAACCTAGTTCCCTGTCCCGTTTTGGGAAGGTCCATGCAGGCCTATCACCACTCATTCTCTCCCCCCGCTGATTTAAAAATCTTGGGGAGAGTGTGGTGTTGGCTTGCTCATCTGTGAGCCAAAATGGCCACCATTGAGCCATCGTTTACAAACATCCACATTAGTACCACGGCACAAGAAGTGTTTATTTACAAGCAATTGAAGTTGCGCTTCCGTGCCTTGGGGAGTGACCTTTTAGTTTCATTCGAGAGGCTCTGGGTAACGCCTGGATGTATCTTGTTTTCATAGCATTGCCAGCATCATTTGTAAGGCACGAATATATGTTTTTAAATTCACTGGTCTACAAATATAAGATATATGTCAATGTCAATATATTCAGGTACTGTACGATGTATCGGTGTTCCGGGTCGCATCTGTGTTCATTTTTGTCAGCAAATGCTTCTCGACTTGACTCGTCTTTCCCTTTGAATCACTTTGAGGGAGTACAGTGAATATGTTTATGATGCAGAATGCAAACCACACATTTCCGGACCTGCCCCTAGAATTGCAAAGGAACCAAGCTTTGATGTCATCGGACTGCACCACTGGGGTGATGTAGTTGATCTGATCACAGCAAAAACAGTTATCGCAGCTGTCTTGAGATTTAACATTCCAGACAAGAGAGACGCTACTTGGTATTCCTTGCTACTTCAGCATACATGTGCTGTATACATGTGTAGTCTTGCTCTCATTATCTGCATGCATGCCATATACATCTATATTTTTCAATTATATGTAATATAATATAACATCAATATAATATCATGATTGTATCTATATGGTACCGTTTTTCATTCTGTCATTGCAAAGTTGTATGCCTTTGGGTCTGGACGTGAGAACAGTTGTAGTAGCAGTATGCAGCATGAAACACGTAGTTGGTATTTTGATTCAAAGACTGATGTGCTGCAAGTCTGCTGCCAGTCAACTTACTCTATTGTCACAACAACTTCTGGACGTATGACATGCTTCAGTGTGTGACAGATTTCTGAATCAACGAAACGCTCCAGCAATAAAAAGACTGTCTTCCTTTCTTACTGGATGCTGCAATCCGCCAAATTCTTGGTCAAACGCTGTCCAATCAATGAAACATGCGGACAGCTTCTTGAACTCATGAATCATTCAGGACTTTCATCGCATCTTTTCATCCATGTTCCCACCATGCACTGTCACCAGTGGATTCACAACCTGCCTGATTGCTGGCACCTGTGCTGTACTGGATTTCGGGCTGATCCCAGTCATTGGTCTTGAAGACCTCATGACGTCTCGACTAAAGTGGCGACAGCCTTGATGCGGCTCATATTCAGAAACTGCTAAACATTATTGACAATCTGTATTATATACCATGATATACCAATGTATAAATGTTGTGTATGTAGATTGTGAATCTCTGAAGATATGATATGATGAGCCATCTAGTTTCATCCGATTTTTGCTTGTTGATGCTGTTTGATGAAATAACTAGCTCCAACATGGCTCCAATGCTGCTGCATGTCTGTGCCTTGCTGTTTTTCTTGGTGAATCCAAGGTGCGATACGAGGAGGGTTGTTGTTCACGTCCCTCTTCACCACCTTCGTTGTTTTGCGAGACGGGATGGCAAGTGTGCAACTTTGATTGGGTAAAGCCACTGCTGTTTCATGACAGCTGATGATTCGGCATGACCCAGCCCTAGCTATTAAATCATCAAAACATGGTTACTTCTCCTCCCGGTAGTGCAATCTTCATCTTTCAACAGTGCCAGGAAGGAAGATCGTTTGCAGCTATGCGAACCAGCTGGAGCCTTTCCAGACTCTTCTGGCTTGATGAGGACCAATCCCTCATCTCGCCTCGGGCGGTGGACTATGAGAAACCTCACAACATCTCACAACATTGTTACGAGATGTTCTGAGCAAATGGTTGGCCATTTCTCACAACGATTTCTGGAGCACCTACCCCTTCACAGTGATCCACCCTGAAATTCTTCTGTCGCCGTGCCAAGCAGCTCATCCACCGCACCAGCTGCCACTCGGCTACCTTAGTGTCGTTTGCATGGTGGTAATGAACAAAAATTAACTGCGGAGACAGAACACTTTCCAGGCATTGTCCATCTTTTGTGGTTGAATGCAATTCTCTTTGTCAAGAGACGTAGCCTTTGGGTTGGCAAGTTGGTGAAAAGCAGCCTCAGGGACACGTCGGCATCAGCAGGGATGCTGTTGACAAACGAGCCTTCCGTCATCAGAAACTAAGAAAAGATCAAAAAAACTCAACAGCTTTTGACCCTTGATGACCATTGAGGAAACTGCTTGCGGCAAGGCACATGGTTTTAAAAGTTGTGTCTCTTCCATAGTCTATCTCCAATATCAAAGTCACAGGCAATTCCTCCAAAAGTGACTGAACCCTGACAAGTCTTCACTTACCATTCCCAGGAACGTGGCGAAATGGCTGCCCATCACTGCACCTCAACAGAATCTACACTTGAAACTTTCAACTGAAGGACCGACAAACCATACCGGATACACCTCACACAAATGCACAGTGCCTGGGCCAACTTTTCACCGAGGTACAAGCAGCCACCAAGAGTAGACTTGTCAAGCGGGCCATGGCAGCGAATCTTTTTGGCAGCGAGCTACAGGGTCAATAGAGAGAGAAACTTGCTGCAGCTTGTGGGTTTGACCGCGTGCAACACTGCAACACCCGAGGTTGACAAAAAAAAACATCCAAAAGGCGATTCAGACTCTGATTGCCTTGGTGCAGACTAGTTGGCTCCCAAACCTCTCTGGGGTGCATTGATCTCTTAGACTTCAATGAATAATCAAAACTTGCTGCCCTAGTTCACCAAGAAACCATTCACCGCTTCCCTTTTTGACCTTCACCCATGTGCAAGCCACTGCTGACTGGGCATCAAAAAGACGGGGTACTCGGGGCTCACGCATCGGGCAAACAGCCACGGGCAAAGGGGCTGTTGTATCACCAGTAGAGGGTGTCTGGGAAGAAGCGCTGGATCTCAATGATACCGCCTACCACAAAGATTGAAAGTCAAGAATATGATGCGCAAGTTCATAGATTAGAATATGCTGGAATCATTACAGTAGAAGTAACTTGCTTCGACTTCGGACTAAGGCCAAAATCATCCCGCCTACGGTGAAGAGGGCAATGAAGGAGAAGAAGTTGACGTTCAAGGACAGCCTGGCAACAGCGCCGTGAAAACATGATAGACCATGGCACCAAAAGTTGCACGGTGCGAATTTATTTAATGTCGAAACTTCACCAAATCCAACGGTCTATCCCTGAAAGGTCTGCACAAATTGCTGAGGAAAATACCATGCTTTGATGTCATCAGACTGAACCACTGGGGTGATGTAGTTGACCTGGCAGTGACAGTAGACTGTTGGATGTAGCAGGGTAAAACTATGGCAAAAATTGATCCAGAGTGTACTTGCAGCCTTGTGTGGCCATATCTGAGAATGGCTCAATTCACCGTAAACCTCTGAAACATTCCAAAGTTTTCCTCTATATTGATTCAAGCCTGAGTTCTTAGGGGAGCGTCATTATTTTTTTCACATAACTCATCGAAGAGGGTGGCAAGGGCATTATCGGACACGACTGCATGTTTCTTTTCAAAATGTCCCGGCACAAGAAACCTATAATGTAAACGTAGTAAAAGCTTTGGGCTAACACTCCTCCCACTGTTTCAGCCGCATCACATATTTGTACTGGCCTGGTTGCTAGCTCCTGTGCTGTACTGAATCTCAGGTTGGTCCCAGTCGTTGGTCTTGAACACCTCATGCCAGCGTCACGACGTCATGTCTGAATCACCGGCTCAACTCGGTGATTTCCAGCCAAGGGGCAACTCGTGGAGGATTGTTGAACTTGTCCCTCTTGACAACTTTGCCAGTCTCCTCTGGCTTGATCAGCACCAAGCCCTCGTCTCGCCTTGGGAGAGATTCAGGATTTCGAAGCTTCTACCATTCCAGGAATCCACTTTACTATGGATTATTATTTTGCTGAAAGCTGCTGAAACATTTGAATATCGAATCACTGAATAAGCGCTGGCAACCAGGAAACTCGTCCACTGCCCTGGTGCTGGTTCGGCTGCCTGGGTCATAAGGTTAAGTTTTGCATCCGACGGTGTTTGGTGTACCTGCATTGGAATGAGTTGCTAGTTGCTGATACGGGGAATGGGCTATGATGGGCATATGGGTGACTGAAACTTGCCAAGATGCGGAGGCTCTGGGTAGGAGCATTTGCAAAAAGCAGCCTCGATGTGCTGCCATCGTGGCCAACATGGATGGATTCCAATGTAATGGTAAAGAAACTGTGAAATCGTATGACGTCCAATCCTGTATTCAGACTTGGCACGACTTGGCAATGTCCTGCTGATCAAAATGCATACATAATATATCAGTTATTTTGGATGTCGCATTTTGGGTGGTTGAATGAGTTTGGTCCATACATATCCATAAACCCTACCGAATCTTACCACTACACCCTTGCCAAAGTCATGCAATACTGTCCACAATGGTGGATACAGGAGTTTTTGCATGTCTTGTCAGGTGAATTCCCTCAAGCAAGTAAAGAAGGATTCCGATCTTTTATGATCTTTTCAACACAGTGTGCTCCAAGTAGGCAAAACAGGATTCATAGAATCCTACTCTCACATTGGGAGAACTTCATGACAGGTCTTTGTCTGTTCTGGAGGTGAAGTAGACTTGAAGTATTGTGTATGCTAGCTGCTAGCATACACAACATCAAATCCATCCACTGTTCTCATCCAGTCCCACTAGGTGCGTGGACGTGGAAACGTGGCTGCCAAGCAATGCACCTCACCGAAAACGCTTCTCCCTCCCAAAAGACTGTCGAAATTCGATGCCCCTTGCCCTGAAGGAGTGCAGCCACATGGTTTGACATGTTGTCACATTCTTGGTGCTCTGTTTTTTGCTTGACTCCACTGGCAAATCAAATCAGCTGTTAGGCTGTTAGGGCATTTATGCTTCTCGCCACTGTGCTGACTGCAGGGAAAAAAGTGATCAAAAGTGCCAATGAGAAGTAAGTAGTTGGTTTAGTTGCATCAGTGCAAAATGAAGGTTCATTCATAGGGATCCTCTAGTGAAAACATGTGACAAAATCTAATTGTATCTAATTGTCTAATTGTCTCCGGTAGTAGTGATTCTCGAGGGAACATCCCAACATCCTCCATGCTCAACTTATTTTCCAGCCAGCGCACCGGCAACAAGCAACACCAAACCACTTAGGCGCGCCATCGCTGTCCTGGCTGTCGTGAGTCTCCGGTGAAGCAGAGAAACATGAAATCTGCCTGTTCATGACAACAAAAAAAGACAACCATCATTCCAGTCATTCCAAGTCAATCACTTTCAGTTGAAGCTTGGAGGAAAATTAGTCAAACTTGTGGGGATTGGGCAAGATACAAGTTCTCAGGTGATCCTTAGTTTTCTTATGTTTTCTTCCCCCAAAGCCCAAGGCTACACTGGCCATAAACAGGTCGAGGCACGAGGATGCGGAGGAGCTCTGGGTGAGCCTTGAGCCCTTAAGAGTCTGCGTGATGGTGTCGTGTCCACCGCGCGATGACCATGCAAAAAGGCTTCAGAGAATGGTCGTCAAAAAAGCCAATGAAAATGGTACAAGATATTGCAAGATTGTAGTATTCAGTATCACATATAAAACGTGAATTGCCTGGGACTAAATTTTCAAACCATTTGATCGACAAAGTCACATTGTCATTTGTGATTTTCCGAAGGCATGCCTTGCGCTGCACAGGACCTTGGCTATGTCACCTGGAAAGTAGATGGTTTAACTCCAATGTGTTAAATAGTTTATCATGCTTCCTTATCGAAGCACCTTTTGGGATGTGCATCTATTTTTCTCCTGGTACAACCTGTGCACAGGAAATTGAATGAAAGTGATGTTGATTGCATAGAAATAGTTGGAATTTCACAACATTTCACCAACCTTCCTGAAACCCTGCACCAGGTACAAGACATATCCCTGCCCCTTGACCGGCGTTGGGTGGATATCTCCTCGTTGGACCAGCTAGGCATTCCCAAGCTCTTCCGGGTGGTGAAGCATCTGGGCAGGACAAACAGTGATCCAAAAGGAGTTGTGCGCTTAGATGGTTGGAAATTTGAAATAGATGGAATAATTAATAACTACAACATCATAATTATAATACAATTTCTCGATCATCATAGTACATAAAAGGAAAACGATTGAAGTAGAACAAACAACAAAACAGGAGAATGACAGCCATGTACTCTTGAAAAAGGTGTACATCGGATCCATGCGCTGGTACCCTAACCGCAGACCACTCGGCCTGGCAGGAGGCTCTGACCTCAACCGCGGAAGCTTATCAAGTAACACCTATGCAGCCTGTGCTGCCTATGTAGGATTACAGTATGTCCTTTGAAAAAAAGTACAATGACAATAGATCTGAAACCTGATGAGGGTGTGAATCTAGAAGCAAATGTCTATTTTGGATTTGTACCAGAATCCAGAGATATTTTGAGTATGTTAGAATGTATCGTGGAGGTTGCAGTACTCAAGGTATGAACTGTGTTGAAAACAGTATAAATTTACAAAGGGCAAAAATGCATCATCCATCATCCATCATCCATCATCCAGCGTTCGATGTTGTGCTTCTAGTGTGGTCCTTGCCTTCAAGATTGTGGACTTCCGGTTTACAAGGCTGGGAAAGTGGACTAGGTATGACCAGGTCAACCGGGCCTTACCCTGGCAATAGATATCTTGCCTTTACAGCCTTTAGGACTGACAAAGCTTGTTGAAAAATGCTCGAAACTTATCTCTGAGTCTACAAGCCCACAAGCAGCAAGTGCTTCCTGAATTGCCTCACGCATTGTCATTTCCGGCAGAGTATCAGGAAAGTCCAACGTGCCATTTACCACGTCCAAGACTTCTTATAGGGAATCTGATGCACTGAATGCAATCAACAATGTATCCTTTCCAAACTTCTTGCATAAGCCTTCAACCTACCACTAAGATCCACTAAGTTTAGAACTTGTCAACGCAATTCTGCCACATTTTTTGCTAACCCCGCTAACCCCTTATCGCATCACGCTGCCGCCTGGCGGACAGCACTGGTACCGAGACATTCAATGGCCGCACAATCTTGAGACTCTTCACCTGGGAATTCATTGAGCCGTTTGCTTGGGGATGAGGAGGCAATGGGCCTACACTGGGGGTTTGCAAGGACTCAGCACACTGGCAGTCAAACTTACAGGGACTCGTACCAGCAGGTGGGGATGTGGAGTATCTCACATAGAAGCAAAGTCTACAATGGCAGGTGAGTCAAGCCACATTAGAGTTGCAGCCAAGTTTGTTTCACTCAGACTCAAATACACAAAACAAGCAAACTGAAACCAATACCAAGCACCAACAAAGCATTAAAAAGCTATCAATAGACAACCCAAAGAACAAATTGATTGAAACAAGATCTTCAACAAAAAGTTTTGCAATCACCAGCTATAGCAGCAACAGGTAAATGGATGGGAATTCGTTATGGGTTTTCTCCCGCCTTCCACCATTACCATCAGCTGTCGCCATGCCCTCTCAGCTTCACCTGTCATACCGAAGACTCTTGCTGTATCAAAGGCACTCCGTGAAAAGTGAAGAACAAGTCGATAACAGGAACACGGGGTATATGGATATGCAGCATTCCATGCCTGTAAGTCTCTTGGTTCATGTCGAGTCAACAAACGTTCTAAGGTTCGTGGCCTGTCTTTTGATCAGCATCCTTGGCCGGTCGACCTCTAGGTAGCGAGTGGGTTGCGGTGCCAACCATAGTGGATGCAGAAGGATTATATATTGCTGGCGGGAAAATTAACATTCTTCAGTAAGAAACACATGTCTAAGGTCTAAAGGTATCTAAAGGTATCTAAAGGTATCTAAAGGTAACAAGGTATCTAAGGGCTTGTTGTCGCATTATTGGATGGTACACGAATGGGCATGCGGCATGCCACAACTCCAAGTCCCAAGCCACAGCCCTTAGACTCAAAGAAGCGGTTCAGCACCTGAAAAGCCGTGTGCTGCAGCTGTATCACATCAATGTGAATAATGTGTTCAATAAGTTAGGCACCTCCACGATATATTATGTGCCAATATTTCACCCCGCTAAATGCGGAAATGCTGTAGCTAATCTTGGGTATCAAGGGATATCAAATCAAAACAGGAGGGAGATCGTTTGAGGCTTTGACCCGATCCGTGAAGTATCTATCTGTAAATCACTTGCAAGAAATGCAAAATAGTAGTATCACAACACTGCCCAGATAACTATACATGCTGCCAATATTTGCCAATGCATGTTTCCAACATATCTCAACACTCCAAGATTCATCAACAATGTGGGATGATTACAGTGCTAATTGCTGATCCTTAAGGTTTTCCAAAAATCATGTCGGACCGAGAACTACAGATGCCTGGTGTTTGATCGTTGTTGACTGCCTGTGCAGTCTTATGATCTACTGTCTTTAGGTTTACCAGGTCATGGCGATATGCGCCTTCGTCCTTGTGCTGCTGCTGTACTTTTCTGCTGCACTCAGCAGCTGCTGCAGGATGCCAGTCTGGCAGCACATGGAAAGATGATGTGTCCGCCACGTTCCGCGCCCATGACTCATGAAATATAAAGCAAACGGCAACATCAAACAACATCGGTGGCCACTCTCTTTCACAGAAGTGAATGGAGAGGTGGTCGAGGGCCTTGTCTTTGGCGGGATCCTTCACATTCAAGAACTTGGCGCGAGCCATCAAGGACGCCTCATGCTGAAAGAGGATGCAGGATTCACTGAATTGAAGATAGGATTCAGGCGTGAAGTACATCTGCCTCTAGTGCCTACTCAGCACAGCATCATGTGCAGAGAATCATGCAGAGATTGGGCATTACAATTCGGGCTTTTCCTCACAACGTCCTGTTTTTATGAGAACAACAAGATCAGAAGTACTTTGGGCTTACACGTCTCTGCAGCGCAGCGCTAAGACTTTGCGGTTGTTTCTTCAACCAAAAGGTGAGGCACAGCATACTTCCGACCAATTACAAGCTTCCGACGTGGCCTTCGTGGCAGACTTGAGATATTCGCAATGCTCCGGCAGCGAAGACCTGCTTTGCACATGCAGCAAATTCTCTGGCTCCATACATTCCCAACCCTGCAGCCTTCCGAAGAAGGGCTCAAAGTGCTGGATAAGCTGCACTAAAGCCACAGCTTTATCGGCCAAAGCCTCCAATGCCAAACCGCAACTACCAACAGAGAAGAGACAGCTGGGGTGGTCGTCCAATCTCCGAATGGATGAATCGCATGATATTCGCTCAGCACTCGGCATGGGTAATAGGTAACAAGACCGAGTGAATAAGACCACGTCAAATCAGACCAAACATAATCAAAGTTCACATCATAAATGCTACCACTGGGGCTGCCAGGCAAAAACACTGCAAGAGTGCGACAAATACTACCCAATCGACTTCTGAATTCTATCTTTCTCAATTCTATATAGTATAGCTAGGATAGTCAGGTGGGCAACCCACTTAGAATTGCATTGAACCAAGTGGTACGCTTCAAATCAGGGGATGGTCGAGGGATCTGGTCTCAATTGCTTGTCAGTATTTCCGGACGGCGGATCAACTTCCATGATAAACCGTTAAACCCCTCTTTAACCGCTAACCCCTGAAACGCGAACAGTTTAGACTTAGACAGTACCACTGTCACGCTCATGGGAATCTTACCACATGAAGGCCATCGGCCTTGACATCCCGCTCAGCAGCTTTCAATCCACGCCGGCGCAGTTCCAGCTGTCGTTGGCATTCCTCCTGAGTTTCCAACGGGGGACACCGCAAATGTATCATGGCAAACGGTCATCTGGGGGACTCATCACACCCCGGGCACTTTTTCTTCACAGGTCTTCTTTGGATTCCTCATGATGCCCAGCTAAATTTCTATCAAAAACAGCATCCATCAGCATCCTCTACTACAGAAGGGAAAAAAGTAGTGCTCTCACCTTCGCGGGGAACAAATGATGGACAACTTGCAGTGATGGAGGCTGATGGAGCGGGAGTCTTTGAGTATGGCCTGGGATAAGAATTCTGGTGCTCTTTCCATGACGCGGAAATTTGTTGTTCTACACTTGTAACAAAAAGTAGTTCTTATGTTGCTGTGAAAGTTTTTGACCACAGCCCTTGGCTCCTCAGCAGAGACAACCTCTGAATCTCTGGAGATGCAGAAGTGACTGCAGAGTTTGAGGAGGTCAGTTCTGGTCCGTCCAATGTCCTGCTGCACTCGCAGAACAAATAGGAGGGTACAAGGATTGGTTTGCAATTCCAGCAGCATTGCACCTCCACAAACTTTTGAAAGGAAATCAAATGCTCTTGAGCAGCCTTTCAAATTTTTGAAACAACTTTCAGGCACAATTCAATCGAGTCAGCATCAAATCAGCTTGGTGCTACTTACTCTCCAAATCTCATCCCTCAGTGAGCCATCACTCTTCCCTTTCTCCTTCAAGCCCGTCACATCCGGCAACTCCAGAGCCATGTCGCCAGCTGGCGCTTGGGAGTCTGTTATCGAAAGCTCCGATTTTGTCAATGCCAGGTACAAGTGGCGTTCCTGGTAGAAACTCATCCAATTTTCCACAGACCTGAACCCTTGAAAGATAAAGTGCACTAATGATTAGTTCTGTCATCTCTTGTGGGTAGAAGGCTGTTCTGGCTGTTTCGGAACCAGCTGCCTTTGCATGTTCTGATGGATCATGACTACACTTCATGTTTTCAAAGAACGCTTTTATTCTTAAAGATGTAGTCATTAGTTTCCATGGTTTCCTAATAGGTTTACCATCTTTGGATTTCATCCCTACAGCACAACCATCAAAAAGGACTTCTACAAATTCAGGGTGATTAGCGAAAAATGCTTTCACATCTTCACGTTCCCATCCGTCATTGTAACGGGGCCACTCAAAAGTCACTGTGCCTCCACGAGATAAAACAAGTTCGGCTCTGTCTGCGAAGCTGGCAAACAACTTCTTGGACTGCGACTTTTGCCTACGAAGGTATGCTCTAAAAGATGGACCTAGCCTAGCAGCGTTCAATCTTTGCCAGACAGAACCTGCAGTGCATGGGATTGCTCCCCACATATTAGGCGCCCTAGGGCAAGCCTCTATCTGGTAATCAACTTGAGCTTGAACTTCGGGGTCAGTGAGATCACCAAATTCTTTACTTAATCTAATGTGGGGGATCCCATACTTTTCACTAGTGATACCCATCTGGGATTCAGGATCACAAGCAAACTCAAAAAGGGGTGAGTCTGGACCAATACCCTTCTTTTGGTTCATCTGTTTCCGATGTCTTTTGTTGGGAACTCTGAACTGGCTTGATGATGATGAACTGGATGGAATATCATTTGTCTGTTGTAAGTCACCTAGTGGGCTTTTGGATGCCATGCATGCTGGAACAAAAGATTTGGGTCTACCAAAACGAGGGAGCTTGTTGCAACTACACTCTAACCTATGGTTATTGTATGATGTTGCTTTCTGAGATTTGATCAAAACTACAGAGGCTGGAACTTCCGGTTCATCTTCGAACAAACGAACGTCAGCTTCAGCTGGCGGAGCGCTAGGAGCAGCTCCTTCTGCAGGCAAAGGATCTTCTCTCTTTTCCCTAGCTTCGGCCTTTTCTGCCTCAACTAAAGCAGCAAATCTCTTCCTACATTCCTCGGTGTGGAGGCGGGATGTTCCGGCGCATCCTTTGCAACCAGGTGTCTCTTTGAACTTAAGAATACGCTCGACAGTAATATATACACTACGCGACTTAGGGCCTGCTGGTGTGCTAGGTGCGGGATCGCTACCGTCCACCGGAAATGGTACCTCTTTAAGATCGTACACATTAAGTTCTAGTGGGTCACCTTCAGCCTTGCCCTCCCTCAACGCCTTCCTTTTTGCTTCGGCAAATGGGAAAATTGGCTCACCCTCCTCAACAAAGATTTCGGGTTCGGGAACGTCAACAACGAGTGCATTTGATTTACTACGGTATTCTTGGTAATCTAGAACTTTGAGGACACCC
>OMLO01001303.1_pt1 | contig 18923 bp, 11 predicted proteins | sample 1674811 | NCBI WGS metagenome assembly OMLO01 (sample SAMN06265003, study PRJEB25207) | coral metagenome | isolation source: Coral host | place: Mexico:La Bocana,Puerto Morelos, Mexico | collected 2008-11-13 | reverse complement strand
CCCAGATTTCGTGTAGGAAGGGAAGAAAAGTAATGGATAAAGGGGGGGGGGGGGGGGGGGGGAAGGAATTGTCCAGGGTGAGAGGGCGTTACGGTATGAAGAGAAGGAGAAGCTTAACGATGCAAAAACATTGACCAGCGGCACTCGCACATGCTTTATGCCATAGAAATTAAACTTAAAAAGGTTGAATGCATATGCTAACCTCAACTTTTTTTTTTATCAACAGATGGGTGCAAATATTTTGCTGTTTGTATGTAGTAACATTCTTGGAGCTATAGACTTTTATATCGCGGACAGAAGGCAAAGGAGATCAGTGCTGGAAACGAGGCAATCATTAGAAGTTAAAATCACTTTAGAATTGGAGAATCGTCAGCAGGTTTGTTACTTAGCAACGCCGCTGACTTTTCAGTATACAAACGCGGGCTCCATTGCGGAATTTCTTAGAATGTCTGCAATTTGTCGCTTTTCAAATCATATTTTAGTTCTTGTTCTTCTTGTTTTTCTTTTAGTTGCAAAAAGGAGAAGCTCTCGTTTATTTTAGTATAATTGAAATAGAATACAAAATCGTGATCGCAATACACCTCTGGTTGTTTTTAGAGACGATTGCTTCACTCTGTTCTTCCCAAACACGTGGCTACAGAAATGGCGGATGACATTGAATCTGATGGCACAACTTTGAAAGATGGTTCCTTTAACAAGCTCTACATCAAACGACACGAGCAATGCAGGTAGTTTGAATCTGAGTTTTGCTTTTCTAAAAGCTAGAGTGCAGGGCCTAGTTTTTTAAAGACTGATTAAGCTAAGCGAGGATTAGCGAGAATTTTGATTTCAGTTTTTACCTTTTCGGTGAGGGTTTATATTGTCCTTCAGTTTTTGATTTCAATAATCTCAAACTGCACAAAAATAAACAAAGGAAAACAAGCTTTGAGTAACTTTTAATCCTGGGTAAGCGTTAACCAGCTTTCGAACAACCAGAGCCCAGTTGTTCGAAAGGTGTATAACGCCATCCACCGGATGAATAGCCCGACCAAATAGCTATCCAGCGAATAAGTGTTCATAAAACAAACCGTGCTGTCCAGTGGACAAAAAAAATTAAATCAAACCTTGAACGAAGATCATTCTAACACTTTCACTAAGAAAGAAGAATTGAATTCTTCCGTATACTAACTGACCTCGCACAGAGCCAGGAATTCTCCCAACACTGTCCAAATATCAATATTCTAAAACCGATCTTTCATTTTCAGCATTTTGTTTGCCGATATTGTTGGATTCACGGAACTTTCATCTAAATGTACCGCAGAGGAATTAATTATTACTCTCAACGAGTTATTTGCCAACTTTGACAAGATTGGAACGGTATGTTTCTAGTGGGCACTTCTTGTTTACTAATTGCTAGGTTTTGCTTCACTGGCACGAGAGCTTATTTCTATTGATGCAGACCGCACGAGATTTCTTTTGATCGCTCTGTTGTCCTATGCGAGAGTGACTTGGCAAATGATACTGAAGCCCGGTCCACAGTGAGTAAGGCGACCAATGCATCAACGAAAACGCATCGATAAAAGCTCGTGGAGAAAAAACTCATTAGTGTGAACGAAGCTTAGGACCCAGAAATGCTTTAAACTCAGAATAAACAAGCCTCGAAAAGCGCGCGAAAACAGAAAACCGGCAGTAAGCGCGGGAAAAATCACGTGAGCCATTTAAAGACAACGTTTTGCTCGCGTTCTGAAGCAAAACAATGGTAAAACACAACAAACCAAAACCAAGTTATTAACAACAACAATACCATTATTACAGACAAGAGTTGGTAGTGATCGATCAGCGACGAATAGCAATTGACGAAGCTGTTTTGTGGCTAATCAAATCTCATTCTTTCGATATTTTTCAGAAAAATTGCTGTCAGAGAATCAAAATTCTTGGAGATTGTTACTATTGCATCGCGGGCCTGGATGATAACAAGGCACATGCGCAATGCGCTGTTGAGATGGGTCGGGATATGATCTCTCACATCGCGTAAGTAACCATGGTTACATTGCTTTGTAATCCTTAGAGGATACTACGTCATACCTTTGTAACACTTTTGTTAGAGACTTTAAGTTGGATAAACCCTTTTTGACGCGGATACCTTGCTTTTACCTCATATTTGCTACGCTACTCGCGCTATCTAGTTAGTTACTGCCTTGAGGTACACTTGACTTTCTCTCGACTTCTCCAATTTTCTGGCTGCATTCATAACTCCATAAACGAAAACCAAGCATGATGCAATTTTTTTAGTAGACGAATTTTGAGCGAATCTGTTATTCTCTTTATGTACTTGTGTTTCTTTACAGTAAGGTACGTAGGCAAACAGAAGTCAAAACACTAGACATGCGCGTTGGAATCCACACTGGGTCTGTGCTCGCGGGAGTCCTGGGAAAGATCAAGTGGCAATTTGATGCGTGGTCAAATGATGTCACGCTAGCCAATAGCATGGAGTCTGGAGGAATACCAGGGTTTGTAGAAACCAAACTTAATTATTGGAATACTGCTACAGGACAGTTTCACTTGTATATAGTTTCTCGCCTACAGGTAGTTCATGCGAGCAAATAGTGTGTTGTTACGATTTGCCACTTTTGATCTCTCTGGTTAAGAAATTCATATGTCTTCCGAATAGTGTCTCTCTTCAAAAGACGCTCCCTTACAGACAGTCAATTCTGACGTGCTCTCAAGAGCCCTTGTATGCTGTCATAAAATTTGAAGGCGCTTAAATTTCACGACTTTCGTACAAGTTTCTCCCCGTCTATGGAGAAGATGATTACAACTTTGGCAACTCTAAGCTCGTTAACGGCCGTGGACTCTTCTCGTTTGATCTCTCCATTAGACTCGAATTAGACTTTTAGGAGTTCCTTTATAATGTTTTATGTTTCTGTATTGGTGATCTGCAGTTGATCAAAAATTTTAATAACAGTTGTATCGTTTTTGATTTTGTTTCCCACACAGCCGTGTTCACATATCAGAATCTACGTACAATTGCGTCAAACTGGACTATGAAGTGGAACCTGGCGAAGGAGACACTAGGAATGACTTCATTAAAGAACAAGGCGTCAAAACCTACCTAGTAGTCAAAAAGAAAAACGATGGCAGCAATAATAACATGAAGCTATCTTCTATGAGCGAGGTAAGCTTTATTAAATAGCTTGTGATACAACTGGAAACACAGTTTCCAAAAATATTATTTCCTTGGCGCAAACAGGGAGGAGCAAGGCGCGGTAACAATATGGTTTGAAAAGGCTTGAAGTTTTGTTTGTTACTCAGAAACAGAATTTTATTCATGGTAGCTAGCCTGCGTAGCTGGCGGGAGTGGGTGCACGCGCGAAACTTTTTGCGGCGAAGTTCCCTCGAAGGGCTTCGCCCGCGAGGGAATTTTCGCGAGCGGCGAAGCCGCGAGCAGACTACTTCAACTAGACTCCTCCTCATTCTTCTCGCGACCTGAGCGGCTTTTTGCACTCGCGTTCGGGACCGAAGTTCGCGCGGGTACCCACTCCCGCCGGCTACGCAGGCTACATGGTAGCGAAAACAAAAAAACTTGTGAAGATGTGCTATTTCCGCCACGATGTTTGTGCGTTTGGGGAGCCGTAATGGTCTTTAACGTTCAAACGCACCCAGGAAAATTTATGTCGGCGGACAGACATACATGCAGTTTATTTCAACACGGAATTTCGACATTTACACTGAATGGCTTTCGAAGAAAGCCGTGATAAATATAACTTACATTTAAAAAAATATATATTACGATATAAGGCAAGTGTGCAACATATCCTTTTGAAGAGACCGAGTGTGCATCGACTCTTTCTGAATGACTCGAGAGACTGATCTGATTTGAACAGGGTTAGATCATCTTATTTAGAAGGGAATTCAGCAATTTCTCAGGAGCACTAAATTGTAGCTAGAGTCTCTGAGGTTGTTAGTAGTATCTTCACATTGGCGTATTTTTAGGAGAGCGATGACGCCGTGTGGTTGACGGAGCCTTCTTCAAAAGAAACGAGACGAACTTCCTCGCCAATCATAGAACTTATTAACTCCACTTCTCATTGGGAGGTCGGTGATAAGGACAGTATTATCAACAAGGAAGAGATGGAGTTTAGAAGAGTTTCACTGTTTGATGTGAGTAAAATAATTAAGTGAAAATAGTTTAACGACACCCGCGACTGAGATTTATTAAGAGTGAGTTGACATTCTACAAATCCAATGATTTTTGTATTCTTTTCATGGCTTCCCCAAAGTTAGTCTCCTTCGCAGCCGTTATTAGAGTCGTAACGCAACGCTTTTTCCCCACTAAAAAGCCATAGTTAAATCAAGAAAGACGGCAGAAATCTACTTACGAGTTTCCAATAAAACAGCATTTGGGAGGCCAAACTAATAAAAGATTCACCAATGTGGTACACTTTCTCGGTAAAGGCTACATGTAACTACATGTGAGTGGTTTTTACTTGTAACTGAGCATCGAAGAATAATAAGTTTTGCATTTTTACACAACACGATTGGCTTAAAAAACTCGCGCCACTTTTCATGCAAGTAAAAAAAAATCATGACGCGCTTACACGTTTCCCGCGCATCCCGTCAGCTTTATGTACTCACCACAAGTTTTGATTGGTTCATTAGATTGTCTGTGCTCTTTGGGATTGGCTAGAGCTGATTGTGTTAGTCTTAGTTTTAAAGTTTCGATTTTAAATTCAAAGCCGCACTTAAGGCAAGTTAAAGTGACTAATTTGTTTTCGTTTTTTTCAGGATGACGAGTCAGAGAAGTCTGATTCCTGCACAACAGCAAGGTCAGTTAAGCTACGTGTGGCACATTCTGCGTTTCAAAATCTTGGTTGTCTTCTGTTGGCCCTTGCAATACTCTATTCAAACTCCTTCCAATTAAAAAATGGAGCTCTAGGCCAACGAACATCAAGTACTGTATTGCAGAGAGCTTCAGCTGAATATTCATTTGTTAATGTTTCTCTCCAGTTAACATTTTCTTCTTTGCTTTATTTAACAGCGAGCGAAATCTCAATAAACTGTTGTCAGATGTTCTGGATGAGCGAGCTGGGGGGTAAGAAGATTTGAAACAGTGACAATAATTACAAATACATCTACTTGCCTTGCGTAAAAACTTTTACGATTACATATAAACTGTATTAACTGACGTGACTTTATCATCTTCAGGGTAAAGGAAAAAATGAATCCCTTTACACTTCGATTCCTAGAACGTGATAGCGAGTTTCAGGTAAATCAGAATTTTACCGTCCAAATAATTGTTTGAATAGGTAGTGAAAGAAATAAAATTCACATGAAAAAATACAGAAACGTTCTAACATCTTCAAACCTAGAACATATTATTTTGTTAATACAGAGACAAGTATTGCTTAAACTTTATTGCCAGTGGTAACATATACAGCCAGTCGCCATCTTTTTTCCTACTGAGGAACTAGCACTCGCACGGAATTCTGGGTAATAAGAGGCTCGGTAAGGTAGAAGTCCCAAGTACGTGATATAAGGATATCTACCAAGAATTAAATCTCTTAACCTTGGCAATTTCTCACATACTAATATAACCATTAGAAACCACACTTTTGGGTCTCATACTTGGAATGAGAGTTTCTAAAACATCGATATTCATATGAAGTTTTAGAAATTCAGCATTCAGAATATTTCGTTATAGTGAAGCTATGATCAGTTGGCACCTGTCAAATCAAAGTTTCCACTGATCAGCACCACGCGACCACATCGTGAGCGCATGTTTAGAGCTCATAAAGGTCACGTGCTTTTTTCAAGTTGTCCGATGACCAGGTACTGGTTCTAGATTGGATCACAGGCTCAAACCAGGCTAACTTATTGTAATCAGGAGCCCCGCTTTTAAGCTGGCTTTTCATAGGCTTGACTAAATCTGTATGTTTGTATTTTCTCGTCCACAGTACGCCCTGGAGAAACAGGAAATGAGCGGCGAGTCCCTTATTTGCCTTTGTATTATCATCGTCTTCTGTTTCTTCGTTGAACTCACAGTTTTTCCGAGGTTGTTATATTTCTGTTTAATGATTTACTTGAAATACGGTAATAGGGGATTGTAAGATACAGTGTGTGGGTCAAAATGACAGAGGGGCGGTAGTGTAAGGCGAAGAAGCTCCGAAGCAAACTAAAGAAAAACAAGTTTGGTGAGGGATTTCCTAAGGCCTAGTTCAAACGTCGGCCGTTAGGTCAAACGTCGAACTTAAAATTTAGATCGACCAGTCGGGCGATCCGGCTCAGTCGAGTCAAAATTCGAACTAATCATGAACTTAATTTTAGTTTTTCTCGTGTGAAGTTCGACGTTTGACCTTGGAATAAAGAGCAACAACTGCAAACCCTTATTCCTCTTCTCTTCTTCTAATGAAGATTTTCCTGTATATTTTTTATGCGTTTTATGTTTTTTTTTGTGTACAAAGACCTAGCATTGGAGGTCTCATGTGTGTCAAACTCATTTTTTGCCACGCAGGTCTTTGAGAAACGATTTGACCTTTTCTTTGGGATTGGTGTTTTTACTTATTCCTACTGTCATTACAATCGCCGCCAGCTGTCCAAAGGTAAGAACTAAAAAACAAAGGAACATAGTCATTCCATCATTTAGCGTGTGCAAAACTCCATGTTTTAATTTCTGGCCTTTAATTTCGCTTCAGAGTTACACACGCGGGCTCCACGTCTCTACGTATCGTTTCAAAATTCTTTGAACTGACGAGCTTTCTTCACGACCTTTGCGAACTAACTAACAGTCAAAACAACAGTCAAAAATACTTCAAAAAGAAATTTCATGTGCACCGAAACCTGTTGCATTAGTCGAATTCTATTCGTGCAATGCCCACTTGAACGTGTTCATTTGCTCGAATTTGCTTACTAAAGAAAGGTTTCTAGAAGAAGTTGAGACAATGACTAATCTCTTGTTACCGTTCTGTTTCTCTTTTGCAGTATTTTCCTCTTTTTTTAGTGGAGTTTTCAAACGTTCTGGACGGGAGTAAGCCAGCTCGGACCCTTCTCGCCGCTCTAAGTGTGACGTTATTGGCTAGTTCGGAGTTGATTGACATGGTAATTTACGATTTGCTCAAGATTATGGGTGACAAACATAAGCTTAGAGAACCTCAGGTGAACCTTTGCAGCCAAAACATAATCAGAAATATCCTTGGTCCACCGATTTAACGTCTCTCCTCTCTTTTAATACAACAAAACAATAATATCTAGCCGCTTTGACGAAGTGTCCAGTGAACGTATCTTGGTTCCGGATGAACCCCAATTCAGAACCATGCGTAATACACTTTTGTAAGTTCTGCTGTGCGCCACACACTATCACGGAATCCTAGCAAAGAACCGCAACGTTTTTTTGAGGTTTCTCAGAGGGGTTTTCCTTGTTTCCTTTCAAGCTTGGTTGTGAAACACCCACACTAGACGAAGAAGCCGTGGCCTTGAGATATAACAGATCACAACCCCTGAACCCCTCCAGTCCAGCTTGTGAATATCCACAGGTATTACATAATCTAATTTTCTACTTTATTCATACAATATTTTCCGATCTTTTCTCGATTTACGGTTGATTCGGATACTCACAGTCTGATGCAATTTGGACGAAAAGCTTTCAAGTCATAAAATGTCATTTACACGACGCTCTGTAAGACCGTTGACGCTAAGCAGACAGGGACAAAGCCAGAAAATAAATTATTTCTCAGGCAATGTTCGTGCTAGTAGCACACGTAGAAAACGAGGGAGAGTAGCCTCATTAATTGTTCTAGTCAGCTACTTTAAATCATAAGCTTGCAATTTCAGTTACTTTATGGAGATAGAAGATAGAGAATAAGAGCGCTTAATGCCTTTTTGACACAGCACTATGTTTAAAAGTCTCCACGTTGTTCCTTTTTGTCTTGTCTTATGGACTGTTTTTAACATTTGTTTGCTCCTAGTACTTCTCGTACAATGGCATCCTGATTCTTGTGGGGATCTCGGTCCTAGTCCAACTCAGCCATTCCCTGAAGGTTTTAATGACTCTGGGGGTGGTAGTTGCGTATTGCATCATCAACATCTCTGCCAAACATCAAATCTTCGATAATTATGATACTTACGTGCACTTCAACTACGAGTAAGTATTCATTCTTCAATTTTAAATTCTTCAGCTCAATCATAGTAAACTCTTCTATTTGACACTTTGAAGAAAGTTTTCAGTTCAAAATTAATTATATTGTTTTGATTTCCTTTCTTGTAAGGCACACTTCATATGTACCAAAGAAGTACTTTTCGTCAGTCATTATGTTGTTGGGTTTTCTTATCCTGGTTCTTCATGGACGACAGGTAGGACGTTTTGTTTTAAAACTCTGTCCCTCCCCTCCCTAGCAAGTAATACTTTGCTAAAGTTAATTTCACTATCGTTAATCGAAAGCGTAAGAAATTCATCCTTTGAAGTTGATATGACGGCTTTATCGTTTTATGGTTTAAACATCCGTGTAATGAACCTTCAAACTTTGGTCGAGTAATCCATATAATAAAACAGTTTGACAGTAGCATGTGACTGCAGATACAATAAATACGCGTGCATGCACGTGTTAGACCTGCCTATGAGTGAATTGAAGCTAATCATGGGCTGTCTCTTCTAGGTTGAACGTACCGCCCGGCTGCTGTTTTTGTGGAAAATGGAGGTACATTTTAGTCTGTTACTGACTTCATCTTTTGTTAGTCATTTCCTCCAGCAATGATTTCTTCAACGTAAACATAGATACTGACTCAACCGTAGGTATACTTGGCAAATTCCTTGGGCGGATCTACGGGCTAAAGGGGCTTCGTAGACATTATTACACACAGACTTGGCCTCAGAAATCCCATTTTCAAGGACCTTAATTTTAAACCTTTTCCGGTGGAGGATGCCCACGCCTTCAACCCGTGCCAGACCACAACACTGGGAACTCCCTGCCCTAATCTTCATACAAAATTAAACTCTCTTGCTTTGCTTTAATAACAACGAACTATGAATCACGCTTGTTCGTTTACCTTGCAGGCATTTGAAAAGAAAACCGAAGTGGAGAAAATTCGAGGAAGAAATCGAAAGTTAGTGGACAACATTTTACCAGAACACGTGGCAGACTACTTCCTTCAGCATCAGAGTAAAGACGAAACGGTATAACTTATCTCAGCTGCGTGCAGTTTTGTAGAGGAAACTTAAATCCGCAAAAAATTCCCTAACTACTGACAAAGATTTAGAATTTTGCCATAAAAATTAATGAAAGCATGTTTCTCGCGATTGGAAACAAAAGCACGGGAAACCCGAAGCGTGCCAAGCTCTGTTTGGTTTTAGACTTGTTCTAGATTGATCGACTACAAAAGAAAGCAATATTTAGGGAGTTACTAAATTTCTGGAGGACACAATTCGCCTCCCTCTAAGCCCTCTAAGATATGGGCCGACATTACTAAGAGAGGAATTCTCGAAATGAAAGAAACTCCTAGACAAGGAAATACATTTTATGCTCAGTATTTGTTGAAACAAGAAGACTAGTTAGTTGTAAAGCTTTATCGTATCAAGTGAAAGAGTTGTGTGACATGAATATCCTTGTGTGACCGTGACAGGAGCTGTATAGTCACTCCTACAAGTACGTGACAGTCATCTTTGCGTCGATCCCAAACTTTGACGAGTTTTACTCCGAGGATCAAATCAATGATGGTGGCAAGGAATGCATTCGGTTCTTAAACGAGATAATCAACGATTTTGACGAGGTACGAGTAGTTTACAATAACAGGTGCAATGGTTAATCAATATTGGCATGATGAGAAAAAAAAAACAGTAAAGAGGACAAGCAAACTTTGGCAGATTTAAGTTCAGCTCATCCCCCGTTCGCAAGCAAAATGTTTGCTAGTACAAACCTGTTACATTAAATTTTTCTTATTTGCCATATAATAGACATCTTATTAATCGAGTAGAAGGTCTGTAGAGGGGAATCGTGGCCTTGGTCGTGAGTAAAGGCCTCACTGCGTTCTGTCCTTACTCACAACCTCGGTCAAGATCCTCCCATACAGACCTCCTGAACGCAACATTGGTGATCATGCTACTTTAAATCCTAATCTCCTTTCTCAGTATCCTATCACTCCGCTCACTGGGGCCAGAATGAGAAGATAAATTGAAAGGTTTGCAAACGATATTACCTAGGTTCCCGAACAAAATAATAGGTCAGACTTAAAATGAACATCACTTTTTTCCAGGTTTTGTCAGAGCCGAGATTTCGAAGTATTGAAAAAATAAAAACCATCAAGAGCACTTACATGGCTGCTGCAGGACTCAGACCAGAATACGAGGTAAACAAACAACAACAACAGCAGACAAACATATAAACAAACGAGTTCTGCTTTGATAACTCGGAAAGCCATAAGGTCTCCCTTAAGGAAACCTCTTCTTAGGTCAAAGTCTTTCAGGGGAAAGCTGACTGGCGAAGGAAACTGATTGGGCTAGGAAAATATTTTAAAGCGAGACAACTTAAAATTGTCAGTTCACTTGACAAAAAGTAAAGTAAGTCGTCGAGGGTCCAACAATTACGCGGCGTTATTGAATTGTTGTCAAAATGTTGTTGTTTTATTGAACACTAGCTAACAAGATTTAACAGTTTTGTTTAAAATGAACCAGCTAGGCGAAGAAAGAAAATTGCTTTTGGGAACTAATAAAACTGGAATTGAAAAGTTGACACGTCCTCAATGAACTAAACCCTGCATTGCATCCGGGTACCAACATTTACTGCTTGTTTAGTCCCAGGACTCCGAACACTGGCAGCAGCTTGTGGAAGTGGTGGACTTTGCACTAGCTTTACGAGAAAAACTGGAATCTATCAACCAGGAGTGCTTCAACCAATTTGTTCTAAGAGTCGGTAGGTACACAGAACTGTTTAGGTTTTCTAACCAATGACGTAAACTAAAACGGCCCAGTCTCATGTGACCATATATGCCATCACAGAGAAGCTACGAAAACCGCGGGGAAAGTCATGTGATCTAAACAACCTTGCGTTTGGTTCGCACCTGATTGGCTGAAAGGATCAAATCTCGTTCCCATTGGTCAAGTAGGCTGCGCGCTTCTTTATTAAGCCAATGGTAGACCTGTTCAAACGCAATGTAAACAAGATAGTAATTTAGACATATTCAATGCGTTTTATGTGTTTTAGTCTGGTGACGTGAAAGAAAGCGTTTCATTTTCTCAGGAATCTGTCAAGGGCCTGTGGTAGCTGGAGTAATTGGCGCCAAAAAACCACACTATGACATTTGGGGTAACACGGTGAATGTTGCGAGTAGAATGGAAAGTACTGGAAAAGCTGGCTATATGCAGGTTTGTGTTAGCTATTGACTATTGTTATTTTTCCGGCTTCCTTTTTTCTATCAACTGGGAATGTGCTTCTCAATTAGAATGCTTGCTACATAACTACATGTCATGTGCTAAACAGGCGCTCTTAAATGAGCTCAAATGGTTTTTTGAGTGATTTTGGACACATGAAAAAGTGTCTTAAAATTCAAGAAAACCTGGAAATGATTGTTTTCTAAGATAGAAAAACACTGAAGAGATAATAATAAACCATAAAGGAACAAAAATGGTTAAGGATGGAGAAGATTAAAACGGATTACAAACGACGAACCTTGAAAAATTTAGGCTTAACTTTTCAAGATGAGCAAACCGTGAGGAAACGCCTAAATGATAGACACAGGTGTGTTCAAAATCTTTTTCCAGTCAGTGCCGTTTCTTAAATTCTAATCCCGCATTAACTAAAAGTAACAATTATAATACCGAACTCTTTGTCATTTAACTCCTAATAACAGCGCCTTCATTTTTCCTTCTTTTAGGTTACGGAACAGACGTATGAAGTTCTGAAAGATAAAGGTTTCAGTTTTATTTACCGCGGCCCAGTGAAGGTCAAAGGGAAAGGACAACTTGTGACCTACTACCTCACTGGCAGGGAACCCAAGAAACAACGACTGAACTTGCCAAATATGGTGGCATTTTAACGTGACTCATTCAGTCACGCAAGCTCGTTCCTAGGGTCCTCTTAGGAACGAGGCTGCCAGTCACGTCATCTATACGTTACATATCATCTAGAGTTTTGATAACCGCACGTCAAAAAAAATCGGAGCTCTGTGAGAAAGAAGTAGCTAGTTGTTAATACGAATATAGCATTTTGTATCAAATAGGTTTATACACTAAATGAATTGCAGTGAGATTGTAATAAATAGACTGTGAATCATTAGGAAACATACGCCAGATGAATTGGAGACAGGACAGGGACGGGTTCATCGGGACTTGGTAGCAAACAACAGCTCCCGTCCCCAGAGCCTCTGTTTCGTTTAAACGAGTAGCACTGGGAATGAGAATGATAATTACAGAAAGACGTACGACCATTCTCGTCCCAGTGCCACTCGTCTAAAATGTCGTTCTCCGTTTCGCCGACCACGTGACCAAAAGAAATGGAGGCTCTGGGGACGAGAGAGTTTTGCACTGTTTGTTAAAGTGTTCCATAACCTGAGTTAGTTTCAAGTGATACGAATATCACTTTTAAGACATTTTAAGATCCAAATCCACGTGTAAATATTAGAAATTAAACGAATGTAAATATATTTGGATGAAGGAAACTCTTTCGAGTTTGCAGTCTTTGATCTGTTGTTAATAAAGATTACTTCTGCATTTCTCTGCCAGCAAGCAAGTAAGATGATACGATTTGAGATCCTATATGGACCGGATAGGGCCACTCGAAGTCTTCCAACTGACCGACGCAATGAGCTATAATCACAAATGCTCCTATATAATCAACTTTTTTCATTTTTCCTGAAAAGAAAAAAAAAGAAAAGAAGAAGACGAAATACACAAACAAAAACAGCAAAATGAGGTCTCTTATCTAGTGTTCAAGTCTATCCAAGGAGTTGATGAGTAGAGACGCCCACATTTTATCGCTTTAATGAGAGGGACCATGAATTTTTAGAGTAACTTACAAGTACGCAATCAGTAGCGACTATGTTGAAAGACCCAGGGAATCCGTTTCTTCAATTTGCCATACTGTTTGCCCACCCTGCTTTTGAGCAAGGGAGGCCCAGTGCCATATAACAAGGTCGCTAACATGCAAAGCAAGCATTTCAGAGCAAAACAAAAATAAAGAAAATAAAAAAAAATAAAATAAATAATAAAACTACTCTTCTGTTTTCCCGTCAATCTATTTTTCAAGCGGCCAAAATACAGAAAAATTCTAATTTGTACGGCAACGTTTTCTACGCAAGATACTCGTTGGACTGCGTATAGGACTGTCCAAGTTGGAGTCATGGCCACAGTCCAACACTCGAGCTAGAAAGGTTAGCTTATTCAAGCCTTCGGTAAAATTTTGGAGTAATCTGACCCATTACTATCATACTCGCAGAGTATATGGATTTAGTTGGGTTTACTCATTTTGAACTGTTGTTTTGAGTCAATCCTTTAAAGAAAGCCTCTCATTTTCGTGCAAGGCGACTCGCCAGCTCGCCACGCTCGCCCACTCTTCTCTTGCGGCTTGGCCATTACTCGTGTCACAGCGCACGATAGCCTGCTTGCAGGCTAATGGTTGAGATAAATTCGTGATCAAAAACTGCAAATTACTGACCTCCATTAGCATTTGATCAAAGACAAAATGAGATGCTTAGTAATTTTTTTAACGCGAGAGTGTGGCCTAAATCACGCATTATGCTAATGCCACATTACTGCCTAATGAGCACACATTTTTTTTCGATCTGTTGTTGTTACAGCTTTCCGGTTTCGAAGCTGTTTCAATATTTTCCTATGGCTTTTCTTGAGCAAAAAGAAATGCAAGTGTTGTAAAATGGAATAATCACCACAGGCAGCCCAAGCTCAGGAATATCGACATATGTCGAATCACTATTAGGCGACCACCTATTAAATGGCCAGTTATCATTGATGTCAAAGTCCCGAAATTGTTCTCAGTAACAAACTGCAAATTAAAGCCGTATTAACCAGCCACCTCTAATAAGCGGCGGTGACCACCTGTGGTCGCCCTTATGAGGGTTTTCTATTGTCTGTAGCGTATATACTAGTCTGCTCATAGGCTGTTCGCGGTCCCCCATTTTTCAGTGAGATCGTAGATGTCGATCATAGAGTTCGACAGGCCGCTATATTGGTCTCTTGATGCGAGCGAAACTGGGAGAGTACAAAATACCCCTGGGTAGAGGTAGGGGGTGGAGGGAACGGCGGACTATTAACCCCGCTGCCTCTACCCGCAGGCATTTTGCACCCTCCTAAGTTTCGCTCGCATCAAGAAACCAAAATACTGGCCGGCCGAATTCAACGGTCGGCTATCGACATCTACGATCTCACGGAAAAATAGGGGCCTGTGAAAAGTCTAGTCTGCTCATCATCTTCGTTGGAAAGATCGTATGGAAAATACTGTTGTTGATTTTAAGTGTACGATATTGGTAATAATTTCATTCGTGCTCACCATTATTGTCTTCTTGTTGTTTTCTTATGCTGTGTTTACAGCGTTTTAAGGCACACTTATTTACGAGTCTTTATACACCGAAGGTCATGCTAAGTTTATTAATTACGCTCCATAAAATTCATTAGGCAGTGATTTAGTAGGCTTGACCTCTTATGCCGCTATTTCTTAAAGTGATAATGACGTTCACATACTGACCTTGGGTATACTGAACTTGATCTTCCTGTGATACCCTGTGATACCACCTCCTTTTGACAGATTTTCATGTAGCGCTATTCTTGATTTTGTATACAGTTTATTTTATACAACAGTAATCATAGATCAAGTGCTCTCATATATTGTTGGCATCATGTGCAAGATATTTGTTTACAAACATTGTTTTTGTTATTCAAATGTTGATATCAGTGACGTCAGCGTGCCGCGTAAGCCATTGTTGTTAATATGCCAACCAGAAACAAACGAGTCTTTTTGTCTAAGTTGTTGTACATTTAGTTCCCTTTTTGAAAATCTCGTCATCAAATCTCAACAAGAACGAAGTAAGGGCAAATTATTTTTTGTTTTGTGAAACTGACACATTTTTATTGCGCTCGCGCTAATTGGAAGTTCTGAGGTTACGACGCGTCCCGTAGCCTGGGTAACGAAACACGAGAAGACACCACGTTATGGTAATTTGGCATTCCACAAATTCTGCTTTTAACGTTGACCGTGCCAAGCAGCATTTAGTCGCTGAAATATTCCCGACAATTTATTTTGAGTCAGGAGCCCGGTTTTGACTGCTAAAGATTCAAAAGTCAGGCATTTTCTCAAGTTTCGCAGTAGCTTCGACAATTTCCGAATATTACCGGCACTTTCCGAAGACATCCGAATATGCGCCATTTGGCCGAAAACTGAATTACCATAAATGCAAAGACTATACTTTCAGATTTGTGTTGTGGTTTTACAAGTATTTTTTTTTGTTGAGCATGGGGAGAATTTTGTAAAGAATGAATGAAAAATTACGATGGAGGTGGAAACGTGGAAACCTGAGCGTAAACTTAGATAGCAACGTTCAACATTGGAAGAGCTTTCCTGGCTATTTGGCGTGGATTTCTTATCACTGGTCGCTTTGAGGAGAATCCTCACTGTAATTTCCACGCAAGGTTTCTCCGACAACCTGTGTTTGAGATGAGAAAAATGGCTGGTTTTAGATGCCCTGCTTCTCCTCCGCCTCCAGATCTTTCCAATCTAACGGAGGAGGAGAAAGAGATCATCCAGTCTGTGTTACAGCGACAGAAACAAATGGAAGACGAAACGATCCAGCTGCAATTGTAAGTTAAGCATTCATGTTTATGTCGCCATCTTATACATGAAGTTTAGGTGCTGCATCGATCGTGCCGCGTGTTTTTAAGGCACTTCTTCAATGAATCGTATCATTTACGAATAAAAACCGTTTGAATTATGTTTGTGATACGATATAATATTGCACTAGTTCAGTCTTCCGTTGTATTTTGCATGCTTGGCTGGAAATTAAACAAGTTTATTCCTTCCCATGTTTTTGTTGTAGATCGCTTCAGAAAGAAGTGGAATGCTATCAGCATAAAGTTGAAAAGAAGACTGGTCTATCGGAAACTGTGTCTAAGTCTGAAAATGTCTGTGAAATTTGCCACAAGACAAAGTTTACCGACGGTACGGGAAGGGAATGCAAGTATTGTAAACTTAAAGTGTGCGCCCGGTGCGGAGTGCAAGTCACAATTCCTGGGACAAAACAGGTGAATTCGAAATTCTTTGAGCGTTTTCCACGGAGAGAAATGTGTAAAAGATACTATTGTTATGCTAGGCGTCATTTACAATTTCTCTTTATTTTAAAATAATTTTTTTGACCGGGAAAGGTTCTGTTTATGAGCTTGGAAATATAGGTTTTGTAGTTGGGAGTCGATTTCGTCTGTATTGAAATTAACTTGATATTATTTTTAACTTTTTTTCTTTCTTCCGTTGGACGCTTGGATGATTTATTGCACCGATGTCCACTCAGGCTTCGGTAAGTCAAAAAACAATTTTAATCTATCATTTTTATACCTTAACATTTTATTTCAAGGCTCGAGATCTTGGAAAACATTTGGTGAAGGGTTTAGGCTGATGATAGTAAACATAATGTTGACAGCTTAGGGTTTGCTCATGTATTTTTAAAAACTTCCACTTTGTGGATTTAGCTGTATTAGAATTTCTTATTCAGTCGAGCTTGAACAATTTTATCTGTGAGATTTATCGATGATTTATTCTCGGTGGCTTAAACTTTGAAGAATAATCTCTCATTATTACAATAGCTTAGGGTAAAATTTTTTTCTCGGACTTTGTTTGTCGAGGTGTTTTGTGACAGAACTGAAAGCCTCCAATATTCATCTAACTTATTTATAATTCTGTTTCGCCGATTAAGTTTTATAAATATGCGAATTTTAAGGCGTTTTATTGAATCCCCCTACAAGCTAACCTCATAGGGTACTTACGATAAATGGTTTGCTTTCTTCATATCGGAAGGAGTGGAAAATGTCTTAATTTGAGTCGATTTTTTTTGTAGAAGTGCCCTCTATGTGCACAAACCTAGAGGCAGGCAGGTTGATGCACAGGTGAAATTGTTGACCCACCCAAGCTTTTTTCTTGGCAAACATATATAAGCTTGCTTGTTTCAGAATAACGCGTCGAAAATGTTGATTTGCCCAGAATTTCTACCGGGGATTTTTTTCTTCAGCATTTTATGCTAAGGATGTGGTGAAAATATGTAACATTTCTTTACTTTTTATCCGTTTCGTTTGTTATTGGTTCAAAACATCCCGACCAGTGGATGCATTAAATTTGGAGAACCTGTAGTATGTAAACAGTGGTACATTTTACTGATTTCGTATTTGCTTCCGATCTCTTGGTTGAAATAACTGCATGGCGCAACCTAATATAGGATATTGGAAATTTTCTATATTGTGCATTTGTTTTTAGTTCTGGAAATATCTTATGTATACATATGATTATTTTAATCTGATCAATATGCATAGCATTCAGTATAAGTGCTTTTTTGTATTGTAATTTTTAGCCAGCTATCTAAAAGCTGTGTAGATGACAACCCTTTTAGCTCTTACATAAAGATTTCACTTTTTATCTGCTTAAGAATATTGTGTTTGTTGTATGGGATGAATCATATTTTGACGAATTCTGTTCTCAGTCCCTATCATTGATTATTTAAGACAGCGAACAAATCCAAATTTTTTGGTTTACTATTTGTCGCCTTAACCACAGGTTATTTCCTTTTTTAACCTTTTCACTCACAATTACAACAATATAAATTTAAACTTTTATAAGACTGTATAAATTAGACTAGATTTTAATCAATTTCTCATTGAAATTACTTCTAGTTTTCTCTGACGCTTCTTAAGCTCAGTGCTAGAAGGTTAGATAGACATTACATCAACCACGGCTAGCCTTTGTGGTTATTTTCTAAGAACTTATGCTGCTGTAAAAAGACGGAAAAAGTGTAAATAATATAGTGATAAAATCTTGCTTTATGCCAAATGCCATGTCCATATAGATAATGCTTCATTAGAAAGATTGTTCACCATAAAATAATTCTTGTTGTCGGTTGTGCCATTGTGGCTTGTTCTACTTTTTACACTTGATTAAAAACATGAACAAAGCTTATCTTTCCAAATTAAATACTTGTTGATTTTCAGAGTTTCAAAGGTCTATATTGTAACATTGGTGGCAACAATTGCTTTTGGAAGTCTATTAAAAATTGAAGGAATCCAGAACATTAATTATAAACTGACAGAGTCTCTTTCTTGGAGATTTGTTAATGTGCCAAGAGGAATTTCCATGTCTTTTCTAGAAGCTTTCTGTCAATTCTGTTATTGTTGATTGTGATAAAAATGTGTCTTAGTAAAGTGGATTTGTCAAATTGCAACGGGGTTGGGTTGCTTCTAGACAACCAACTCATTGATAAGAATATGTTCTTGCACACAAAAATTAGTTATTTTGCTCAAAATATGCAGTTTTGGGGTTCAAGAATATGCGAATCACCCTTGGCACTAAGCTGACTGATGGTGGATATTTTGCTAACAAGTTTTCTAATGCTCGCTACCTTACGCAGGAGTTGAATTTTTCATTGTCTTTTTTCGATTCATAGTGACCAATACCTCGGTCCACTTTGCAAGCGTTTTTTTTCCTCTCAGAGTTCTTATGACTGCTACAACTAGCTCTAGGGGTCTCCCTTGATTGCAGTTACCAAATCAAATGCAAAAAAACAAGATTTACCATTTCAAAACCGTTTTTAAACCTCAGTTTAAGAAATTTCACAATGCTTTGCATCCAGTAATTACAGTCTTTTGTTTATTGTATTCTGTAAGTTAAATTTGTCTGGTTTTCACCTGATAGTTAAATTGATGTTTAGACTGTTGGTCTGGTTTTCAAACAGTACCGCCAAGATGGTATGCAGTTTGA